>Ga0182017_10002395_pt1 | contig 14232 bp, 11 predicted proteins | sample 712E3DmetaG_FD_120492 | JGI IMG/M metagenome (GOLD analysis project Ga0182017, IMG submission 120492) | Permafrost microbial communities from Stordalen Mire, Sweden - 712E3D metaG | ecosystem: Environmental > Terrestrial > Soil > Wetlands > Permafrost | place: Sweden: Stordalen | collected... | reverse complement strand
GATTATTATCTTCTTTTGTCCACATTCAAGGATTTCCTCCGCGTCAAGTATCTGGGGAAGTGAACGAAGTTTTTCAGTGAGATTTACTGGATGCATCATTTTAAGTTTGAATACACTCTTGTCGGGCGAATTATGTAATTCGACTTTTAATATCTCTGGCATTTTGCTGAGATAATTATTTATGATTGTTATGGCATTTTGGTCCCGAGGCGGTAATATTTCCAGCGTCATTTCTGCTCCAGCTGCTTTATCTTGATTTGTGTTAGCTATTGCCTGGCCCGTTTTCCCTTCGTTGATAACCGTTTGTACGATTGCACGACCCTGCCCCACAGTTTCCTTGGTGTTTTTAGGCTTAATGATTTCCTCTTGTCTAGGACCGATTGTTTTCTTATGCTCATCCAAAATCTTTTTCAATAGGGATCTTCTTACTTTATCTATCTGGCCTAACGCATTTTTCCGTTCCGCGATCATTTCTTCAACTATGTCTTGTATAGCCTTAAGTGTTTCGTCATCAGGAGCATTCTTAATGGTAGAATGAAGGGCTTTTTTAATTGAATCTTTGTTTGATTCAATTCGGCTGACATCATTACCTGCGTTGTTTCTTCTTTTTGCGTCAATGTCCATAATGTTTCCACCTGGTTCTCGTGCAATAAATTTTGATATTCCGTAATGGGGATAGATACCCATCTGTAATATATATGATTTTGGTAAGCGTTAAAATCAAGCAAAAGTACCATCGTTCAGAATCATTCGTAATGGTAAAATAGTACGTAATTATGAGAAAATAGATTCGCTTTGGGGAAGCATACGGTGAGTCGAAAACGCTTAAGATGGGAGAAATAAGACCAATAACAATGAGTGCGAACAATGAAAATTGCAAAATCAACAAATTGTACAAATAATGTCAATGTTTGGTTCCCCGGCCAAACTAATTGTTGTCTGTCATCATGGAATATTAAATAACCGAACGCCAAAAGTACTTAGGAGTCCATTGCAATATGAAATCAACGCCAATCTCGTTCGGCCATTTGGTTTAGTATTTCTGCTGCCAGAAGGGTCAGATGAGTATTTCTCCCTCCATTTCCTGGTTTCAAGCCATCTGCCACGCAAATATTTACGGTAGCTTCGCCGCCGAAAACAAAAGCCACCTTTCGCTGCGGGTTATCCGGATTATTGATTAATACGATGCTGACATCCGCCACATTAGTGCCGGTCGGCCCGGTTTCAATTTCCAACCCAAGCTTTTTAAAGAAAGTTGCAGAGTCGTAGGCCGCCGCAAAAATCTTTTCATCCAGTCCATGATTCTGTGCTTCCTTTATTGTGTCCATATCTGCTATCGCGCCGGCAAGGTCGCTGTGTCCGTCGATTCCGTCGGTTGAAAAACTGGCAAAAGTAATTCGATCTGTGTTAATTGAGTGGGGTGTAATAAGCCGGAAAATATTCCCTATTTCCTGTGTTACTTCCGCTTTTATCTTGTCCGCGGTATTGCCGGTTTTCCATCCAATCAGGTTGATCTTATAACCCAGTTCTTTCGCTTTTTCTCCGGCCGCTTCCATCGCCTGGTCGTTGTTCGCAATAATCACATATTGGTTTTTATCGGGGCTGAGCAGCGGGGAGTTTTTCGGCAGGGTTTCATTTTCTTTTTTACCGATATTATGTTCAATATATTTTCTGACCGTTGCCGGCGCCTTATCCCAGATTCGGTATCGGGTCAGGACTTGCTTGGCTTCCTCAAACGTGGAATCATCCCCGACGGTTGGTCCGGAAGCAATGATGGATGTGTCGTCTACGATTCCGGTTTTGGTTACCGGCACGTCTGACAATACCAGGGAAATAAAAGCCCCGGCTTTTGCAGCGTATTGGCGCATTCTGCCACCTTTCAGCAAATCGATGTGTTTGCGTACAGCATTAATTTCGTCAATTGTGGCTGGTGCAGTCATCAATAACCTGCTGATATCCTGATAATCCCTGATGCTTATTTCTCCTGCCGGAATCGCCATCAACGAAGATCCGCCGCCTGAGATTAAGGCAATCACCATTGTTTTCGTATCGGCATTTTTTAGCAATTCCAGTATTTGCCGGGCACCTTTTAACCCTTCCTCATTAGGGGTAGGGTGATCCGCGGCAAACAGTTTGATTCTCTCCGAAATGGGTTCTCGCGCCTGGTCCTGGTAAACGTTTAAAACACCTGCAGTAATCTTGTTATCCAGTATTTTTACCAGCTCGGCGCCGGTGCGCTTTGCGGCTTTACCTCCGCCAACCACGATTATCCTTTCAAAATTGTTAAGATTATATTTATTCTTAGCGACTGTCAGAGTATTGGTTTTCTGATCAAACCGGACGTAGTGTCTTAACGCCTGTTCCGGTAAAACCATCTCCAGTACATGCGTAACAATGTTTCGAACGTCGGTCATCGCCGGTTTTTCCTGAAGGTGTTTTATCCTAATATCTTTTCCGTCCATACCGTGGCTTCCTCACTTAGATTATCAGTGCTTAATTGGAGAATAAAAAAGGGGAATTTAAGCGTCTTTTGGGATTTTGCTGTGTTTAATATGCCGATAGATGTAGAAACCAATCAATATTACCACTAAACCAAGCACGACCGGGTCAAATGGGCGCATTACCGTTCTTATTTTTTCCCAATTCTGGCCGAGGTAATAACCACCCAAAGACAAAGCGGTACACCAGATAAAAGACCCGGCCAAGGTATAAACAATAAATTTGCCGATGCGCATTTTTGCGATGCCGGCTGGAAGGCTGATAAAGCTGCGGATTAGCGGCATCAATCTCGTGATAAAGATGGCCCAGTCGCCGTTCTTTTGAAACCACGCATCAGCCCGGTCAAGGTCATGAGGAGTTATCAGCACGTATTTCCCGTATTTATTCAGGAAAGGACGCCCGCCCTTTGTGCCTACCCAATATGCAGCGAGTGAGCCGATGGTACAACCGATAGCGCCTAACAAACCGGCGAGTAAATTGAACGCGATGGGAAGCGACAGATTCTTAATCAGCATCCAACCCGCCAGCGGCATGATTATTTCGCTGGGAATGGGAATGCAGGCGCTCTCAATTGCCATCAGGGCTACCACGCCGGGCCATTGCATCAAATTATAAGCGTGCTGTATAAAATGAAGAAGAGAAGATTCTATTGATGACATCTTGTGAAGTATAACAAAACCCGTAGGTTTGAGTCAATTTATTCCATTCCAGCCTTGACAATCTAAGACGAACATTTTACTATGAAGTCTAACAAGATGACCAAAATATTGGATAGGATTGATAAACCGGGCGACCTGAAGAACCTGACCTATCTGGAGCTGAAGCAGTTGGCTGCTGAAATCCGGGAAGAACTGGTTGCTGTGGTTTCTGCTAACGGCGGTCATTTGGCATCAAATTTAGGTGTTGTTGAACTCACTTTAGCGCTGCACCATGTCTATAATGCACCGCGGGATAAAATAATCTGGGATGTAGGGCACCAGGCCTATGCCCATAAATTGGTTACAGGCAGGCGTAAGGAATTTGCTTCTTTACGGCAATATGGCGGGTTGTCCGGGTTTACGAGCCGGGAAGAGAGCGAATATGACGCTTTCGGTGCAGGTCATTCCAGTACGTCAATCTCTGCGGCATTGGGTATTGCCGTCGCTCGTGATTTCGCCGGTGAAGATTACCATGTCGCTGCGGTAATCGGCGATGGGGGTATTACCGGCGGCATGGCCATTGAAGGGTTGAATCAGACGGGGCATATCGGCACGCGGCTGGTCGTAATTCTTAATGATAACGGCATGTCCATTTCCCCCACTGTTGGCGCTATTGCCCGTGTGCTGGACCGAATCCGTTTTGATCATCGTTACCTTGTCAGCAAAGAAAAAAGTAAGAAAATATTAAAAGTTTTACCATTGGGCAATCAGGTGTGGCGCTTAGGCTTGCAGATCGAAAGTTGGCTGAAAGATGTCTCTCGCCCTACCAGATTCTGGGAAAATTTTGGGTTCAATTATATCGGTCCCATTGACGGACACGATTTTAAAAAACTGGAGACAGCTCTCAAACGAGCTCGCAACTATACGGCCGGCCCTATTGTTGTCCATGTAATTACGACTAAAGGCAGTGGGTATTTACCGGCGGAAGGTGATTCTGTCTATTTCCACGGCATCGCAGGCACTAATGGCAAAGTCAATAACAAAACCATCCCGACTTACAGTAACATTTTTGCCGAAACGATATTGAAACTTGCCCGTGAAAATCCCAAACTGGTAGTGGTAACGCCGGCCATGCCTGAAGGTAATTGTCTAAATGCTGTTCAGCAAGCATTTCCCAAACGGGTCTTTGATGTCGGTATCTGTGAACAGCACGCCGTTACGTTCGCGGCGGGATTATCTACACAGGGGTACTTGCCTGTGCTGGCGATTTATTCCACTTTTCTGCAGCGTTCGTTCGACCAGATAATCCACGATGTCTGTCTGCAGGAATTGCCCATGGTATTTGCGGTTGACCGCGGCGGTATTGTCGGTGATGACGGCAAAACGCATCAGGGTATTTTTGACCTTTCCTACCTTTCTTTAATTCCGAACATGATTGTCGCGGCGCCGAAAGATGAAAATGAACTGCAGCACTTGCTTTATACAGCAGTCAAGTCCGGAAAAATAATGGCAGTCCGCTACCCCCGCAGTCAGGGTTTGGGTGTAAAAATGGACACGGTATTTAAAGAACTTCCCATCGGGAAAGGCGAAATTATAAGAGATGGGAGTGATGTTGCGATTTTAGCTGTCGGTTCAATGGTAGCGCCGGCGCTGGAAGCTGCGGAAAAATTGGCCCTGCTGGGCATCGATACTACCGTGGTAAATGCGCGTTTCGTCAAGCCGGTGGATACCGATTTGATTATTGACCTGGCGACCCGCATCAAACATATTGTTACCGTTGAGGAAAACACACTCTCCGGCGGCTTCGGGAACTATGTAAATGATGCCGTCAGACAAGCGGATTTAAGGGATGTTATAATAAGAAATGTTGGTCTACCCGATGCCTTTATCGAGCACGGCGGACAGCATTTTCTGCGGTCGAAATACGGCTTGGATGCCGCTGGAATTATCGGCAAAGTTCTGGAAATAGTTCCAGCCGGTTCAGCGACTAAAATAGTTCGTTAATTTACTTAAATATATTTACGTTGAGGAGAACATGGACAAGTTAACAATCAGGGATATCGATGTCAAGGACAAAAGGGTATTAGTCAGGGTCGACTTTAATGTGCCGATGAATGAAGATACCGGCGTTATAACAGATGACAGCCGTATTCGAGCCGCCTTACCGACTATTCAATATTTAATTGACCATAAGGCCAAAGTTATCCTTTGTTCACATCTGGGCAGGCCGAAAGGGGCTCCAGAAGACAAATTCCGCCTGACCCCGGTTGCTAAAAGATTATCCGAATTATTGGGGAAGCAGGTCGCTACTACCCGTGATTGTATCGGTCCGGAAGCTGAGGCCGCTGCCAAAGCCTTAAAAAGCGGTGACGTGCTTTTACTCGAGAACCTGCGCTTCCACGCTGAAGAAGAGAAAAACGGTTCTGATTTTTCCAAAGCGCTTGCCAGCCTGGCTGAAGTCTACGTCAATGATGCGTTCGGCACCGCACACCGGGCACATGCCTCCATTGTCGGCGTTACCAAGTATTTACAGCCGGCAGTTTGCGGTTTCCTGCTGGAAAAGGAATTAGTGAACCTGGGCGGCATTCTTACCAATCCGGTACATCCTTTTGCGGCTCTTTTTGGCGGGGCTAAAGTCAGTGACAAAGTCGCCCTCATCGAAAACATCCTCGGCAAAGTGAACTTCATACTGGTGGGCGGCGGGATGGCAGCGACCTTCCTTAAGTCTGAAGGTTATGAAGTCGGTCAATCCTTAATTGAAGCCGACCGTATTCAAACCGCTGCTGATTTGATCACTAAAACCAAAGCCAACAATATCAGTTTGATTCTGCCATTAGATGTTGTGATTACCAACGATGTCAGTGACAAGGGTTCCTATCAGGTTGTGGCAATTGACAAAGTACCGAAGGATATGAAAATTGTCGATATCGGGCCTAAAACTGTGGAATCATTCACCACTACTCTTAAGAAATGCAAAACTGTCTTCTGGAACGGCCCAATGGGCGTTTACGAAATTCCTCAATTTGCTAAGGGCAGCATTGCCATGGCGCAGCTATTAGCCGGTCTCAAAGCCTCCACCGTCATCGGCGGCGGCTCAACTGCCGATATGGTTTATGACATGAAATTAGCTGATAAAATGACTTTTGTTTCTACCGGCGGCGGGGCCTCGATGAGCTTCTTGAGCGGCGAAGTTTTACCGGGTGTTGAAGCGCTGACCAACAAAAAATAGAGGGTGACATGTTTTCTCAAGACCAGATTAAAGCGCTTGCACAGCCGACGCCCAGCAAAATAATATTATTGGTCCTGGATGGACTTGGCGGCTTGCCCCAACCGGAAACAGGCAAAACGGAACTGGAAACTGCGCATATTCCGAATTTCAACAGACTGGCAGCCAAGAGTATTTGCGGCCTCAGCCAGCCGGTTGGCTCCGGCATTACCGCCGGCAGCGCCCCGGGACATACCGCGCTTTTTGGTTACGACCCATTCGCGGTTAACATCGGGCGCGGTGTGCTTGAGGCAGTGGGTATCGATTTTCCCATCGAACAGGGTGACGTCCTGGCCCGGGGTAATTTCTGTACCGTTGATGGTGACGGCGTTATCACCGACCGCCGGGCCGGCAGGATTGCCACCGAATTAAATGCCGGTCTTTGCAAGCTGCTCGAAATGAAAATCGACGATATTCAGGTCTTGACCGCGCCGGTCAAAGATTACCGGTTTGTTATTTGTTTCCGCGGCGCCGGTCTGCGCGATGCGGTTTCGGAAACTGACCCCCAACACGAAGGCATGAAACCGTTACAGGTAACGGCTACAACCGCCGGCGCGATCAAAACTGCCAACGTTGCCAATCAGTTTGTCGAGCGGGCAAAGAAGATTTTAGCTGATAAACATCCGGCGAACATGCTGCTCCTCCGCGGGTTTTCCCGGGAGCCTGAAATCCTCAGTATGCAAGCCATTTATAAATTGAAACCGGCGGTGGTGGCCACTTACCCCATGTACCGCGGTTTAGCCAGGCTGGTGGGAATGGCTAATTTACCCACAGGCACCACGTTTGCCGATGAAATTAATACTGTTAAAGAACATTATAACGATTATGACTTTTTCTTTGTCCACATTAAACCGACCGACGCGGCCGGGGAGGACGGCGATTTTGAACGCAAGGTTAAGATTTTAGAAGATGTAGATAAAACATTACCTGAATTGCTGCGCTTGAACCCCGATGTCATCGTTGTTACCGGCGACCACTCCACACCGGCGATGCTTAAAGGCCACAGTTGGCACACTGTCCCGACGATGATTTATTCGAAATATTGCCGGCCGGACAAAGTTACCGAGTTTTCCGAATCTGGCTGCCTCGGCGGCGGGCTCGGAATTTTCCCGGCGACGGATATCATGCCTCTGGCAATGGCCAACGCGCTAAAGTTGAATAAATTCGGCGCTTAGTTTCTCGTCACTAAGGGTTTTATTTCATCATGCCGGTTTTTAATTTTGCCAGGAACTTATCCAGTTCTTCTACTTCTTTGTGTCCTTCGATGCTGAACCGGTAGGAGAACTGGTATTTGCCGAAGATGATTATTTCCGCGCACGGCACGACCGTGTTTTGCGTCACTATGATTAAAGAATAGTCCGTTCTTTCCACCCGGTGAACGGAATTCAGCCGGCAGACGGAATAGTGACATTTCATCGAGTTAAAGACAAATTCGTAAAGTCCGCCCTGATAAATCACCAGCGCCCTGGTCGTGTCGACCATGTCACCCTTCAAAGACAGCAGCGGGATTTCCCTGGTTTTCCAGAACAGGCAGTCGCAGGCTATTTCATGCGGCGCGGGGTGAATATCGGACAGGGTTGTTTTAATAAAGCTGTCTGCTTTGGTGGAGTATTCCCGGTCGTTGACGAAGTGGGCTAAAGCGCTGTGTTCATATTTGTCGGTAAACAATACGTTGATTTTTTCTTTTTGTTCCATCAGATGTCTCCTTTCAGGCGTTCAACAAAATAATAACCCCGGTACAATCAATTGTCCATACTCCCTTAACTTTTCTTTTTGCTGTTTTCTGTGGTACATTGGAATTGTTCGATTAATTATTTTATCTTTAGCAGGAGGAAGTATAATGCGCGTGCCGATGATTGCCGGCAACTGGAAAATGAATACCACCGTTAACGAAGCGGTAAAATTAGTCGGGGATTTAAGGACCCAACTGGACGCAGTGAATAATGTCGAAAAAGTCGTTTGTCCCCCGTTTGTCTCATTAACCGCGGTCAAGGAAACTTTAAAGGGCAGCTCCATCAAAATGGGCGCCCAGAATATGTATTTTGAAGAGAAGGGCGCGTTCACCGGTGAAGTTTCCCCGCTGATGCTGGCGGGCCTTTGCGAATATGTCATTTTAGGGCACTCCGAACGACGGCAGTATTTTGGTGAAACCAACGAAATCATCAATAAAAAAGTCCGGGCGGCGCTGAAAGCCGGCCTGAAGCCGATTCTCTGCGTCGGGGAGAGCCTGGCGCAGTATGAAGCCGGCCAGACGGAATCAGTGGTGACCGACCATGTGACCGGCTCGCTCAAGGATATTCCCGCCTCCGCCAGCCTGGCCATTGCCTACGAGCCGGTCTGGGCCATCGGGACAGGGAAAGCGGCCACCAGTGAGCAAGCAAATAAAATCATCGGCATCGTCCGGAAAGTTGTGACTAACCTTTACGGCGGCAGTTTCGCACAAAGCCTGCGCATCCTTTACGGCGGTAGTGTCACCGCGGATAATATTACCGAGCTGATGGGACAACCCGAAATTGACGGTGGTCTGGTCGGCGGAGCCAGCCTTAAAGTCGACGCATTCTCAAGCATTATCAAACAGACGGCGCAAGTCAGAAAATAGCGGATTGCCTTTATTCCTGTATAAACACCCTGTCCGTGAGGCGGGGTGTTTCTTTTTAAAAAACAAGATAAAGATTCTTCGGGTACTGCGTATCCTCGGAACAGATTTTTTAAAAATCTGATTTTGAGAAACATTTTCTGGAATTGAGTATGCGGAGCCCCTCGCGATAAACAGAATGTGGAGATGCGATTTGGGGTTTTGGCCCAAACTGGAATCATTTTACCGAATTAGAAGATGAAATTCCCTGCTCTATCCCCCGGATAAATCCCTCTGTATCTTCCTTTTTCGAAAGGGAGAGGGGGGTCATTTTTTTCGGGGGGAGATGCCGGTCTTGGTTTCGGCAAATTTTTGCAGTTTCCGTACTTTACTTCGAATTACCCCTATACTTTGCTTCGAAATACTACGCAAAGTACTTACGGTTTCGACCTCCAGAAGTAACTTCGGCTGCGGCCTTCGGTATTAACCCTTTACTGGGCGCTTTTAGGACTGATTCTGACGGACATTTACCGTTCGGTTTGGTGTAGCCATAACACATGGGAGACTCCAGGTTTCCCATATTGACCCCGGCGGCCAGAACATGACGGAGCGTTTCTCGTATCTCGCCCAAACGCTAATGCTATTATATGACGGGTTACCTACGGGCTGTCAAGGGGGTTTTGACGCCTCTTTTGGCGAGCTTTCAGCTTTCAGTAAACCCCCTCTCTGTACTTTTGTTCATGTAATCCTACCATAACGGATTGTTATATAATTATTACAGCTAAATCCAGATTTATTACAAATGATTATTGCAAAGCGTTAGTGTATTGGATTCAGCGTTTCGAAAAGTCATATGAGCAAGTTGATCGCAATCATCGGGCCTACCGGCATCGGCAAAACAAAGCGGGCAATTCAATTGGCCTCTCGTTTTGATGGTGAAATTATTAACGCCGACAGCCGCCAAATTTACCGCTACATGGATATCGGCACGGCAAAGCCTACCGCCGAAGAACGGGCAGCGGTGCCGCATCATTTAGTTGACATAATCGAAGCGGACAAAGAATTTAGCCTGGCAGAATATCAGCGGCTAGCCAATGATGCCATTCAGGATATTCAGCGCCGCGGAAAAATACCTTTTCTGGTTGGCGGCAGCGGATTGTATGTCCGGGCGATTCTGGAAGGCTGGATTATCCCGAAGGTGGCGCCGGATGTGCTTTTCCGTCAGGGACTGGAAAAGCGGGCGGAACTGGGGCAGGGTGACGACCTTTACCGGGAATTAAAAGAGATTGACCCGGCTGCCGCAGAACAAATTGACCCGCATAATATCCGCCGCGTTATCCGGGCGCTTGAAGTCAACAAAGTGTCTGATTCCACATTTTCCCGCCTGCAGAAAAAACAAGCTCCGCCGTTCCAGACACTAATTATCGGATTAACTGCCGAGCGTAAAGAATTATACCGCCGTGCCGATGAGCGGGTGGATAATATGCTCCGGCAGGGCTTTACCGGGGAAGTAGAGAATCTAATGCAAAGAGGTTACAGCCTCAACCTGCCTGCGATGTCCAGCATCGGCTACCGGGAAATCGGGCAATATTTAGAGGGCGGAATGACCATGGAAGAAGCTGTTTACAAAATCAAAACGGGCACCCACCGTTTTATCCGCCATCAGTACGCCTGGTTCCGGCTCAAAGACGAACGTATCAAATGGTTTGATATTGAGAAAGCCCCCGAGCCGGAAATCATCCGGACGCTGGCAGAATTTTTAAAGCAGTAAAAAACGAACGCTGCGCAGGAGAAAAAAGCTTGGATACTTCAACCCCGGAACAGGAGGGCTTGGATTCTCAAATACTAACCAAAGCGGACGATGCCATCCAAAAAACAATGCCCTCCGTATTGAGTTTTATGGTAGTCCGGCACGGCCGCATTGTCTACGAAAAGTATTACCGCGGGAATAATCAGGATTCGCCTGTGGTCGTTTATTCCGTGACTAAAAGCGTCATCTCGGCGTTAACCGGCATCGCCATCAGGGAGGGGTATCTTGCTAATATCGCCCAAAAACTGACGGATATTTTCCCGCAATATTTTAACGGTAATTCCGACCCGCGGAAAAGAGAAATCACGTTAAAGCATTTATTGACCATGACGGCCGGATTGGAGGTTGCCGACGACGAAGCCTGGATGAAAAGTACGGACGGCTGCAAATATGTGATCGACCGGCCTTTAGTGCATAACCCGGGACAGAAATTCGATTATAACAACGGACTGACGAATTTAATGTCGGTAATATTAACTAAAACTACCGGCATGACCACCAGGGAATTTGCCGATAAGCATTTGTTCGGTCCGTTGGGAATCACCAATTACACCTGGGCGCGAGGCCCGCAGGGCTATTATATCGGCGGCTGGGGATTAAGGTTAACCCCGCGGGACATGGCTAAATTCGGTTACCTGTATCTCAGGGAAGGGATGTATAACGGACAGCAGATAGTTCCGCGCCAATGGGTGCAGGAATCGGTTTCTTTACATTCTTATCCGGAAAAAACAGACGGATACGGATATGCGTGGTGGCTGGATACGCTCGAGGACCGGATGCACAATAAAAAATATCAGGCGTTTTTGGCCCTGGGTTACGGCGGCCAGTTTATCTGGGTGGTGCCGGAACTGGATATCATTAACGTGATTACAGTGAAAGAGGAAAGCCGGGAAGACAGGCCGGAATACAGCGACGTCTGGCATTTGATTCACAATTATGTATTGCCGGCCGTGAGGTAAGCAGAAAGAAAACCGGATTTGCGGTGGGGATGGCGGAGAGGGTGGGATTCGAACCCACGGTAGCCTTACGGCTACAAGCGCTTTCCAGACGCTCCTGTTAGGCCTCTGCAGTACCTCTCCACTCTTATGATTGGCCTAAATCTAAGTTTACGCTGTAAGACCGGTTTTTGTAAAGAGCATTTTTGTATTTTAGCGTTACTTACTACGTAGTGTTAGCAAAACGAAAAGGGATATTATTAACCTTGCTTCGCTTGTGCCTGGATTTCGGACAAAAGCTGAATAAACCATTTTAATGCCGATTTTTTCACTTGGATTCCATAATCCAGTGTCTTAGCCTGGTAATAAAACACAGCTTTACCGCTTTCCGGTATTTTATAAGAGTTTATTTGCTTTTCTACCGATTCCAGCTCGTTGATCGTCTTTTTTAAACCCGTTCTGATTTTACCAACGATTTTTTCCCTTTCCTGCAAATCTTTTAATAGTCCCAGGAAAAAAAGTTTGGACAGGCTGACCACTTCAAGATTATTTTGAGGTATTTCATCATACATCCAGATAAAAAATGCTTGGGCTCCCGCTCCTGTCACACTGTAGGTTTTTTTATGTCTGCCTTTCTCTATACTTTCTTTATAATCGATATAACCTTTAGCCAGGAGTTTTTTCACCGCAACTTGTAAACTACCGTAGCTGGCGCGGTAAAATAAGGATATACTCATCTTGAACCAGCCGTTTATCTCATAAATTGTCCGGGGTCTGATTATTAATAATCCTAGTACGACATATTCCATCAACAGCCTTCTTACTTCTTGATTCTATAATGTCCAATAGTAATAATTAATCTCAAAAATGTCAAATATAAAAAACAAAAAATATTTTTGCTGCGGCTATTGATTTTTGTTTTCAATCAATGTTACTATTAGTAATATAAATATACCTTGTTTTATCTGAAGAAGCAATTATTTAAGGAGCGACATCATGAAAACCTGGCAAAAAATAGTGGCGATTGTTGCCGTCGTACTATTTGTACTGGTAGCAGTATTATTTATCTTTCAAAAAGTTAATTCCAGACCTATCTCTAAAGATGCCGCTGAAAAGGTTTTTAGTGACGTGATAACCAACGATTTACAAAAAAGCAAGGATATCACCAGTGCTGGTTTTTTAATTTCTTCCGACAAACTGGGTCTGGATGATGCCTGCATTCTGCAACGGGATGCAACCGGCAATATAGTTAAAGGTGACGTAAACGCTCCTTTTCATATCGCTAGCATCGGCAAAATATTTACTGCGGTCCTAATTGCCAGACTTCAGGAATCTGGTAAACTGACATTTGACGATAGAATTGCCAATTATTTGAGTGCTGACGTTTTAAAAGGGTTGTTTGTCTATAAAGGGATTGATTATCAATCCGAGGTTACGATTAAACAGCTGCTGGGGCATACTTCAGGGATTGCCGATTATTGGGAAGACCCGGTTACAAAGGGTAAAAAAATGCAAAACCTTGTTTTAGCTGAACCCGACCATCTTTGGACACCGCAAGAACTGATAAATTTTTCCAGAGATAACCAGCAAGCATTCAACAAACCCGGCATGGCTTTCCATTACTCCGATACAGGGTATGTATTATTAGGGCTTATTATTGAAAAAGTAACTGGTAAAACTTTTGACCGGAATCTAGCCGACGAGATATTTATTCCGTTGCAAATGGACGATAGTTATTTGATGTTTTATTCTCAACCCCAAAATTTGCCGAAGATGGAGATTGCGAAAATCTGGTTGAACGGTACCGAGGTAAGCAAATACAACAGCCTCAGTGTCGATTGGGCCGGCGGCGGCATTGTCTCCACTTTATATGATTTACTAAAATTCGAGAAAGCCTTAAACGAAGGGAAACTGATTTCCGCGCAGACTCTCGCCGCAATGGAAGTGTTTGATAACAAATATATTCCCGGAATTCATTACGGACTAGGAGTGATGCAATTACGGTTTGAGGAATTTTTCTTCCTTTTAAGAGGCTACCCCAGAATGACAGGTAATATGGGTTCCATCTCTACCCTTATGTTCTATGACGACGTACATAATACCTATATCGTGATGAATTTCGGCTCAAATAAACACAATGAAAAAAGTATCAAAGACCTTATCAGCATCATCCAGACGGTAATAAGAATTAAATAGCCTGTAATTAACAAAGGCGGGGAGGATGGATTTCAATATCCGGGAGAGATGAACAGGAATGGAAACACTGCTTACCAGTCCCCCTTACATCCTCCCGCCATTTTCAGCAGTTTTAGAAGTTTTTTTTCATCAACGTCATCAATGGTGCGGATACTAATGCGGCGCATGGTCTTACCGCTGCCTTCGAAAATAGCCAATTGTTTTTTTGTCAGGCCGGCAACCGAAAACCCCAGATTTGCCTGATTTTTTTGAACCCTGATTTCAAACCGCCCGTCGTCAAACACCGGCACGCCCCGTTTCAGCGATTCTTTGAT
>Ga0182017_10002394_pt1 | contig 14232 bp, 11 predicted proteins | sample 712E3DmetaG_FD_120492 | JGI IMG/M metagenome (GOLD analysis project Ga0182017, IMG submission 120492) | Permafrost microbial communities from Stordalen Mire, Sweden - 712E3D metaG | ecosystem: Environmental > Terrestrial > Soil > Wetlands > Permafrost | place: Sweden: Stordalen | collected... | reverse complement strand
CTCCCGTTTTCGCCTTACGGTGCCTGAGGCACCTCCTTCAGGAGGAACCTCCGCCGGCTGCCTTGCAATCGACCCCGGTAAGAAGTACATTTTGTCACTGTCTCATTCCTGTCCTTTCCTTTCTCCTGCAATCCCATCTCTGTTCAACAACCGGGAGGCGCACGTGCTGATCTTTATTGCTATCGCCATTGCTTCCTTCATCCTCCTTGCGGGGTCGTTCTTCTTCGGGCACGATCATGACACGGACCACGCTGATGCCGGCCATGGCATTGACGGTCACGACGTCAGCCACGACATGGAACCGACGATCAGCTTCTTTTCCGTCAAGGTGATCGCAACTCTGGCCATGGGATTCGGCGCCGCGGGGGCGATTGCCAGGACGTACGGAGCCGACTACCTCGTGGCATCGTTTGTCGGGCTTGCCTCGGGCATAGCCCTTTCTCTCCTCATGTATTTTCTGCTCGGACTCATCTATAAGCAGCAGGCGACCTCGATCGTGCCGGTTTCCTCCGCGGTCGGTCAGACGGGGATAGTGCAGACCGGCATCGCCCCGGGTGCTCTGGGTGAGGTAAGCCTGAATGTCGGCGGGCAGTACATGACCTACCTTGCGAAGTCAACGGCCGCGAAGGAGATCCCGAAGGGGCGCTCGGTGAAGGTGGTGGGCCTGATCGGGAGTCAGCTCGTCGTGGAAGAAGTCTAACGGGAACAGCACTCACACTCGGAGCTAATGCCATGGAGAATCTGATAATACCATTCATGATCATACTGCTGGCGCTGGCATTCCTCATCGTTCTCCGCGTCATCGCGAGCAGGTACAAGAAGATACCGCCGAATGCGGTGGGCATATTCTACGGTAGAAAATACGTTCACAAAGACCCGGTCACGGGAAAGGAGCAGACACTCGGGTTCAAAGTTGTCGGAGGCGGAGGCCGGATTATCATCCCCTTCGTCGAGTCGTACCAGGAAATGTCCACGGCGGCGTTCCAGACCGAAATTGACGAAAAGGGAATCCCGAACAAGGACAATGTCAAAATTAATGTCAAGGGAGTCGCGACGTGCAAGATCTCGTCCATCTCCGAAGACCTCGGGAACGCGGTGCAGTCGTTCCTCGGAAAGAACGCCGACGAGATCAAAGCCTTCGTGCAGAACATTCTGCAAGGTCACCTGCGCTCCATTATCGGCAAGCTGGATATCGACAGCCTCCTGCGGGAGCGGGATCAGTTCAACAAGAAAGTCGTCGAGGAGTCGGCGGAGGAACTCAAGCGGCTCGGCATACAGATCATCACGCTGGTTATTAAGGAGGTGAGCGACGAATACGGCTACATCGATGCACTCGGCAAACGGGCGGTCGCCGAGGCGGTCAGGGACGCGAATATCAAAGTGGCCGAGGCGGATCGCGATGCCGCCATCAGAGTGAGCACCGCCCAGCGCGAAGCTGCGACGGTACGGGCCGGCAACGAGGCCTCCATTGCGGAGGCGGAGATGGGGCGGGACATCAAGAAGGCCGAGTTCAAGGTGAAGACGGACACGAAGCGGGCGGAAGCCGAGAAGGCGCTCGACATTGCCAACGCGGACCAGGAGAAAGTCCTTCGCGTGAAGCAGGCGGACAGGGACGCCGCGGAGCGCGAGGCCCAGATCAAAGTGCAGGAGATGGAGGCTGTCCGCAAGCAGCGGGAGCTGGAGGCGTCGGTCGTCAAGCAGGCGGAAGCCGAAAGGCAGAAGAAGGTCATCGAGGCCGATGCTGCGAAGCAGCAGGTGATACTGCAGGCGGAAGCCGAAATGCAGCGCCTGATGAAAGAGGCGGAGGGGAAGAAGAATGCCGATACGTTCCATGGCGAGGGGGAGGCGGCCAGGACGCGTGCGACCCTCCTTGCGATTGCCGAAGGAGAGGCCGCCAAAAGGAAGCAGGCCCTCATGGCGGAGGCGGAAGGGACCACGCAGCTCGCGGCCGCGCTGGCAAAGATGTCGACTGATGCAAAGTTGATACTCGTGCTGGACCGGCTCCCTGTCTTGTTCGACAGGGGGGGAGAGGCGCTTTCCAAAGTCGCAACGTCGGTATTTTCGAGTGTCGCCGCTCCTCTCGGCAGCATCGACAAGCTCGAGATCGTGGATATGGGTTCCGGCCGCGGCCTGGAGCAGATGAGTTCGATAGTTCCGAACACTGTCTTTCGGACAATCGCTGCCGCGAAAGCGCAGGGGATTGACATTTCGAAAATGTTGAATTTCCTTGGAGTAGATATCGAGGAGGCGCTGAAGAAGCTCACAACAGATCCCGGCTCCGCAAAGTGAACGTAGCCTGTCATTGCGAGCAGAGGTTGTCATTGCGAGGCACGCCGGAGGCGTGCCGGAGCAATCCAGACCAAGTGTCATTGCGAGCGCTCCTTGCGACGAAGGAATCTGAACCACAAAGGTAATGTGCATGGACACCCCCGAGCAGGAACATATCTATCATCTTGCGGAGTCGAAGCCGCAGGCCATCGTCGTTTACTGCAGTGACTCGCGCTTCCAGCGGGCGTTCAGAGAATTCGTCGGGAACGAGCTGCATCTCAAGGAGGGGGAGTACATCCCCATGGTGATCTCGGGGGGCGTGGCGTCACTTTCGGAGCCGCTCAGGCTTCCCAAGGAGTTCAAGTATATCAAAGACCGGATCCTGTTCTTCCTTGAGCGGTTCGATTCGGTCCATCGAGTCATACTCATCAACCACGAAGATTGCCGCCACTACGAGGCGCTGAAATCATCTCTGGGGGCAATATTCCTGCAGCACGTGCAGCACATGACGGAGAAGCAGATCAGGGACCTCTCGAGCGTGGCGAAGACGTTGCTCGGCCTGGGGGCTCCCGGATTGCAGATTGAGCTGTATTACGCCAGATTGGTCAAAAACGGGGCCACAACTGTCCATTTCGAGAAAATCTGAAAGTCTCCTTAAACCGCGCGTTTGCCCGCCTGTCTAGTATCTGTATATTACGTTCACATTTACGACGGACGGAGTGAATTGCACTTCCGTACACACCCCTCAGTTTATTTACCTCAGGAGGACACTTCACACATGACTCACACGATGATCAGGATCATCGTACTTCTTTCGCTGGTGTCGGGTTATGCTGTTGCCCAGATGCCTCGCGAAAAGGTCGATACTGCGGCTGTTGTAAAAATCAAGGAAGAGGGGCTGAAGAACTCTCACGTCATGGAGATCCTCAGTACGCTCTCGGATGTGTACGGTCCGCGCCTGGGATGGTCTCCCGAATTCAAGAGGGCGGCGGATTGGGCGGGGAAGGAATTGAAGGGTTGGGGTCTCCAGAACGTACACTACCAGCACTGGGCGCCTCTCGGCAAGGGATGGACGCTGAAGAATTTCTACGCGATGGTCAAGACGCCTGTCCCCTATCCGGTTATCGCCTACCCCGCGGCATGGTCTCCCGGTATTGACGAGACCGAAGCGGACGTCGTCTACCTGGATGTAAAAAAGGTCGAAGACTTTGACGCATACAAAGGGAAGCTCAAAGGGAAGTATGTCCTCCTCAGCGCCCCCGCGGAATTGAAGCCCCACTTCGAGCCTCAGGGCCTCCGGCTTGCGGACTCTGTCCTCCTGAAGATGGCGAACGCCGACATGCAGGCGGGACGCCGGGGTGGCCGACGGGGACTCTTTGGCCGGGTGCCGACGCTCGATTCGATGTTCGTGATCATGCGCCAGTTTGCGCCCGATGTCGACAGCGCGACGGTGATACAGCGCTGGCAGGAAATGCAGGTGAACCCGCGGAAGCTCGAATTTGCGCAGAAGGAGGGAGCCATTGCGGCGATAACCGAGGGTCGCGGAGATGGGGGGACGCTGCTCGTACAGTCGGCAACCGTTCCGCAGTCGGCCGACATCCCGTTCAATCAGCGCATTTCTCCCTACGACCCGAAAGCACCGGAGATCATCCCTCAGGTAGTCTTCGCAACTGAACACTACAACCGTATTGTGCGCATGCTCCGGATGGGGGAAAAGGTGAAGCTCGACATGAACCTCGAAGTCGCAACGACGAAGGCGGATTCCGGGTTCAACATCATAGGAGAGATTCCCGGTACCGATCTGAAGGATGAGATCGTCATGATCGGGGCCCATTTCGACAGCTGGCACAGCGGGACCGGAGCCACGGATAACGGCACCGGATCTGCGGCGTGCATGGAGGCGATGCGGATACTCGAGGCGGTCATGAAGAACAGTGGCCTGAAGCCGCGGCGGACGATCCGCATCGGTCTGTGGGGATCGGAGGAAGAAGGGCTTATCGGCTCCCGTGAGTACGTCTCCGCTGTGTTCGGCAAGCGCGAAGCGGAGGCCGGCGGTGGACCGCCCGGAGGCGGGGGAGGAGGAGAATTGAAGACGACGCCCGAATATGACAAGCTCTCCGTCTATTTCAACCACGACAACGGGAGCGGACGCGTCCGGGGGATCTACCTCCAGGGGAATGAGGCTGCGCGCCCGGTGTTCCGAACCTGGCTCACCGCCTACGGCGATCCGACGGCGCAGACGATCACTATCCAGAACACGGGAGGGACTGATCACCAGTCCTTCGACGGCATCGGGCTCCCCGGCTTCCAGTTCATCCAGGATCCGCTGGAATACGACAGCCGGACGCACCACTATAATATGGACGTGTACGACAGAGCGCAGGAACCGGACATGAAGCAGGCCGCGACGATCATTGCGGTCTTTGCATACACGGCCGCAAACAGGGATGGAAAATTCCCAAGGAAACCCATGCCGGCAGGAGGGCAGCGAGTCCCCTGAAATCAGCAATCCTGCCGCTCTCAGGCGGGAGTAACGATCACGCTGCTCCCGGGCGTGAATAGCAGTCCCGCCGCTCTTAGGCAGGATCAACGATCACGCCGTTTTTGGCGTGAGCTGTTCTGACCACACTTCGGTGAAAGCCGTCATGCCGCTTTTTTCGGCGTGGCGGCTTTCTTTGTTCCGCCCCCTCTTCGACCCAACGCACAGGCATGGGTGTTTGCATCAGCCGCCAGCGACCATGGGTCGGCTTTTGGTGATACAGATCACAGAAGCAAGCGAAGCACCCTTCAGGATTTGACATTATCATCCGTCGTGCGTATGATGACTCACCATTCTGTATGACCATTCATCGCTTGTCCTTACCAGTCTCGCATCGGGGGAACCCTCATGGATCTCAAAGGGCTTATTTTTGGATATGCACCTGAGCCGTCAATAAAGCTCCGTAGCGAATTCGACGTCAAGATCGAACGGAAGGTGAACAAGACGCCGGTGCATTTCGACGCGCGCGTGAAAGGCCACTTCGTCCCGAAAGGCGGGAAGGCCGAGTTCATCGCGGATGAAATTTATGTCCATGGAATGCCGAACGTGAACCTCCGTGATCTCTTTCCCCGGGAACTGAAAGAGGTCCAGAAATATGCGCTCTCTGTCGAATATCCGAAAGCGCTTTCAAAAAAACTCCGCTGAGTCTCTGCCACTCTTCTCTGCATTTAGTACTATCTTCTGGGGCGCGGGTTCTTTATATTTTTCCCCGCGTCGATGTGTTGGTATGCCCGAAAACGTACCCGACAAACCTGCGCTCCCCCATGCAGAGATCCGCGTGACGCATTCTTCAAAGTATCGTTCGACCTGAAGGATGTCGCCGATACGTACGTCGGCGTCTCGAGCTACGTCAAAGGCTTCGTCCGGGTGAGCGGCCACAACCTGGGACGCTACTGGAACATCGGCTCCCAGACGATGCTGTACTGTCCCGCGCCCTGGTTGAACACCGGGCGGAATGAGATATTGCTTTTGGACCTGCATTGCACAGAATCGGGACCGTTGCGGGGGATGAAAACGCTCGAATAGGAATCCGGATATTCCGCCGTCGTCGAATACATAGCGAAGGAGAGAGTAGATGCGCGTTCTTGCATTCAGTGATCTGCACGGGTCGATCGAGATGGTCGAACAAATCCTGTTTTCTGAACGATATTTCGACCTCGTCATCCTTGCGGGCGACATCACCACGGCGGGAACTCCTCCCCAACTCGAAAAAGCGATCCGGCGGGTCGAAGCCTTCGGGAAACCCGTCCTCGCTGTTGCGGGGAATATGGACTCGCTCGCACTGGAGCGGAAGCTCGAACAGCTTGGCGTCTCGATCGATTCCCGCGGCGTCATAATCGGGGAAGTCGGTTTTTTCGGCGTCTCGGCGGCGCCGGCCTCACCCTTGCGCACTCTGAACGAGATTTCGGAAAGGGAGATCATGGAGCGAGCAGAGGCGGGGTGGAAGGATGTCGTCGCGGCCCGATGGAAGATATTCGTCCCCCATGCTGCCCCGAAAGACACGGCGATCGATCTCACGCATTCTGGAATACATGCCGGGAGCTCCGCCGTGCGGGATTTCATTAGGCAGAGGAAACCCGACGCCACAATATGCGGTCATATACACGAAGCCCGCGGGATCGATAAAATCGCCGGGATGCCGGTGGTCAATTGTGGCCCGGCCGGGAAGGGGTATTACGTCGTGATGACGATCGGAGAGATACTGGAACTCGAGAACCGGTCGGTCACGTAGCCCTCCCGGTCCCATTCTTCTCCCTTCTCCGAAGAGCCCGATGCGCGGATGGCTTGAAGCCAGAAGTTTCTCCGCGGGTGTGTTGCGCAGCCTGGCGGCTGTTTCGGCGGTTCCTCCCTCCGGATCCTCAATGCCGATCCGGCGCGCAATCTCGACCCCGGCCGATTCGGCCGAAGAGTCCTTTTCCCGGAGTGAGCGAAGATGGGGAAGATTTGCAGGGACGCCGCTTTCCATGATGGCCCTGTGAAATAGTCCCTTTGCCTGCGGCGAGGCGAGGAGGCATCCCACAGCGACGCTCCCCGCCGATTCGCCGAAGACGGTGACGTTTCCCGGGTTGCCCCCGAACGCCGAGATGTTCCGGTGTACCCACTTCAGGGCCTCGATCTGGTCCAGCAATCCGTAGTTCCCTGACACATGGTCAGGAGATTCCGCGCTGAGCGCGGGATGCGCCATAAAACCGAATGGACCGAGCCGGTAATTGATCGTCACCTGGACGGCTCCGTCCTCCGCGAAATGGAGCCCGTCATATGTCCTTTGCGATCCGCTTCCGATCGTAAACCCCCCGCCGTGTATCCACACAAGTACGGGTCTCTTGTCTCCCGGATTCGCCGCCGTCCAGACATTCAGGTAGAGGCAGTCTTCACTCTGCTTTCCTGTGATGCCGGGTATGATCTTCTGGGCTGGTTGCAGACATGAGGGACCAAACGTGCTGCACTCCTTCAGTGTGTCCCATGATACCACGGGCTGAGGCGGCTTCCAACGAAGCTCTCCGACAGGTGGTCGGGCATACGGGATCCCCCGGAAGACGCGAACCGGGGAGCCGGGAGTCTCGATCACACCCCGGATTTTCCCGGCGCCTATTGCCAGAATCGTGTCCCCCGGACTGGCCGCCGATGCATTAAAGAGCAGTGTGGCCGCTGCAACGCCGGCGTGCGTCAGCACCGTGAAGATCGTTCTTACCATAAGTTTCTCCTCCTTGTATATTCTCCCGCTTCGGAGTATCTTACGCCTGATACAGCGCGTCCTTTGACACAGGCCATTCCTCCGTACCCGGATGAATGGCCGTTTCATTGTGTGGCAGCCCGCGGTCTCCTCTCTGACACCAACAGATCAATCGGATGACTTCCAAAGACCGTCTCCTGATCGCGCTTCATAAAGGAAAGCCCGACCGCCTCCCTGCGACAATTCATCAATGGCAGGGTTTTCATCTGGAAGAATTCATGGGGGGCATGAGCGACCTCGAAGCGTGCAAATCCGTCGGCCTGGACGCACAGATCCAGTATTTTGAAGACATGGCGCAATTCTGGCTTGTGGATGCCGATTTCACGAAGCTCAATACGCCGACGTGGAAGGATGTACCCCGTATCGTCAGCAATGAACCGGAACGCCGGGTTGTGCATCATACGATATCCACCCCGGAAGGGACTCTCACGTATAAGACGGCCGGGGACAGGAAGACCACATGGATTACGGAGTACCTGGTCAAGAAAGAGGATGACCTTGACCTCATAAGGAGATACATGCCGGTCCCGCGCCTGAACCTTGCGCCGGTTCAGAAAAAATACGATGAGGTTGGGGATGCGGGAATCCTCCGGGGATTCGTCTGGGGAGATCAGGCCGGTTGCTGGCAGCATGCCGCCTGTCTCATGGATATCACCAGATTGATAGAAGCCACGTTTGACACACCCGGCTGGGTCCACGAATTTCTCGGAATTCTTCTCGAAAAGAAACTGCAATTCATCGAATCGATGAAAGGCGCAAAGTTCGATCTGATTGAAACCGGCGGGGGAGCGTCCTCTTCGACATTGATTTCCCCGTCCATTCACAAGGAATTCTGTCTCCCGTACGACCGGCGCATGCATGACGCCCTGCATGACGCCGGGTTCACCGTCACGTACCACACATGCGGCGGTACGCGGGGGATCGAGGAGCTTATCGTCGCAAATCATACGGACGCTTCGGAGACACTGGCCCCGCCAAGCGTGGGGGGAAACCAGGAGCCGTGGGACCTCAAGATCAAGGTCGGCGATCGTCTGGCCCTTATCGGCGGTATCGATCAGTATAACACGCTCACGAGGGGCTCGAAGGATGAGATCAGGGAGAAAGTGATCGAGCTCTTCGAGAAGGTCGGCCGGGATGGCGGGTACATCTGTTCCGCGTCAGACCATTTCTTCGATACGCCCGTGGAAAATCTGAAGGCCTTCGCAGACGCTGCGAGGTCGTGCGTATATTAACAATCACGCTGATTTCAGGCGTGACTGATGAACTGCCTCAGCACCCTAGTCGCAAACTTTGTGCGGTCAGCAGAGCGGTCCGGGCTCATCGGCTCCCTTGATGACTGTAAAAGGTACTCCCCGGTGAAACAGTGTTTCCGTAAATCCGGTTTCTCAACGGCCTGCTAGAGCCCCGACAGGACGCCCCACCCGGTGCACGGATCCCATCCCGGGCCTGCCTTGTATCCCTTATTCGTCGTTGTGGTGATATTGTCCCCCTGCGTGACGTCGCGGCACAGTTTCGGGTTGGCATACAGCGCGGGATGTATGAATCCGACCGGCTTCCCCTTTGCCTGGTTCACGCGCGCGATCAAAGCTGCCATGAGCGGAGCCACGGCGCTCGTTCCGCCGATCACCATCTGTTGTCCGTCGACAAGCACATTGTACCCGGTCTGCGGGTCGGCGTCCCCCGCAACATCCGGCACTCCTCTTCCCTTGAACCCCGAGCTCGCCGATGGAGGCACTCCCGCTTTCTTCTGGTAATCGGGGAGTGGAAACACGTCGCTTACGCCTCCCCCGGTGGCGGAGTCGCTGGACTCATGCCAGACAACCTCTGACTGTATTGTGGTCCCGTTCACTGTCAGTTTCGTCCCGCCGCAGGCCAGGACGAACGGACTTGAAGAGGGGAAATCGGCGTGCACCTTCCCGTCCGTCTCGCTGTCGCTGGAACCCTGGTCCCCCGCGGCGGCACAGACGGTGACGCCGACCGTCGCGGCCGCGTTGAAGGCGTCGTTAAAGCTCTTCAGCGACTGGGCGGTCCATCGGATCTCCGCGGAACCCCAGCTGATGGAGATCACGCCGGGCTTGTTCTTCGAATCATGGACCGCTGTTGTGATTGCATCCAGGAACCCCTTGTCTGAGTTTGGCGCGAAGTAGACGACGATCGCCGCGCCCGGGGATACCGCGCCCGCGACTTCGATATCGAGCATCACCTCGCCGTCGGCGCTGTCCGCCGTTGAGGGACTGTTGATCCCGCCGTCGACCGAGACGGCCTTCACGGAGGGCACCGGGATATTCAGCGACTTGAAATACGCCTTGATGTCCTTTGTCCGATATCCTCCCCCGAGTTCGATGATGCCGATGCACTCTCCTTTGCCTGTCGCGCTCTTTGGGAAGCCGTAGATGCCGGCCAGCGTATTGGGGGAGAAACTCCGGGGAGATGCTGCGTGGTTGATGAACATCCCGTTACGCGTCGCCACTTGAAACATCGGACGGGTGAGGGGCCGGTCGTCGAGCCCGAATACCCCCTCGATGATCTTTTCGAGCGATTTTGGTATCGAGATTTCGCCGGTCCTGCATCTGAACACACTTCCTCCGGCGTCGCGGTAGTGGGAAAGATTGACAATGAATGCCTCTTCGAGGTCCTTCACCCTTCCTCTGAGGATCACGCTTCTGCGCGCGCTGCTCGATTCGACGATCGTGAGATGGTGTTCGTGGGCGAACTGCTCGATCGCGGCGAGGTCCTTTGCGGAAGCGCCGTACTGCTTCTCGAACTCGTCGCGCGAAAGGCGTTGAGCTGTCTTTGATCGTGAGTCCAGCGACTTTCTCCCCCGGACGCGGACCGTGACTTCGGCAACCTCATCGGCGCTGAGCGTGTCTGTTCTGGTCCCCTCAGGTGCCGACTTCGCGCTTCCTGCGAGTTTCATATAGCCGGTTGCAGCTGATCTTGTTTTTGCCATGCCCCTCTCCTCCCGGTGGTTAGTGTATCAAAAAACAGCGATGATTGAGCGTGTGAAGCGTGAGATTCAGATTTCGAGTTTCTTCCCCTTCGTCTCGGGAAACATCCAGATCCAGGACCCGGTCAGCAGCGCGAAAAGCGCGGCAAGGAATATGCCTCCCGCCATCCCGTAGTATCGGGCGATCCAGATGATGATGACGGGGGTGAGGAATTGGACTCCGCGCGCGAGGTTGAACGCCGATCCCATGGCTGTGTTCCGGATGTCGGTAGGGAACAACTCTGAAAACAGGGGGCCGTAACCGCCGAACATCCCTGTCCCGAACCCCACGAGGAACATGAAAATGAGTATTATCCCCGGGTAGGCGGCAATGGGGCCCCAGAAGAGCGTCACCATCGCAAGTCCGAGCGCCCGGACCACGGCATACATCGAATAGGCGGGACGTCTGCCGAGGCTGTCTGCAGCGAACCCGAACGTGAAGTATCCGAGGAATCCTCCCGCCTGTGTTACAAGGACCCACAGGGCAGATTTCACCATGGAGAAGTGCCGCTCCTCGTGAAGGTATCCCGGAAGCCACGAGTACGTGAACCAGTACGCCGACATGTCGAATATGGCCAGAACAAGCGAAAGAATGAATATGCGCCTGTAAGAATCCGAAAAAAGGAGACGGATCTTTTTGGCGAAATCCTCCGCGCCGGAGCGCGGTGCATCCTGTCCCCCTGCCCGCCGCTCCCTGTTGAGCAGCCAGACATCGGACTCGGGAAGCTTCTTCCTTATGAATATCACGAGCACGGCCGGGAGGAACGAGATAAAAAACGCCGCGCGCCAGCCGATGGCCGGCGCCACGATCCCGCCGATCACCGAGGCGAGTGCCACGCCGATCGGTGCTCCCGTCTGCATGAATGCGCCGTATCTCCCGCGGACCTGTGCGGGGAACGTCTCTGCGACGTATGTCTGCCCCGTTGCCCATTCGCCCCCCACGCCCAGTCCCGTGATCACCCGGAACACAAGGAGAAACCAGAGGTTCGGCGAGAGCCCGCTCAGGAACGTCCCGATGCTGTAGCAGAGTATCGTCCATTGAAGGACGGTTCTTCTCCCGAACCTGTCGGAGAGAAGCCCGAACATGACTCCCCCCGCCGCCGTCGCCGCAAGCGATGACCCGAGGACGAACGAGAGCTGGACCTTCGAAAGTCCGAGCTCCTGCCCGATCGGGATAAGCAGAAACGTGTAGAGTATGAGGTCATAGAAATCGAACACCCATCCTGCCCAGCTCATAAACAGTATCTGGTGGTGTTCGCGTGTCAGCGTCTTCGCCTCGTTCAGCAGCGGTTTGTCCATGGGAGGCGCCCCTATTTGACAAGTCCGAGCTTCCGCAGCTCCCTCGCAAAGAGAGTCTGTGCTCTCCTGGCTTTCGTGACGTCCCTTTTTAATTCCGCCCCGGTCTTCCGGCGGAGGATCTCGGCTTTCCCGCTGAACCGCGTGAGCGCGGCCGTGCGGGTCCTCGCAAGCTCCCGGAGCGGCACCGGCGGCCAGGCGATAAGTGTTTTGAGATTCTCCGTTGCGATCGAATCATACCGGGTGAGATGTTTCCTGATGGCTCCTTCGTGGCCGCCGAAGGCCGCGAAGAGCTCCAGGCAGACCTCCGTCCGCTCAACGTCGCCCAGAGAACAGGCGGGATCGAGGAGAGCGGAGCGGGCGGTCACGAGCTCCGCCAGATGTCCCGCGACGTGTTTCTCCTGAACGAAAAGGCGGACTGCCGCTTCCCCGGGCCAGAGGACTCTCTGTCGGAAAGAGATCCCCCGCAGAGCTGCCGTGATCTCCTTTGCCTCCTTGCGCATGTCGGCCTCGCAACGGGAAAAGAAGTCCCGCATCGACTCGGGGGGGAGGATGTAAGCGCTTTGCCGCCTCGATTCCAGGCGTTTCGTCAGGGCCTCGAGTTCCCGTACTCTTTTCAACCCGATAGTCCCCAGGACGGATTGTTCCCGCTCCAGGATGATTTCGAGGGCGTCCATTGCCTCCCGTGTCACCGCCGTCACCCTCTGCTGGAAATCCTGGATCTTCTTCTCGTAGTGGCTCCGGGCGGTTTCAGCCTGCGAGAACTTGATCCTGTTGCTGATGCTCCGTCCTGCGAATGCGCCGCTGATCCCCCCGATGATCGCACCGACCACGCTCCCCATCCCCGGAGCGACCGCTGTCCCGATTGTCGCGCCCGCCTTTGCTCCCGCGAAGCTGCCGATCCCGGTCCCGGCGGCATCCAGTCCGATGTTCTTCACCGATGTCAGCAGGTTCGTGTGCTTTTTCTTCAGGAGCCTTATTTCCCGGAGTGTGGAGAGCCCCAGCGTGAAGAACGGGTTCTGGAAATCGACGTCGCCCACGGAGGCGAGTACAGGGACGTGCGGGGCCGCAACGGCGACATTTCCGGCAAGCGCTTTGTTCGTTCCGAAGGCCGCGTCGAACCCTCCCCCTCCGATGATGCTCAGCCTGTATGATCCGGGGGCGTGATCGATCGTGAAGAGTCCCTCTTCTGCGCGGAAGAAATCTCCGGGGGTCAGTATGCTCGTGCCCGGGTATTCCTCGAAGTGATTCCGAAAGTCGAATTGCAGCGGCTCCCCGAGATCGAATGTCCTCCCGTCCACAGCGGCCTGATGGATCCCCCGCTCCGGATTCTCGGCGAACGACACGCTGTGTGCGCGTCCTTTCAGACTATCGGCAACGATCTGTTCGGCAAACAGTCTGTCATATTTCCCGGCATTCCTCTTTTCCTTGCCCACATTCGTCCTCCAGTGGGAGGGTTTGCGGAGATCGGCAAAAGCCTCCAACCGCCTGTGGACGAGGTGCGAGATCGATTCTGCAATGTGGCCGTCCGTTTCGTGGAGCTTGTGAAGCGTCATCGCCCCCGTCCAGCCCGACTCTCCCGACTTGCTGATGATCGAAAGCCTGCTCAGGTTCTGCCGGTGTATCCACTCGGTCCAGGGGGGACCACCTTCGTCGATGCCGAATCTGTGGAGCTGTTCTCTTTCCTTTGGGGAGAGCTGGGCGTCGGGGAAGACGTCCTTCAGGATCGTCGCCAGCGGAACGGGCTCTCTCGGTGGACTGTAGTAAGAATGGGCTCCGAACCGTCGTACTCTGAGGGCCCTGGAGGCGGCGTAAACGAACGCCCCCATCAAAATTAGGCCTGCCGCAATCTCCATGAGTAAGGGGCCGTCCAATGTTCCCTCGAAAAGGGCTAGTCGCAAAAAATCATCCAATTGTGTCGAAAAGGATTACAAAAGTCAAAGGGGGAATTTGACTCTAATCCCCCGTCAAACGAGGAACGGGGGGAGTGCATCGCGACGGTCAAAAACTGCGGCAGCCCCGACAAACCTCTCGGGAATCAGGGGCCGAAATCGGGACGGTTTCTTGCAGGAGGGAACAACCTGATCCTTCACGTCCTTAGCAAGTACTGCAGCTTGAGGAAATACTGCCTCACGGTCTGTTTCGTCCCGAACGGGAAACCGTAATCCGTGAGACTGTATGTCGAGCCCGCATAGAATATGGTGTAGGGGTTCAGCTTGTAGCTGAACAGGGGATAGATATCGATTTTGTTGTTGAACTGGTCATACTGCCCTATCAGGCGCAGGAGGAATTCCGACGTGAACTGATAGATCCCCACCGTGCGGGCGATATATCCGTCGAAAAAGAGCTCCCCTGTCCCGACACTCTTGAGCCGGGCCCGTGAGAAGTCCAGTTCGATCTGAAACTGTG
>Ga0182017_10002393_pt1 | contig 14233 bp, 14 predicted proteins | sample 712E3DmetaG_FD_120492 | JGI IMG/M metagenome (GOLD analysis project Ga0182017, IMG submission 120492) | Permafrost microbial communities from Stordalen Mire, Sweden - 712E3D metaG | ecosystem: Environmental > Terrestrial > Soil > Wetlands > Permafrost | place: Sweden: Stordalen | collected... | reverse complement strand
TTCAATCTGGATGGGAAAGCCGCCCTGGTGACTGGGTCGGGGCGGGGGATTGGGCGCGCCATCGCGTCCCGACTGGCGAGCCTGGGCGCCGCGGTGATGGTCAACGATCTCGACGAAGCGCCGGCCCGCGAGACCGAAGCGGCGATTCGCGCCGCCGGTGGCCGGGTCGCCTGCCTGGCCGGCGACATCACCGCGCCGGCGTTTCCGCAGCAGCTTGTAGACGCTACCTTGGCGGCCTTCGGCGCGATCGACATCATCGTCAACAACGCCGGATACACCTGGGACAACGTCATTCAGAAGACCAGCGACGAGCAGTTTCAGGCCATGCTGGACATTCACATCACCGCGCCGTTCCGCATTCTGCGCGCGGCCTCAGCCTACCTGCGCGAGACCGCCAAACGCGAGGCGGCCGAGGGGCTGCGCGTGATGCGCAAAGTGGTCAACATCACCTCCGTTGCCGGCACGGACGGCAACCCCGGCCAAGCCGGGTACTCCTCGGGCAAAGCCGGAGTCCTGGGGTTGACCAAAACAATGGCCAAGGAGTGGGGCCGCTACAACATCAACGTCAACGCCGTGGGCTTCGGATTGATCGAAACGCGGCTTATTCAGCCCGTCGGCGCGGAGGGCGCCGCCATCGACGTCAAAGGCCATCACATCCCGGTGGGGGTGCAGGCGCGGTTCCTCGACGGGCTCAAATCGGTTTGCCCGCTAGGGCGGCTGGGCACGCCCGAGGAGGCCGCGAGCGCGGTGCTCTTCTTCTGCTCGCCGCTTTCCGATTACGTCACCGGCGAAGTGCTGCTGTGCACCGGCGGCCTGCACTTCTGAGCCGCGGGTCTATCGCGCTCGGCAGCGGGTCTTGTGTACCACTAAAACTCGTGGCGCACGCACTCGTGCGTGCAGCGTCGAGACTCTTCTCGACGCCCGGCAGCGCGGCGCCGGCCGCCCCAGGTGTCGGCACGAGTGCCGACACGGCACGCAGGAGTGCGTGCGCCACGGCTCAAGGCGGACAGTCTGGTTGCGGCTTGCCGCTCCGTGAAAAGAGCGGACTACACCGCGCGGATTCCCACCACCGTGATGTCGTCGGTTTGGCCGGTGGCGCTCGCGCCGCGGGCGGCCTCGACGATGGAAGAGATCAACGGCTCCAGCGGCGAGTGCCGGCCGGCTTCGATCATGCCGATCAGCCGGTCCTCGCCGAACTCTTGCCCGGTCTCGATTCCGGCCTCGGTGACGCCGTCGGAGAACATGATCAGAGTGTCGCCCGGGGAGAGTTCGACCAGCGTTTCCGTGCAGGTCCAGTCCGGGAAAATCCCCAGCACCGTCGCGTCGCTCTCCAAACGCTCGATGCCCCCGGCTGCGCGCGCGAGCACCGGCGCCAGGTGGCCGCAGTTGACGTACCGCAACCGGCGCGCGTGGTCGTCGTACTGGCCGAAGAACACGGTGGCGTACTGCTCCGGCGGCGTCGAGTCGTAGAACAGCCGGTTGACTTCGTGGAGCAGCGCGGCGGGCGAGGCGCGATGCGCCTGGCTTCGGAAGCAGCCCTGCAGGTTCGCCATCAGCAGCGCGGCCGCGATGCCCTTGCCGCAGACGTCCGCCAGTACGAATCCCATCGACCCGCGGCCCCGGTCCAGGAAGTCGTAGTAGTCTCCGCCCACCTCGTGAGCCGGAACGCAGCGGCCGGCATAATCGGCGGTCTCCAGCAGCTTGGTTTTCTGGGGAAAGAGCTTTTGCTGAACGTTGCGCGCGATCTCGATCTCGGACCGCACGCGATTCTCGACCCTGCGCCGCTCGGCGCCCTCCCGGGCCTGCTTCTCGAGGGTGCGCAGCAGCCGCTCGTTGTCCCAGGGCTTCTGGACGAAGTCGCAGGCGCCACGGCGCATGGCCTCCACCGCCAGGTCGATGTTGCCCCAGGCCGTCATGACGATTACCGGCGCGGGGTTTACCTGCTGGTGCAGAAGATCCAGCAGATCCAGGCCCTCCCTGCCCGAGGTGGTGTCGCGGGCGTAGTTCAGGTCCATCAGAATCAGGTCGAAGGACCCCAGCGCCGCCGCGCGCAGCAGCCCCTGCGGGGAATCCACGGTTTCGGCCCTGTGGCCCGCGCCTTTCAAAAGCAGGCGCATGGCTTCCAGGACGTCCGGGCGATCGTCGGCCACCAGGACGCGCAGGGTGCTCGTTGGTTCTTCGCTGGCGGGCATTCTCTCCTGCTACCAGTAGCAATCAGGCGGCCACGCTATGTCAAGGCAAGCGCATCGGCCGGCCTCTCGAGACTGTCCGATTCTGGGACGACTCTGTGCGATTTCAGTGTTACCTTGGCAGAGAGTGGCTGCGTACCTGCAACTCTTTGGCCCGCTTCATCTGGCGATTCTGGCGTCGATCCTGGCTGCCGCCATTGCCCTGTCGCGCTGGGCGCGCTCGAGTTCGGGCGCGGGACGGCGCATCCGGCTGGCTCTGGGTGTTTTCCTGCTTGTGAATGAGGCGGTGTGGTGGATCTACCACATCCGGCACGAAGGATTCCGGTTCCCGGGAGGTCTCCCGCTTCAGCTTTGCGATTTCGCGCTCTGGCTTACCATCCTCGCGCTGCTCACTCTGAACCGCTGGGCCTACGAGGTGGCCTACTACGCGGGGCTCGCCGGCGCGGCGATGGCCGTGCTGACTCCCGACCTCTGGGCGCCGGTCTACTCCTACCCCAGCCTGTATTTCTTCCTGGAGCACGGCGGCGCGATCGCCGCCGTCCTGACCCTGACCTGGGGGAACCTCGCCCGGCCCCAGCCCGGGAGCGTTTGGAGGGCGCTGCTCATCCTCAATGCCTACGCGGCTGCCGTGGGCGGCTTCAACGCCCTGTTCGGCGCGAACTACATGTACTTGTGCCGCAAACCCGCCAGCGCCTCGCTGCTGGACTACCTGGGTCCCTGGCCCGTTTACCTGCTCGCCGCCGAAGCGCTGGGGATCGCCCTATTCTGGCTTTTGTGGCTACCGTTCCGGAATGGGCGCGGGAGGGGTGAGCCGAAATCATCGGTCACGAAAGATCGCAATCCGGATTTGCCGTGCACTGAATGAATTGTGGGGATGCAGGCCCAAAGTCGGGTACGCGATGGGTGTCTACTGTTAATTGAGATGACATGGCGGTGAGTGCGGCGCCGACCAAGCTGGGCAAGGTGGCCCAAGGCGCTCGCACTCACCGGGCGACCCTCTCCTCATACGCCAGCGATCAGTTCCCACCGTCCCCATCCCCGATCCTCTCACGCGAGGAGCCGAGAGCAGGTCCGAAATTCCCGTGGAACTGGCTGATTTTGTAACAACCTCCGCACCCGGCTCAATTTGAAATCGGCGCGAGCGCTGTGCTACGTTGGATGTCTCCGAACGATTCCGAAGTCCCACATGGCTGACCAGCAGAGACCGGAACCTAAGCCTGCCCCGAAGGCTCCCGCCGTCATGGCCGCTATCCCCTGGGAGAGCGCGCTCACCGGGATGCTCAAGGAGCAATTCGCCGCCCAGATCTCCGAGTTCTCCAGCTACCTCGGACAGAACTTCGTGGTGGCGCAGCCCGAGGCGGTGGTCCCCATCCTGGATTTTCTGAAGCTGGAGGCGGACTTCGACTACCTGGTCGACGTCACCGCAGTGGACTATCCCAAGCGCCCCGAGCGTTTCGACGTGGTTTACGTCCTGTACAGCTTCGCGCGGAACGAGCGCATCCGCATCAAGACTCGAATCCCCGACGGCTACAAGCCGCACACGGCAGTGGGCGTGCACCTCACCGCGAATTGGCTCGAGCGGGAGGTCTTCGACATGTTCGGCATTGAGTTCGCCGGGCACCCCGACATGCGCCGCATCCTGATGCCCGAGGAGTGGGAGGGCTACCCGCTGCGCAAAGACCGTTCCATCACCGCCATGGACAACCGCTGGGTGAAGGAGAACCTGGGAATCGAGAGCGGACAGTGACCCCATGCCCGACACTTTTCTAGACTCCACCGAGTTAGTGATCAACATGGGGCCGCAACACCCCTCCACGCACGGAGTGCTGAGGATCATCCTGAAGCTGGATGGCGAGAAAGTCACCGGCACCGAGTGCGTGGTCGGCTACCTGCACCGGGGCGTCGAGAAGATTGGCGAGAACCGCACCTACCAGCAGTTCGTGCCCTACGTCGATCGCATGGACTACTGTGCCGCGGTGTCGAACGGCCTGGGCTTCTGCCTGGCGATCGAGAAGCTGCTCAGCGTCGAGGTTCCGCCGCGCGCGCAGGTGGTGCGCGTCATTCTCACCGAGTTGAACCGGCTTGCCAGCCACCTGATCTGGCTGGGCACGCACTGCCTGGACCTTGGGGCCATCACCCCGCTGTTCTATGTGATGCGCGAGCGGGAAGAGATCCTGAACATCTACGAGAAGTATTGCGGCGCGCGGCTCACCACGCACGCTTTCCGCATCGGAGGCCTGGAGTACGAACTCTACGACGGCTTCGAGCAAGAAGTGAGAGCCGCCTGCGACTTCATCGCGCCGAAGATCGACGAGTACGAGCGGCTGCTCACCGGCAACCGCATCTGGGTCGGACGGCTCAAGAACGTTGGCGTTCTGAACGCCGAGGACTGCAAGCAGTACGGCGTCACCGGCCCGATGCTGCGGGCCGCGGGTGTGAAGTGGGACCTGCGCAAGGCGCAGCCCTATTCCGGCTACGAGCAGTACGAGTTCGAGATCCCCACCGGCGAGAACGGCGACACCTACGACCGGTACCTGGTGCGCATGGAGGAGATGCGGCAGTCGATCCGCATCGTCCGGCAGGCCGTGGAGAAGATTCCTGCCGGGCCGATCATGGGCAAGGCCCCCAAGGTGATCAAGCCTCCCGTGGGCGAGGTGTACGTGTCGATCGAGGCTCCCAAGGGGGAGTTGGGCTACTTTGTGGTGAGCGATGGAACGACGCAGCCCTACCGGGTGCGGGTGCGGCCGCCTTCGTTCATCAATTTGCAGGCGCTCGACAAGATGGCTCGCGGATCGCTGGTGGCCGACCTGGTGGCCATCGTCGGGACCATCGACATCGTTCTGGGTGAGGTGGATCGCTAAATGCGCAAGTTACTCAGGACCATTTTCCTCATCGACCTGATCGAGGGGTTATGGGTCACCTTCCACTACCAGCGCCCCAAGTACATGTGCACGGATCAGTACCCTACCGAACGCCCCAAGGTGGCCGAACGGTACCGCGGCGCGCCGCGGCTGAACATCAACCCCGAGAATGGGGAAACGCTGTGCATCGCCTGCAATCTGTGCGCGCTGGCCTGCCCGGAGAAACTGATCGTGGTGGGCAGCGAGCGCAACGAGAAGACGCGGCGAAAGGAACTGACGACGTTCACCTACGACATTTCCCGCTGCATGTTCTGCGGGCTGTGCGAGGATGCCTGCCCGGTGGACGCTCTGGAACTGACCCAGGATTTCGAGCTGGCCAGTTACACGCGGGAAGGCGCGATATGGGACCGGCAAATGCTGGAAGAGGGCCCCAAACCGACTAAGTACAAGTACTGAAAGAAGGACGAAATACGAATTACGAAGTACGAAGTACGAATGGAGAACCGGCGGGCGCCAGGGCAGCCGGCGTCGGCAATTCGTACTTCGTAATTCGTACTTCGTACTTGGCATTATGTGGCTCGATACCGCTTTCTTCTATTTCTTCGCGCTGCTGACGCTTGGGGGCGGCATTTTCACCGTCACGCGGAAGAGCGCGGTGCATAGCGCCATCTCGCTGATTGTTTCGCTCATCGGCGTAGCCGGGTTGTTTCTGCTCCAGAAGGCGGAATTCCTGTTTGCGGTGCAGATCGTGCTTTACGTCGGCGGGATCATGGTGCTGTTCCTGTTCGTCATCATGCTGGTGAACCTCGACGAAGCGGCGCGGGTGCGGCAATTCAACAAGCAGTGGTGGGTGGCGCTGGCCTGCGTGCTCGTTGTTGGCGCCGAGATCGGCCTGTTCCTCAACAAGCCCTTGCGCCTGCCCGCCGCCGCCCTTCCGCCGACGGACAACCTGGGTAATGTCGAGCGGGTCGCGGACCTGCTGTTCTCCCAGTACCTGCTGCCCTTCGAGATCGCTTCGATACTCCTGCTCGCCGCCGTCGTGGGCTCGGTGGTGATGGTCAAGAAAAGGGTTTGAATGCATCCGATCACCACCACTCACTACTTGATCCTGAGCGCGGCCCTGCTGGGGATCGGCACTGTCGGCGTCCTGACCCGGCGCAACATCGTCATCATTCTGATGTCCATCGAGCTGATCCTGAACGCGGTGAATATCAACCTGGTCGCCTTCTCGCGGCATTACCAGCACGTCACCGGGCAGGTGTTTGCGATCTTTGTGATTACGGTGGCGGTGGCGGAAGCCGCCGTCGGCCTGGGCATCCTGATCGCGCTGTTCCGGAACAAGGAGACGGTGCAGGCCGACGAGATCGAGCTGCTGAAGTGGTGACACGATGAACTTTCTGGATTCCATCTGGCTCATCCCGCTGTTCCCGCTGTTCGGCGCGCTGGTCATGCTGCTGGTGGGGCGGAAGCTCGACCCGCAAGGGCCGGCGGCGGGATCGCGAGCCAAGGTCGTCGTGAGCCTGCTCTGTCCCGGGATGGTGCTGGTGTCCTTCGTGTTCTCCGCGCTGGCAGTGCTTCAGTTGATCGCGAAGCCGGGTCGGGTCCACGAAGTCGTTCAGTTCACCTGGCTGGCCGGGCTGCCCTTCACCACGCAGGCGCACACGCTGGGGCGCTTCACAGCCGACTGGGGATTTCTGCTCGACCCGCTTAGCGGCGTCATGATCCTGGTGGTGACCGGGATCGGCTTCCTGATCCACGTATATTCCGTCGGCTACATGGGGCACGAGGGCGGCTATTACCGCTTTTTCGGGTATTTGAACCTGTTCGTGTTCTTCATGCTGATGCTGGTGCTGGCCAACAACTACGTGCTTATGTTTGTGGGCTGGGAAGGCGTCGGGCTGTGCAGCTACCTGCTGATCGGGTTCTACTTCCAAAAGAAGTCGGCGGCGGACGCGGGCAAGAAGGCGTTCATCGTGAACCGCATCGGCGACGCGGGCTTCATTCTGGGCATTCTGCTCATGTTCAGCGTGCTGGGCAGCGCCCGTTTCGTGGATGTGAACAAGGCGCTGGCGTTTTTCTCCCCGGAGGCGGGTTACGGAGTTCTGACCGCCATCGCGCTGCTGCTGTTCGTGGGCGCCACCGGCAAGTCGGCGCAATTCCCGCTCTACGTCTGGTTGCCGGACGCCATGGAAGGCCCCACGCCGGTCTCCGCCCTGATCCATGCGGCGACCATGGTGACCGCGGGCGTCTACATGGTGGCGCGGTCCAGCCACCTGTTCCGGCTGGCGCCGAACGCTTCGTTCTGGGTAGCGGCGATCGGCGCATTCACGGCCATCCTGGCGGCGTCGATCGCGCTCACGCAGAACGACATCAAGCGCGTGCTGGCGTACTCCACCATCAGCCAGCTTGGCTACATGTTCATGGCGTTGGGCGTGGGCGCCTACTGGGTGGCCATCTTTCACCTCTACACGCACGCCTTCTTCAAGGCGCTGTTGTTCCTCGGCTCCGGCTCGGTGATCCACGCGATGTCGGGCGAGCAGGATATGCGCAAGATGGGCGCGCTCAAGGACAAGATTCCCATCACCTATCGCACCATGCTGATCGGGACGCTGGCCATCGCGGGCATTCCGGGCCTGGCCGGGTTCTTCTCCAAGGACGAGATCCTGTGGCAGGTCTTCTCGAACGGCCCCGCGCTGGTTTACGTGGTGGGCGTGGTGACGGCCGGCATGACCGCGTTCTACATGTGGCGGCTGATGGCGCTGACGTTTTACGGCGAATCGCGCGTGGATGCGCACGCGGCGGCGCACATCCATGAGTCGCCGCGCGTGATGACAATTCCGCTCGTCGTGCTGGCCGCCGGGAGCGTGCTGGCGGGCTGGATCGGCGTGCCGAAGCTGTTCAGTATGCTGCCGGAAGGTTTCCGCGCCTTCGAACACTGGCTGGCTCCAGCGCTGGCGGAAACCGCGGAGCATTCCGGGGGCCTGGAGTTCGCGCTGATGCTGCTCTCGGTGGCAGTGGCCGGCTGCGGCATCGCGCTGGCCTGGTTCCTGTACCAGAGGAAGGTGCCGAAGGGCGAGCCGCTCGAGGCTGCCGGCTGGCTCTACCGCGGCTCGCTCAACAAGTGGAAGGTGGACGAGATTTACGATTTCCTGTTCGTCAACGGGCTGGCCAAGGGCGGCGGGAGCGCCCTGGCGCGGTTCGACAATGCGGTGGTGGACGGCGGCGTGAACGGTGCGGGCTGGCTCACGCGCTTCACCTCGACCATCAGCATCTGGTGGGACACCTGGATCATCGACGGCGCGGTGCGCCTCTCCTCGTTCCTGGTGAAGCTGTGCTCGTATCCGGTGCGCATCTTGCAGACCGGTTCGGTGCAGGGCTATGCGCTGGTCTTCGTGCTCGGGGTCGCGGTGGTGTTCGGCTACTATTTGACGCGGTAAAGCCATGGATGCACACATACTAAGTTGGGTTCTCTTCACGCCGCTGATCGGCATGGCGATTCTGCTGCTGATTCCGGCGGCGAAGAAGAACTGGATCCGCATCTGGGCGAACATCGCGGCGCTGGCGGGATTCGTGGTGTCCTTGCGGCTCGCGTTCACCTTTGACAAGAACGCCTCGGGCTTCCAGTTTCAGGAGCAGGTTTCCTGGATCCCCACGCTGGGGGTGAACTACCACATCGGCATCGACGGCATCAGCCTGCTGATGGTGATGCTGACCACCGTCATCGGCTGCATCGCCATCCTCTCTTCCTGGAACGCGGTTCAGGAGCGGACCAAAGAATACTACGCCATGTTCCTGTTGCAGCAGACTGGAATGATCGGTGTATTCATCTCGCTGGACTTCTTCCTATTCTTCACGTTCTGGGAGCTGGTGCTGGTGCCGATGTACTTCATCATCGGCGTCTGGGGCGGCCCGCGAAAGCTGTACGCCGCCATGAAGTTCTTCCTCTACACGCTGGCCGGCGGCGCGCTGATGCTGCTGGGCATCCTCACGCTCTACATCCAGCATTTCAAGCAGTTCGGCTTTTACACCTTCGAGATCGATAAGCTGATGATGCTGGACCTGCCGCTGCACATGGAGCAGTGGGTTTTCTGGGCCTTCTTCATCGGCTTCGCGATCAAGGTGCCGATGTTCCCCTTCCATACCTGGTTGCCGGACGCGCACGTCGAGGCGCCGACCGCCGGCTCGGTGGTGCTGGCCAGCGTGCTGCTGAAGATGGGGACGTACGGGTTCATCCGCTTCTCGCTTCCGCTGCTGCCCAAGGCCTCCATCGACGCCACCATCGTCCAGATCCTTGCGGCGCTCTCGATCATTGCCATCATTTACGGCGCGCTAGTCAGCCTGATGCAGCAGGACTGGAAGAAGCTGGTGGCCTATTCGTCGGTGAGCCATTTGGGCTTCTGCACGCTGGGCATCTTCTCGATGAATCCCAACGGGCTGGCCGGCAGCGTGATTCAGCAGCTCAACCACGGCATTTCCACCGGGATGCTGTTCCTGATGGTGGGAATCGCCTACGAGCGCCGGCACACCCGGGAGTTGGAGGAGTACGGAGGCCTCGGGAACGTCATGCCGGTTTTCGCGACCGTCTCCGCCATCGCCATGCTCAGCTCGGCGGGGCTGCCGCTGCTGAACGGCTTCATCGGAGAATTCACCATCCTGCAAGGCGCCTTCGAAGCCAACCGGATGTGGGCGGCCTTCGCGGTGACCGGTGTGATTCTGGGCGCGGCCTACCTGCTCTGGATGTACCAGCGCACCATGCTGGGCCAGGTGACGAACCCGAAGAACCTGGGTCTGCCGGACCTGAGCCTGCGGGAACTGGCTACCTTCCTCCCGCTGATCGCGTGGGCCATTTGGATCGGCCTCTATCCCCAGCCCTATTTTGACGTGCTCAAGAAACCGGTGGCCCAGATCGTCGAACGGGTGCACCCCGGCTACTACCAGAACCAGAAGACGCTGGCCAGCGTGGAGGCGCCGCGATGAACTTCTACACCTCCCAAGACCATTTCGTGCTGGTTCCGGCGATCATGCTGGCGCTGTTCGGCTGCGCCATATTCCTGTTCGACTTCCTGGTCTTTCCGAGCCCGAAGCAGCGCAAGTACCTGCTCATCTTCGTCGTGCTGGGCCTGGGATTCGCGGGCTACGGGCTGTGGCAACAGCAGAGCTACCTGGCCTCGCAGGGCGTTCCCGAAATCACGGCCTTCGGAGGCTCGCTGGTCATCGACGGCTTGGCACTCTTCTTCAACTGGATCTTCCTGATCGCCTCGCTGATTGTTTCCATTGCCTCCTACAAGTACCTGGAGATCGAAGGCGAGCATCACGGTGAATACTACGGTCTCATCCTGCTGGCCAACTGCGGCATGTTCTTCCTGGCCGCCGGGACGGACCTGGTGACGCTGTTCGTCGGCCTGGAGCTGATGGCGCTGTGCTTCTACATCCTGGTGGGATTCCTGCGCTCCGACAAGCGCTCCAACGAAGCGGCGATGAAATACCTGCTGCTGGGCGCGTTTTCGAGCGGCTTCCTGCTCTACGGTTTCTCGGTGATGTACGGAATTTCGGGCTCGACGCGGCTGCGCGACATCGCCGTGGCATTTGCGGGGCGCAGTTTGTGGGACCCGCTGGTCTTCCTGGCGCTGGCCACCACGGCGGTCGGGCTGTTGTTCAAGATCTCGGCCGTGCCCTTCCACATGTGGGCGCCCGACGCCTATGAGGGCGCGCCGACTCCCATCACGGCCTATCTCTCGGTGGCCTCGAAGGCCGCCTCGTTCGCTTTTCTTCTGCGCATCTTCCTGGGGCCGCTGGCCGGCTTGCGCGAGGTTTGGGAGCCGCTGCTCGCCGTGGTCGCCATCGCCACCATGACGGTCGGGAACCTGGCCGCCCTCAGCCAGAGCAACGTGAAGCGCATGCTGGCCTACAGCTCCATTTCGCACGCGGGCTACATCCTGCTCGGCCTCATCGCCGGAAATTCGACCGGCATCAAGGGCATGGCGGTCTACATTCTGGTGTACACATTCATGAACCTGGGCGCGTTTATGGTGCTGGTGTCGCTGCGGCGCAAGGAGATCATCGGCGACGATGTCGACGATCTGGCCGGCCTGATGAGCAAGAGCCCGGGCCACGCGGTGCTGATGCTGATCTTCCTGGCCTCGCTGGCCGGCATTCCGCCCACCGCGGGGTTCCTGGGCAAATACTACATTTTCCTTTCGCTGATCGAGACCGGCCATTTCGTGCTGGCGGTGGTGGCAACGCTGTACGTGGCGGTGGCGGTGTATTACTACTTCCGCCTGGTCCGCAGCATGTTCGTCAGCGAGGCTACCGATAAAGTGCCGGTCGCCTCGAGTTTTGGGTTGCGAGTGGCGCTCGGCACGACCGGGCTGATGACGCTCGCAATCGGCATTTATCCCGAGCCCTTCCTGCGGCTGGTGCAGGTATCGGCCTCGCTCGTTCGGTAGCGTATATGCAAAGCCTTCTTCACAACCCGCTGCTGCTCTCCGCGATCCTGGCCGCGGTGCTGGTGTGTCTGTTCCCCTTCGTGGCGGGCTACATGGTGCTGATGGAGCGCAAGGTGCTGGCCGACCTCCAGGTGCGCCTCGGCCCCATGCGCGTGGGGCCGCACGGGCTGCTCCAGCCCATCGCCGACGCCTTCAAACTGCTGCTCAAGGAAGACCTGATCCCGGGCCAGGCCGACCAGGGCCTCTTCTGGATGGCGCCGGTGATCTCGATGTCTACGGCGTTCACGGCGCTCGCGGTCATCCCTTTCAGCCAGTACATCCGGGTGGCGGACGTCAACGTGGGCCTGCTGATGGTGAGCGCGATGTCGGCGGTAGGGATTCTCGGGATCGTGCTGGGCGGCTGGTCTTCCAACAGCCACTACGCGCTGCTGGGCTCGCTGCGCGCCGGAGCGCAGCTTGTGAGTTACGAAGTGGCGCTGGCCTTCTCGCTGCTTTCGGGAGTGATGATGGCCGGCACACTGAGCATGGTCGGCATCGTGAAGGCGCAACAGGAACGGCACGTGTGGTTCGCCTTCGAGAACTACGGGCTGATGCTGCTGCCGTTTATCACCTACCTGATCGCGGCCATCGCCGAAACCAACCGCGCGCCCTTCGACCTGCCCGAGGCCGAGTCCGAGCTGGTGGCCGGGTTCCACACCGAGTACAGCGGGTTCCGCTTCGCGCTCTACTTCCTGGCCGAGTACATCAACATCTTCGTGATCTCCTCGGTAGCGGTGACCCTGTTCTGGGGCGGCTGGCTGCGGCCCTTCCCGAACGTCGCGTGGCTCGATTATCCGCTCAACTACGGTTTTCCGCTGGTGGCGCTGGCCGGCTCGGGCGTGGCGTGCCTTCCGCTGTTGCGGCGGGTAGTGAGCCGTCCACAGCGGCTGTTCCTGTTGGCGGTGGCTGCACTGCTGGTCGTCTGCGGCCTGCTGTTTCTCGTGCCCGCGGTCAATAGCGCGGCCATCGGCCCGTTCTGGTTCCTCCTTAAGGTGGCGGCGGTGCTCTACGCCATGATCTGGTTCCGCGGCACCTGGCCCCGCTTCCGCTACGATCAGTTGATGAACATCGGTTGGAAGCGCCTCATCCCCATCGGCATGGCGGCGGTGCTGGTCAACGCCGTGGTAGGTATGCTGAAAGGGAGCTGAACCATGGAAGACTTTGAACAGATCCGCGAGCGAAGGGCCCGCTACCGCAACATCGTGTTCTGGGTTCTGCTCGGGCTGGCCATAGTCATCCTCAGAAGCGTCCTCTCCACGCCATTCGCCTGAAGGCGCTGACGGGTGACCGTGAGTCACCGGGAAGCGGTGGAGGGCGGGCGCATGTCCCGCGCAAAATTCTGAAAGGCTGCCAGGTCCTCGGGCGGGCCGGAGCCGAGGTCTCGTCGCGCCTCGAGCGCCTCGCGAGCCGCGGCTTCGGGAGTCCAAAACTTCAGAAAGACGCCTTCCCGCAGGTATCTCAGGCGTTGCAGAGTGGCGTCCGAGGCGCCTGCGTACTTGTCCACCTGCCGAAGGAAGAAGTCGAAGAGCGGCCTGGGAAGCTCGAAGGAGTCCGGGACGTCGCGCCGCGTGTATTCGTAAATGGTCTTCTGACTCCAGGGGTTGAATCTCCTGGTGCCGAAGAAATCGGCCTCACCCAGGAAGATCTGCGTGGTGGGTACGACCACGCGGACAGCCGCGCCCGCCGACGGACGCAATACCCAGACTGCGACCGTGTGATTTGCGGCTGGCCAGAACAGGCCGACGCCCCGGACGCCCGCGCGCCCAACCAGGAATGCGTAGAGGGCCGAAAGTTCATCGCATTCCGCAGTGGCAGTGGGCGCGAGTGGGGCAGGCGGTTTCGCGGACCGCCATTGGCGCCAGATGTTGTCGGAATTCGGCGGGAGGTTGGTGATGGCCCAATGCAGGTTCCAAAACCCCGCATCCCTGGCCGCTTCAAACAGCAGGCGCACTATAGCGTAGCCGGAGAGACTGACGCTGCCGGGCTGCAGTTTGTTGGCGGAGGTGAAGGACCGGAAGCCGAGTTGCATGCCGCTGCTGTTCTCGAGAGTCTTGGCCTTGGCGCGAATCGCGCCGACGAGCTGCGCCAGCGTCGTGTCGGAACCAAAGGGGACAGGCTTCGCGTCGGCGGCGTACAGGCTGGCGGTCGCGCCCAACAGGAGGACCAGCACTACGCGCCTGTAGGTGAGGGTTCCCATTTTGGCGTCCGGCCTTCGTTAGTGTACACCGAACCGTTGCCGTTGCGGCCGGATTCCAGTCAGCCCGTCTCAGGACTGGAGAGCGGCGGGATCGCCCGGCTCCTGCTCTCTTCGGATGTCGTACTTCTCCATCCGGTAGATCAGCGTTTTCCGGCTGAGGTCCAGATAGCGGGCCGCCTGCGTCTGGTTCCAGTCGAACTTCTTCAGCGCCCGGAGAATCAGTTCCTTCTCGATGGCATCCAGGCTGATTCCTTGCGGCGGAAGATCCAGGCGTAACTCCTCGAGCACCCCCCGCTCGCGGCGGAGGAACTCGGGCAGGTTGTTTAGGGTAATCTCGTTCCCGCGCGTCAGCACGACCAGCCGCTCGATGACGTTCTCGAGTTCGCGGATGTTCCCGGGCCATCGGTACCCGCCAAAATGGGCGAGCAGCGATGCCGGCAAGGTCAGGTCCGGCCGGCCATGCTTTTCTTTTGCCTTCAGGAAGAAGCGCTCCGCCAGTTC
>Ga0182017_10002391_pt1 | contig 14240 bp, 10 predicted proteins | sample 712E3DmetaG_FD_120492 | JGI IMG/M metagenome (GOLD analysis project Ga0182017, IMG submission 120492) | Permafrost microbial communities from Stordalen Mire, Sweden - 712E3D metaG | ecosystem: Environmental > Terrestrial > Soil > Wetlands > Permafrost | place: Sweden: Stordalen | collected... | reverse complement strand
TGTTATCGCTTCGAGACTTTTTGTTTCATAAAGGCGGTCAGTCAGCATATTCCTTAATCTGAATGTGGTCATGGGCACATTTTTCCATCCGTACTTCCACAGCACGTCCCCCGCATAGGCTATAATCCGGATCAGATAGTCGGGGAGGGTATAAACTTTAACCCTTCCCAGTTGTTGATGGATCATTTGCACCCACTCTTTTAATCGTGTCTGCCAATAGTCCCCGATGAAAAATGTCTTATTGTCTATCTCATCCGGCGAGGCGTACAGAAGCTTTTCTATCTGATACACACAATTTCCGATATAGCCGTATGTAACGAGATTATTGGCTTTACCGGGATGAAAATATCGACCCTTGGCAATTGTCAGGAACAAATTAATGTAATGAGAACCATAACCAGGCCCCCATATGGAGGTTGGTCTTATGATACACCAGGTAAAATTCGCGGTTTCGGGCATCCCGCGAATAATTTTTTCACCCATGACCTTGCTTTCCCCATAGGGTGTCGTCGGATGATAGTCATCATCAGCTTTGGGAAGATACCCGACCTCAGCGACAAGAATAGTGGATGCAAACACAGCCATTTGAAGGCTTTGCGATTCCATACAGATTTCAAGAATGTTTTTAACCCCAACGGTGTTTGCCTTAAAACAATCTAAATTGCTGTCCAGTCCCAAATCCGTCCTGGCCGCCAAATGAACCAGATGAGTGGGCTGAAAATCTGAGAAAACCTTCCGCATAGCCGCAATATCCAGAATATCCGCTTTTTCCCATAATGGAAAATGTTCCCGGTATCGGGGTTCCTGAATATCAATCCCTTTTACTGTCAATCCTTTTTTTACCAAATGACGCAGTAATGCAGAGCCGATAAATCCTGAACTTCCTGTAATTAAAACTTTCATGAAATTTCTTGAAGTATGATTATGGATTAATCATGAAACGGAAACATTACCCGTTTTATAATAAGATCGTACCTTCTTTAAAATATTGTGGAGTAAGGGGAAATTTCGGAATGGTTTTGTTGCCTTGCTAACTGTATCAGGAGGACTGCTTTTGTCTCTCTTTTATCAACATATTAAACAAATCAATATAGGCGACAGCCCACCGTTTTACATCGAGATGATCTTCGACATATCGCCTTCCATTGGCGCCGTATTGCTCACCAAGCGGCCTGAGGTAATAAAGTTCTAAGATTGCTTCTTTAAGCTGATCGGAATCGCCAGGCGGAAGCGTCATACCGGATTTAGATTCCTGAACAAGTTTTGGCGCATCACCACTTAACGGCATTGTAGTAATAATCGGACGCCCGGTGGTCATGGCACTCAGGATCTTTGACGGGACAACGGGTGTGCTGACTTCCTTCTTTAAAGTAACAACAACAATATCTGCGGTATGCTGAACCAGGGGGTATTCTTCCCTTGGTTGCCAACCAAGCCAGCGAACATTAGTGAGCGCCATTTCTTTACTAAGCGCAACCATCTCTTCGTGTTGAGCGCCGTCTCCGATGATCACAAACTCGATATCCTGGTATTCCCGAAGCTTGCCTGCGGCACGAAGGATGACCTCCATATCTTGATTGAATCCTTGAGTTCCCGCAAAAAGAATAACAAATTTATCTTTCAAGCCCTGCCTTGTGCGCCATGTATTATCGCGAGGCCCCGGTTTCAGGACAGATGAATCCATCCAGACAGGCATAACAGTTGTACGCTCCGGGTGACCACCGTGTGCTATAACCCAATCCCTGTTGCCTTCCGAATGCACGGTCATCCAGTCAGCATTTTTATAAAGATAGACTTCCAAAAATCGAAAGATACGGATGAATGTCTTGCTCTTTAGCAGACCCAGATCGATTGCAGTCTGAGGAAATAGATCATGGACATTAACGACAAAAGGCACTCTCTTTACAGGACGCAGCCATATCCCGGAAAGCCCGTCAAACAAAACCGATGGATGAACTAAAGCTGCATCCGGCCTTTTGGAAAGCAAAGCTGTAATAAACAATGTTATGAAAACACAAAAATACTCAATCCCTCTGGCAATAGGCACATATCGCGGCAAGGTGACGGAGCGGATACGCAACACATCAACGCCATTGATATTCTCCCGCATCCAGAGTTTCCGTCTGTATTTTCCCGGAGCTTCACTCACATTGTAACGTGGAAAACCTGTTATAATTGTTACCTGATGCCCCATTTTGATCAGGCACTCACAAAGCTCCTGGTATAAATAAGACGTGGCAGCAATGACAGGGTGGTAGTGAGGTGTCATTAATAATATGCGCATTATATTTCTCCGGAATAATATCGATTATTGGATATTGGGCGGACTATTTTTTCCCCAGCACTTGCTGATACTGAGTCTCGACAAGGTCGCCTACATGCTTCCAGGTAAATCTATTTAAGACCTTATTTCTCCCCGCATTACCGAATTGCTGACACTTTTCCGGATTATTCAACAATTCTGATATTTTTTCATGAAAGCCGGAAATATCACCTTGATTGACCAGATAACCATTTATTTTGTCATCGATCTGTTCTTGAATACTGGGGATATTTGTCGCAACTACAGGAAGTTTACAAGCCATAGCTTCTAATAATGAATTAGCAAAACCCTCATAGTAAGAGGGCAATACATATAGCCTTGCTCGCTGATAGTAGCCTACTAACTTTTCATGGGGCAAATTTGGTATCATTATGATGTTGGATAGTCCCATCTTGATTAATTGCCTGTTCATGAAGCGTCCTAAAGGACCACTGCCAATCACATAGATTTTAATGACCGGATTACTTTTTTTCAGTAATTGAGCAATTTTTAAAAGATCTGGCAGACCTTTTCCAACGCCAAGCCTGCCAGTAAACAGGATGGCGTTTTCTTTATCGGCATTCTCTGCAGGGTAAAACAACTTTAGGTCAATTCCGTTATAGATTACGGCAGCACCGACCGCGTGATGCCTCTCATACTGTTTGCGCAGTGAATCAGATACAACTGTCATTTTGTCACAAGATTGGGAAAGACGGGTCTCAATCCTGTTATAGATGGGTAGTGTGATATTTCGATAGACATGTTCAAGACGTCTTACAGGCCGATAACAGGTAGGGATGTACTCACTGTTGCAACAATGGCCAGTGACCACAACCGGAATTCCACAATTTATTACCGGCATAACACTGCTATGCACGTGTAAAATGTCAGTATCCTCTTTATTTATTAACTTTTCAAGATTCTTTTTGAAAATAGGCAGATTTAAAGGCGGCCAGCCCGGAACTTTAATCTCTTGAACCGGCAGGTCTTCGTACAAATAAGACCTGTTCTGCTTGCCTCTGAAAATAACAGCAACATGATTTCCCCTTCGTTGCAGTTCTTTAGCCAGATAAAAAACATATTGGCCTATTCCGCCACAGTGTGGTGGAAAGTCAGGCGTTATCTGTATTATCCTCATAAGAAGAATTTTTCCATCGTCGAAGTTCACCAAATAGAAGAGTTATATACCTTTTTAATCGGCCCGGAGAGTTTTTGAAGCTGTGGCAACCAGATTCTGTCAGCCTTTAATGACATCCGGAACATCTTCAAGCAATTTAAAAGAAATATCAGAATCTTGTTTCAATTCAGTAAGTAGTGTTTTCATATGGTTCAGTTTTATCTGGCTGTCAAAAACCCAGTGATGCAGCATAAATCCGATGACATTGAAATACCTTTTGCATTTTTTATAACGGTGAAAAATAAGCTCATTGGATTTCAGAAACTTCTCCTGATAATTCTCTGTCACATCTATTGATACGGAGACTTCCGCTACGGAAAAACCGTTTTGCCCGAAGTGATTTCTGCGATGATAGGAGACTTCCTTGCTGCCTAAGACCGTAAGGTTAAGAATTCTGCCCAAATTATTAAATATCCGCGCGTGGAGCTTTGGACTGACCCCGCCGGAGAATATTTTATATCCGAGTTCATTGCAGATCAGTTTTGTATCACGATTGTACTTTACCCAGGGCGCCGTAAAACAATATGAGAAGTCCAAGCCAAACTTTTCCTTCATAAAGCTCAGGCCGGCGGAAATCTCCATTTTTTGTTCCTGATAGCCGCGGTTTCCGCCAAACTCACCCCTCTCATATTTCCTGTGGGCATAGCCGTGTTGATCGATGCCTATAAGATGCGGGTATTTTGACTTGACATCCCGTAGCCACTCAACTGTCTCCCGGCTTACAACAGCCGGTACAACTCCATGGCTGATAGGTATTTTTTCCTCAAGGAATAAATTTGTTAGATTTATCAATTCCGGTGATACAGGCTCTGTTGAATACATGCCGGCATCATCATTGCGAAAGAAAATAACCTTATTGAAATCCATCTATATTTTTGCCTTCTATTTAGAACTGCAATAGAATTCTTATTTGTTATTACGTTTGTCCGGGCAGTTTTGATTAATCGATTTTTTTCCCACAATCCAATACATAGTACAGAAATATTGACAAAAACTACCTGAGATATTTTGCAGTATTGAATCAATTGGTTTGTACCGGTTAACAATTGGAAAATTGTAATATGATCTGACATAGATTAAGTTGGCCTGTTTCAGCAAACGGGTCATACTTTCAGGACTCAGTCCATACAAATGGCCTTCGTGTCCTTCATAATAACCTTCTTTAATTACATGAACCAACGTCTTCTCAATTGGCACCCCAAATATCACATGACCGTTCGGAACAACAACCCTGTATGCCTCTTGAATTAGCCGCAAAGGCGATTCTACGTGCTCAATTACATGTGAGCAGAATACGGAATCAAATAAATTATCGCTAAAGGGTATACCTTGATTAATATCCGCAAATTGTACATCCAAACCTTTATTTTTACAAAAACTGACGTTTATCTCAGAAACGTCAATGCCTACTGAGCCTGACGCAAACTTTTCCAGATACTCACCTGTTGCCACACCGATGTCGAGGACACGTCCCTTTGCGTAAGGCTGAACATGACGGAAGGTAGGTGTAGTTGAGCAGGGTGTTTTCCGTTTCACATACCAAAGTGATGTTTTATCCATATATGGTTACCTCTTGCTTGCGTTTTTTGAGTATAGGTCGTAATATTGGCTGGCAATAACATTCCATGCATACCTTTCGTGGACTGCTCTTATGCTCTCTGACCGGACTCTCTCGATTAATGCGGATTCGGCAAAAATGTCCCTGATCCTGATTGCTATGGACAAGGGTTCAAGGTCTTGTAAAAGAAAACCGTTTTCCCCATCAACGATAACATCAACAGCAGCGGGTATAGAGCTGGCCATTACCGGACAACCGCAGGCCATGGCTTCAAGGATGACCATTCCGAATATCTCAGTTTTGCTGAGCAGTAACATGAGATCAACCTGCGAGTAATAAAGTCGCATCTCTCGGTTGGGCACCTTCTCAATCAGCCGGAAATGATTAAGAAGCCTCTTTTCTCTTACAAGATTTAAGACACCATTCATTTCCGGGCCTGATCCAATAACTGTCAGACGCACATTCGGCACCATGGCAGTGAGACATTGGAGGATGTCTATCATAAGGCTATAATTCTTATTTGGAACGAGGTGCCCTACTGCAAGGAGTTCAAGATTCTTGTTCACATGCCTTGCCTCTGGATAAAATATATCCGTATTGACTCCAACAGGGATTACCTTTGTTCTTTTGTAACCCTTGTTTTGCAGGAATCGGCTTGCTTCTTGGGTCTTGCAGACAGCTATGCAACAAGCACGTCTTAACACGATGCCTGCCGTAAGATCATAGAGCTTCATTAAGATCCTTATAACCTTCCGGTCACTGTATCTATAGATACCCTGATAGATGATAAGTCGCGACCCCTTGAGAAGAACATATAGCGCCGACATAAAAGTATTGAATATGCAGTCATCAGAACTCTGAATAAAATCATATTTTTCTTTGTCCAATTGCTCCCACTGGCGGATCATAATGTATTGGTTGAGGGTCCTGCCAGTCCAAGGGGCTATGACCGGAAGGTTATAAACCGTCACCTTATCATTAACGCTATACCGGTCTAACGCGACCTTCATTCGCCGAGCTGTGTATATATCCACAGTCACCCCCAATCTTGCTAATTCCAATGCAAGGTTGAGCTGCTGACTCTGGTAATACTCCAGATTCTCACCAGTCGAGATATAGGGAGATACGATCGCAATCTTCATAGCTTACCCGATAACACTAGGGTTTGCACCAATTGATCACCTCTTCCATCTCTTATGGTAGAAAATTCCTCAGTCTGAGTTTTTATAGATTTTTCATAAATATTGAAAATAGCAAGTAACAACGCAATTTGAATGAATACCATTTCATCATAGACGTTGCTTAAGAAGTACTGCGTAACAAATACGCCTACTATACTTATGAACGTTCCCAGGAACCAAAAAAATATTTCGCGATCCTTAATCCGATGTAGGTATATAAACTTAGAAAAGTAAGACCAGAGAAAAAACAGATAGCTAAGAAAACCAACGTAGCCGGTTTCCACCAGTATTTGCAAGAAGTTGTTATGGGCCACACTGCCGGCAGTGTGATATTCCGACCGGTGTTCTGCTGTGTAAACGCTTACATTGCCGAGACCAACTCCAAAGGGGTTCTTTTGCGCGACATCCAACAAGTCCTCCCAGATGAACAACCTGCTGCTGCCCCCGGTCTTATCTTCTTTAATACTCACAACCCTGTCACTAAATGTATTCACTGTTACTGCTAAGACAAGTATAACTGCAACTAACATGCTTAACAGAGATAAAGCTTTCCCCAGATACGCTTGGGAGGATAGTTTGTATCGATACATCCAAAGAAATATTAGATTAAGAAACAAAAGAGCGCCAATGCCTATATACCCTCCTCGCGAGTATGTGAAAACCAAGGCTAATCCCATCGTGAAAAAAGCAACTAAACTGAATAACTTTCCTTTGCCCCCTTTCCTGATAAGCCAAAAAAAACTCAACTGTATCAAACAGATCAAAACTGATGCAAAGTAGTTCGAGTCTCCGGACAAACTGCCGACCCTATACATCGTATTTACATTGCCTTTTATAAAAGAAGAGTTTTCTATAAAAAAGAGGGATAAACCTACCGCTGACCACACAAACCCGGAAATAATACAGGTAAACACTATCCCTTCAACTTGATCCATGCTCTCAATATCGTACAATAAACAAACATAGAGTAATATACCGGAAAGGAAAGCAAGCCAATAGCGGAAGAAAAGGCCATAGTCTATACAGACCGCAAGCCCCGTCAACGCAACAAATATAAATACAAAAGCGCCGACGGTAGTTTTGTTGAGAATATCAGCAGAACTTCTCGGCCATAGCGATATCTTCATCAAAAAGAAGATAAAATAAATAATCAGAAAAATTCTGTGAATGAACAAATGAAACCCCACATCAATAAAGATAAAGCTTGCCGGAAACAGGAAAATTATAAAAAAGGGGAAAAAGCTGATCTTGTAGTGACGCATCCGGAGAAAAGAGTAAATTAAAAAGCCAGCAATAAGAACGGCGGCGGTAACCTCAAGACTTCCATTAGCCATTAGTCCTTGGACAAAGCGGCTTTCATGTATATTGGTTTTAGTCATATCAGCCCAAAATTTGTTTTCTTACGTGCATTAGATCGCTCTTCCTCGGAATAAGCAATTCTCCGAAACCATACGACCCGTCTTTCTTAAGAGTCAAAAATAAATAGAGAGCCTGAACTAAAGACGACATGGTAACAGCCAAAGCAGCGCCTCGGATTCCCCAGTGAGGAATCAAAAGCAAAGCAAAAATGGCAGTCGTCAGGACAAGAATCACCGACGAATATGAACTGATCACGCCTCGTCCAGTGCCAACATAATAGTAGCTTAATATAAGAGACACGTTTGTAAAAATAGCCGTTGGCGCCATTATGTATAATGGTTCTACCGCAGGAATGAATGCCTGTCCAAAGCATAGTTTAATGAACATGCTACCAAATCCATAAACCGCGGCACAGAATAAGACCGAGATAAAGATGGTCACTCTTAATATGGGAATGATGATATATTTGTCATCAGCAAAACCGACTTTAGAAATTACCGGGAGAATCACCGTGCCTATGGAATAACCTATCAGCATCGCAGTCTGGACCAGGCTGGTCGCGATGGAATAGTATCCCACGACAGCCAAACTAAAAAACATCCCGACAATCAAGCTATCAAGTCTATAATTCAATGTCCGGAAGATGTTTCCGGCATGGATCTTTAATCCATACAACATAACCTCCCGAACGTAGCTCAAATTGACTTTGTACGCTATTATCGTGCTGGATAGCTTTAAATACTTGAGCGTCAGGAGGATGATAAATAGCGTGTTGACCAGGTAGAGAATCAAGACATAATTAAGTTCTATCTTTACAAATATCAGCAGACAAAGAAGAATAAACAAATAGCTTGATTCTTCTATAATGATTATAGTGTTATATTTCGCAAAGGCACTTTGCGCTCTTAATAAATCAAGCAGGTGTTTTCTGACGAAGAAAAGCGGAATTGCTAACAGCAACAGCACCAGCAGAGAAGTATTGCTCAGCGTCATCTCAGAAAAAATACCACTTGCAAAGACCCCAATAGCAATGACCATTCCACCAAGACTCAAAAGCATAACCATTGTCAGGTTTGCAAAAATAATTGATTCTGTTTGATACTTCTTATTATTTATTACGTAGATAGTTGCATCGCCTAATCCCAATTCCATGAAGTTCATTATCATATTGCTTATGATGAAATATAGAGTGTACAGTCCCTTCCCGGTGGGCCCCAAATATCTTGCAACAATTATACTGCTTGTCAACATCACTACAAAATTAAAACATCTGGCAAGAAATGTGTATTTGATGTTGCTACTTATACCCATGTTGTTATGTTCTTTTCGGACTTTGGCATTGGTCAGGTTTTCTACTGTTCAAAAGAAGCGTTTATTGTCTTGATCGCATTACTTCTGCAATTATTTAAGTCATTGAAGCAATGTCTTTGTAACCAGTTCTTGTTGAGCTGACCTTTTTGTTTCAATAATGTCAGGTATCTAATGTCATTAATCCCTTGCCTCAAACCCTCCCATTGAATTGTTGGTGTTGGTTTATTAATTGTGGGATATGCCAGCGTATGCGCATGATATTCGCTATTTGCAAAATCGTTCCAAGAGAAGACCTGGTATGCAAAGATACAGGTACCTGTAAAACCTTCTTTTAGTAAATTTCCACCATACATATAACGATATGTTTCCGGCATTTCGACTTCTCCTTTAATATTTGCATACACCCAAAGCTCCTTTCCCGTTCTTTTGTAATCACTCATAAATGCCCTGTTAGCTAAGCCGTGTAGAACTGGCAAATCGATCAGGTCAGGAACGGAACTAAAGAAATCGTCCATACAAGCGACAAAGTTTTTGGCACCCGCACTATGAACGGTTTGATACATCGGACGCAACGCACGTAATTCTTTCCCTTTCTTCTCATCAACTCCATAAATATATACATCGTTTATGCCTAAAGACTTTGCGATTTCCACAATGTGTTCGACTTTCTTCCTGTATATATCCAGATCGTTGCTAAAAGCATTTGTCCAGTCCAAGTACAGCAATGGTTTCGAACCCCAGCCCATTTTCTCTTTGATTGCCAGGGTCTTTTCGAGTTTTTTCCATCGTTTGTATCGGTCTATTGCCTCACCTTTAACGCTTTCATGGTAAAGGGTTGCATTAGTTAAGCCATGCTCTTTCATATCCACCAATTCGAAGTACATCTGGTCTTGTGTCTTCAGGGTACTGCTTATGACAGGTTCCATCGCTTCAGACAAATACCCTAAATAGTAGACTGCATAATTCAGCATTGGGGCAGGTAAAACAAAGGGCAATACTTTTACAACAAGCTTCAGCGTTCCGAGGCGGCGAGCGCCCGCGACAATTTTTATTTCCCCGGTATAGTCACCCATGTTGATGTCTTTACCAATATGAACCGTGAGCCATATTTGTTTATTTTGCTTCTTCGGTATACTAAAAGGCTTTAGAATGTTGGCATCCTGGAATTTCTCAAAATCCTTCACTACATTTACCTGATTACTATAGTCAACTTTTATGACCTTGTCATCATGTAAGAGCAACTCCGGCACTAACCTTTTATGTTTAATATCATCGTGTTTAAAACCTGCCTGATACCAGCATTTCACAACACGAATATCTACGTTCTCGCGCGGAAGAATTATCTCTCTAATGTTTTCATCTTTATCTTTCGTTTCAACAATCAGATTTGTTGCTTCAATATTGATATCTTCTAAGTCCGCATCGCCTGTGCGGATCACAAAGCTTGCTGCTTCGTATGAATCGCGGGCTGCAGTTACTTCAATGAATTTGGACGTCACTGCATTTTCTATGTTTTCTGTAAACGGCAGGATTTTATAATCCGTAATCGGCTGTGGAATAACCATTACATCACAACCATCGCCTTTAACCGGCCAGGCTTTAGGGTAAATGGTGGGGGCAACTATTGATGCGTTTGCACCCATAATTGTCCATTTGGCACCTTCTTTTTCAAAAGTTGCCTCCAAGCCGTTTTCGGATACCTTATAGTTTCCTTTGCCTGCAATAGAATCCCAAATTTTAATTCGTTCATCCATCGGAACCCAAATTTTATTAACATTGTCTTTTGATAGCGCCAACGAGATCGTGAAAAATGCAAGGAGGCCGAGAAGCGCCATAATGATACATATTCCGTAAGCCCGGAGTCGATACGATGAGACTTTATAAAACCATTTTGCCATTTTATAGAACCATTTTTTCCCAAGCTTTCAGAGGACAAATATTTTGTGTGATCGCAGTTGTGTGCTGGATATTAAAATAAGAAGAGGCAATATCAAACTGAAAAGCTTAATTACGATTGATTGCTTCGTAAGTTAATCCCAAAAGGAGTATTTCACCGCTACTCCTTGATACTAATCCAACTATTTATTTTCATTCTTTCGATGCCACTCATAGGTCATCTTTATTCCTTCTTCGAGTCCAACTTTTGCGGACCAGCCCATCCCCTTGAACTTCGAGACATCAAGCTGTTTCTTGTGCGTGCCGTCAGGCTTCGTGGCATCCCAGACCACGTCACCATCGTAACCGACAACTTTTCGAACCGTCTCTGCAAGGTCCTTGATAGAAATATCAACGCCCGTGCCAATATTGACAATGTCGTTGCCGCTGAACCTCTCCATAAGAAAGACGCAGGCGTCGGCTAAGTCGTCAACATGGAGGAATTCCCGGTATGGTGAACCTGTGCCCCAGAGTACGACAGGACGCTTTCCGGAATCAGTCCTGGCATCATGGAATTTCCTAATGAGAGCGGGCAGTACATGCGAACTGTCAAGATCAAAGTTGTCGTTAGGACCATAGAGATTGATGGGCATGACGGAAATAAAATTTGTTCCATATTGTCTGTTATAGGACTGGCATGTTCTGATACCTGCTATCTTGGCGACGGCGTAAGGTTCATTGGTTGGCTCCAGCTCACCGGTCAAGAGATATTCCTCTTTCATTGGCTGAGGGCAATTTCTCGGATAAATACATGAACTGCCGAGAAACAAAAGTTTTTTTACACCAAACAGATAGGATGAATGGATGACATTTGTCTGAATTATCAAATTATTATAAATGAATTCAGCGGGAAGTGTATTGTTGGCAATAATTCCGCCCACTTTGGCTGCGGCTAAAAATACATATTCCGGTTTATTCTCTTTTAAAAAAGCCTCCACATCGGCCTGCCTCTGCAAGTCAAGATCTTTGCTGGCGCAAGTAATCAGATTACTGTAGCCTTCAAACTGCAATCTCCGGACAATCGCGGAGCCCACAAGCCCGCTGTGCCCGGCAATATATATTTTGGATGTTTTATTCATGATACCTAAAAATACTATAACCACTGTTCTTACAAAGTATGTCTCTCTCGGCCTCTTTAACGTCTTCCCGCACCATTTCGGAAACCAATTCATTAAAACCGGTTTTAGCTCTCCAGCCAAGTTTTGCGGCCGCTTTGGAAGGATCTCCAAGCAAGGTCTCTACTTCCGTGGGACGAAAATATCTTTTATCAATCTCTACCAGAACCTTACCTGTATTATCGTCATACCCTTTTTCGCCAACACCCGTCCCTTTCCATCTGACCTTAACCCCGATTTCATTAAAAGCCGCTTCGACAAACTGTCTGACCGAATGCTGCTCTCCGGTTGCTATAACATAATCATCAGGGCTGTCCTGCTGAAGTATAAGCCACTGTGCCTCCACATAATCTTTGGCATGGCCCCAGTCGCGCAGTGAATCGAGGTTTCCCAAAAATAACTTGTCCAGCAATCCGAGTTTTATCCGCGCCACAGCTCTTGTAATTTTTCTTGTCACAAAGGTCTCACCGCGTATCGGCGACTCATGATTAAAAAGAATGCCGTTACAAGCGAATAAATTATAAGCCTCACGGTAGTTAACCGTTATCCAATATGCGTATAGTTTTGCGGCGGCATATGGGCTCCGGGGATAAAACGGGGTGGTCTCGCTTTGAGGGACTTCCTGAACTTTCCCGTATAACTCGGAGGTCGATGCCTGATAGAATCGTGTTTTTTTATCCAGACCTAAAATCCTGATCGCTTCCAAAATCCGCAACGTGCCCACAGCATCTGAATTTGCAGTGTACTCCGGCGTTTCAAAAGAAACCTGCACGTGGCTCTGTGCTGCAAGATTATAAATTTCATCGGGCTGCACTTCATGAATTATACGAATTAGATTGGTCGCATCCGTGAGATCGCCGTAATGCAATACAAATTTTAATTTCCCCTCATGAGGGTCCTGGTATAAATGGTCGATTCTGTCCGTATTAAAAAGTGACGCTCTACGTTTAACTCCGTGAACAACATAACCCTTCTCGAGAAGAAATTCCGCCAGGTACGCTCCGTCCTGGCCTGTGATTCCAGTAATCAGCGCTTTTTTCATTTTGTAATTCTCCCAAATAGTTTTACAACTCGGCAGGGCGCGCATCTAAGCACGGTAAATCAACCGGCTATTGCCGTGCACAATGTTCCGGGTATCCACAACTGGAATGCCTAGAGAACAGAAATCAATCTTTTTGTATTCGTCATGCGGTGTCGCAATCAACAGCAGGTCATAGTCACCAGTAATGGGAACAGGCTGCCGCCCGGCGTATTTCGCGTGCTCTCGCGTCTTGGGTATAACGAGAATATATGGATCATTGTAATCTACAATAGCGCCCACTTCTTCCAGCTTTTCTAAAAGCCTGTATGATGGCGACTCCCGGTCGTCATTGACATTGGCTTTATAGGCCAAACCGCATATGAGTATTTTTGCTCCCTTCACAGTTTTACCATGGTCGTTCAGGGCTAGTATCACCTTGCTTACAACATAATCCGGCATAGCCGTGTTAATCTCGCCGGCGAGCTCGATAAAACGAGTGAAAAAATCATATTCCCTTGCCTTCCATGTCAGATAAAAGGGATCTATCGGAATGCAGTGGCCGCCAAGGCCAGGTCCGGGATAGAAGGCTTGGAAACCGAAAGGCTTTGTTTTAGCAGCCTCGATGACCTCCCAAATGTCTATATCCATTTTGTCGAAGAGCATCTTCAATTCATTCACGAGCGCAATGTTGACGGAACGGTAGATATTTTCGAGAAGTTTGGTGGCTTCGGCCACTTTTGTGGAAGACACAGGAACTGTCGTAACAATGGAATCGTACAGTGCCTTAGCGACTTCCAGGCATTCCGGCGTATATCCGCCTACTACCTTCGGTATGGTGCTCGTGGAAAAATCCTTGTTGTTTGGATCCTCACGCTCCGGAGAAAAGGCTAGATGAAAATCATCGCCTGCCTTGAGCCCCGTCTCTTCGAGAATCGTTTTCATATCTTTATCCGTAGTACCTGGATAGGTGGTAGATTCAAGCACAATAAGCTGGCCTTTACGCAGGTTAAGCGCGATAGTTTTTGTTGTATTGAAGACAAAGGACAGATCGGGTTCCCGGTATTTGTTCAGCGGAGTCGGAACGCAAATTATAATACATTCCATGTCTGAAAGCGTTGAGAAATCGGCCGTCACGGAAAGCAAAGTGCTACACCGCGCGATTCGTTCACTTTCAATATGTTTGATATAGCTTTGCCCCCGGCTGAGCATGGCTACCTTTACCGGATCAACATCGAATCCCTTCACTCTGAAGCCAGCCTTGCAAAATTCGATAGCCAGAGG
>Ga0182017_10002390_pt1 | contig 14241 bp, 13 predicted proteins | sample 712E3DmetaG_FD_120492 | JGI IMG/M metagenome (GOLD analysis project Ga0182017, IMG submission 120492) | Permafrost microbial communities from Stordalen Mire, Sweden - 712E3D metaG | ecosystem: Environmental > Terrestrial > Soil > Wetlands > Permafrost | place: Sweden: Stordalen | collected... | reverse complement strand
CCTGTATTGGTATCGGAGGGGATCCAATTATCGGAACAACAACTCTTGATGCCGTAAAACTTCTTATGAATGATCCTGAAACTGATGCAATAATTGTAATTGGTGAGATAGGCGGTAATATGGAAACAGAAGCTGCCGAATGGATAAAAGTAAACGGATCAAAACCGGTTGTAGGATTCATAGCCGGACAAACAGCTCCAAAGGGTCGGCGTATGGGACATGCTGGTGCAATAATAGGAGGAAAAGCCGACACTGCCGCTGCTAAAATGGAGATAATGAAAAAATGTGGAATCCATGTGGTTCAGTCACCTGCTGATATTGGTATTACTGTTTTAGAGGCACTGAAGGCTATATAGGATGTATAGGCTGTATTGAAGTACCTTAGCTCAGAATGATATAAATATTAAAATGAAAAACTTCATATTACTTTCGGTTTTTTCTCTCCTTCTTCATATTAATGGAAGTTCACAGAGTGGAACCAAAGACAATAAATATCCCGGAAATGGTTTAAAACAGCATTCTTTTTTATATGCCGGTGAATGGGATTTTCGTAAACCAAAAGCGCAATCAATGTTCCTTGTACGTGATGGAAAAGTTGTCTGGCAGTATTCGATACCAATGCGAACACAATCTCAATCTGTTCAGGAGTTTGATGATGTTACAAGACTTTCCAATGGAAATATTGTCTATGCATGCATGTCAGGCGCAGGAATCATAACCCCGGAAAAAAATCTGATATGGGTATTTAATTGTCCTGAAGGAGCTGAAACCCATTCGTGTCAACCAATTGGTAAGGACAGTGTTCTTCTTGTGCTCAATGCAAACCCGGCTAAAGTATTGATAATCAATACAGCTACTAATACTATCCTGAAAGAGATTTTAATTCCTACAACTACAATTAATACGCATGGACAATTTCGACATGTCAGAATTACACAAAATGGTACAATTATGGTCCCGCTTTTAAGTGAAAACAAGGTAGTAGAATACACTCTTGATGGTAAAGAGATCTGGTCGGTTAATGCAAAATCGCCATGGTCAGCTATACGATTGCATAATGGTAATACACTCATATCAGGTGACCTTTCAAGCTATACCCGGGAAGTTAATATGAAGGGAGAAACAGTTTGGGAACTCACCCAGTCCGATGTTCCATTCAAATTATTCAATAATCAGACAGCAAACAGACTTGCCAATGGCAACACTGTTATAAGCAATTGGTGTGCAGGCAATAATAAAACAGAAGAATGGGCCGGCACAGTCCAGGTTTTTGAAGTGACGCCTGACAAAAAAGTAGTTTGGGCACTCTCTTCATGGAGTAACCCTGATTTAGGACCGAGTACTTATATTCAGCTTCTCGATGAACCGGGGAATCCTGACAATGGAACATTACAGAGGTAGTATCCCATAAATCATTAATAAAAACTTAATCATAAAAGAAAAAATATGAAATTGAATAAGAAATTTACCCGTATTGTATTTACTTTTTTTATCTTAGCCGGAGTCAGCCTGATTGGATCTGCTCAAAAGCCGACATTGAGCAGAATCATAATGTTTTCAGACTTAAAATATCTTGATATCGGGGCTTCGACTAAAAAAGGAACAGATAAAATCAATAATAATCAGCTTGAGATTATAGCTGGCGGATCGGACATTTGGGGAAAACATGATGAATTCCATTTCGGCTATGAGAAATTGAAAGGTGATTTCGATCTGAGCGTTCAGATTTTAAGCCTGAGTGCAGCAAATAAGTATACAAAAGCCGGAATCATGACCAGGGCTGATCTGAGCGATAGCAGCCAGCATGTTTTTTACCAGGTGTTTCCTGACAACAGCGCCAGGAATAAAAATAATGGAGGGTGCGAATTTCAGTATCGACTTGAAAAAGGAAGCGAAATGAAGGCTATATACCCGGATCCGAATACAGCAGCCAATCAGTTCAATGTTTCATATCCAGACACATATATCCGTCTGAAACGTCAAGGAGATAATTTCGAGGCTTATTTTAGTAACGATAACAAATCCTGGAGGTTATACACAAAGTTTGAGTTTAAAATGCCAGACGAATTGTTCGTAGGTTTGGCTGTAACTGCACATAATAAAACCGATTATACAACTGCAAGATTTGAATCTTATAGAGCATATTAGTTGAAAAGTTGAACCGAGCACAACTCTTTGTGCGAGCTCGGCGAAGCCAAATGTTAAAAGGTTGAAAGGTTGAGTTGATGAAACCTCAACCCTTAAACTCTTAAACACTTCAACACTTCAACACTTCAACTTTCCCGACTTTATTCTATATTTGCAGGAATTTAAAAAAAGATGTTATGAAATTGCTTGAAGGAAAAACCGCCCTTATAACTGGTGCATCAAGAGGAATCGGGAAGGCAATCGCGCTGAAATTTGCCGGGGAAGGAGCGGATATTGCTGTTACAAACATCTTCGATGATGACGAATTTAAATCAACTATAAAAGAAATCGAGACCTTGGGTGTAAAAGCAAAAGGATATGTTTTTAATGTCGCCAGTTTTAATGATTCACAGAAAATTATCAACGAGATATTAACAGATTTCATAAAGATTGATATCCTTGTAAATAATGCAGGTATCACAAAAGATACATTATTGATGAGGATGACCGAAGAGCAGTGGGATGCAGTAATAGCAGTAAATCTTAAATCCGTTTTTAATCTGACGAAGGCAGTAATTCAGCCAATGCTGAAGCAAAAAGGAGGCTCTATAATTAATATGAGCTCAGTTGTCGGTGTTTCAGGCAATGCAGGGCAAAGTAATTATTCCGCATCAAAAGCCGGTATTCTTGGTTTCACAAAAAGTATTGCAAAGGAAGTTGGATCAAGGAGTATTAGAGTTAATGCCATCGCCCCTGGTTTTATCTTAACTGAAATGACAGATAAACTACCGGAAGACGTTAAACATGAATGGATTAATAAGATACCTCTGAGAAGGGGAGGAACCCCTGACGATGTAGCAAATACCGCATTGTATCTGGCAAGTGATCTTTCTTCATATGTAAGTGGACAAACAATAAATGTTTGTGGAGGTATGTTAACTTAAAAATATTTATTATATTTACAGCTTCGCAGGGCGCCTATCCTTTTAGCACGAGGAAATGCAGCGAGACATATTTATTCCACACTTTAAACAGGCGCCCTGCTTCTTTTTTTTAAAGTCTTCTGTAAAATGCACAATATCATCTTCTTCCTTATTATTATCATTCCGGTGTCCGGCTATGTTACTGAGCGAATTCTCGAATATCTCAATACAAAAATGTGGTCAGAAACGCTGCCGGAAAAACTTAAGAACATTTGCGATGAAGAAGAATACCGGAAAACCCAGCTTTATCAGAAAGACAACAAAAGGCTGTCGTTCTGGTCTTCTTCCTTTAATCTGATCCTTATCCTCCTTATGATTTGCGCTGGGGGTTTTGCATTAATTGACAATGTCGCCAGAAGCTTGAATTCAAATACCATTTTTATATCTCTGTTGTTTTTTGGCATAATTGGTTTCGCGTCAGATATTTTTAACATCCCATTCAGCTGGTATGACTCATTTGTTATTGAGAAGAAGTACGGCTTTAACAAAATGACAATCAGAACTTTTATTACAGATCATATTAAATCATGGTTTCTTGTTTTGCTGATTGGCATCCCGGTATTAGGGCTTATAACATGGTTTTATTACAAAACGGGACCCGGATTCTGGCTATATGCATGGGGATTGATAACTCTCTTTTCCGTTTTTATGAATCTCTTTTATTCCGAACTGATTGTTCCTCTTTTTAATAAACAGACCCCGCTCCAACCGGGTCCGCTCAGGGAAAAAATAGAAGAGTTCGCTTTAAAAACCGGATTCAAACTGCGCAATATATTTGTGATTGATGGATCAAAACGAAGTACAAAATCAAATGCGTACTTTTCCGGATTTGGTCCGAAGAAAAGAATTGTCCTATACGACACTTTGATGAAGGATTTTTCTGAAGAACAGATTGTTGCTATCCTTGCTCACGAAATCGGCCATTACAAGAAAAAACATGTCCTGATAAATCTTATTTCTTCAGTTTTGATTACCGGGTTAATGTTGTTTCTTTTTTCCCTGGTTGTTAATAATCCGTTGCTTTCTAAGGCAATGGGAGCAAAGGTCTCTAGTTTTCACATCGGGTTGATAGTTTTCGGAATTCTATACAGTCCTCTTTCGCTGGGGATTGGTTTGATTTCAAATTTTATCTCAAGGAAGAATGAATTTCAGGCTGACAGGTTTGTTAAAGACAATTATCAACCTTCTTATCTTGCTGAAGCTCTTAAAAAACTGTCAGTAAAGAATCTTTCAAACATGATGCCGCACCCGGCATATGTTTTTTTTCATTATTCTCATCCGACCCTGCTGCAAAGACTTGAAAAGCTGGAATGATTTTATATATTTGCGGTTGAAAAACCGCCTCCTTAGCTCAGTGGTAGAGCAGCTCACTCGTAATGAGCAGGTCGAGGGTTCAACTCCCTTGGGAGGCTCAGTGGATTGCGGATTGGGGATTTCGGATTGCGGATTTTTTGGTATTTTTGACAAGATAATTTGGTTTTTGTAAATCCGAAATCAAATCCCGATAGTTATCGGGACCGAAATGCATTATTGCGGGAGTAGCTCAGTTGGTAGAGCACGACCTTCCCAAGGTCGGGGTCGCGGGTTCGAGTCCCGTTTCCCGCTCAAAATAGAATAAGGAAGAGTGCACTTCCTTTATTTTTTATGTCTTATTGGGTTTATATAATTTATTCTGAATCAACTGACTCATACTATAAAGGTCAGACTGATAATCTTCCAAAAAGGCTTATCAGACATAGTAGTGGTTGGGAAAAATCTACCAGGTCTGGTGCTCCCTGGAAACTAATATGGAGTACTGAAAAAGTCGATAGATCATCTGCACTCAAACTTGAGAAAAAGCTAAAGAATTTAAGCAGAATCAGGTTAATCAAATTCATCCAGAGCAATGGAGGGATAGTCGCAGGCCATTAGGCCCTGACCGAAAGCGTCGCGGGCCACTGACGCCATGACAGGCTGCGCCTTGTCATGGGTCAGGGTGCTGACCGAAAGTGTCAGCATTCGAGTCCCGTTTCCCGCTCAAGATGGGCTTTTAGATAGCCCATTTTTAATGATTATCAGGGGAGGCAAAATTCCATTCCTCATAAAACTTGTTCAGAAATTGTTCCAGAATAATATGTCTCTTTTCCGCCAATTTCTTGGCAGTGGGGGTATTCATCATATCTTTAAGTTTCAGAAGCTTATCATAAAAATGACCAATAGTTGAAGCGTCTTTTTCAGATCCTTTGGAATCGGGAATATAAATTGCATTATTCCTGAACCCTCCATAATTGAAAGCCCGTGCTACACCTATTGCGCCAATGGCATCCAGTCTGTCAGCATCCTGGACTATTAAAAATTCCGACGACTTTATAATTGTCTTCGCCTCGGAACTGAAGGAAATATATTTATTAATCCGGATGACCTCCTGTGTTATACCTTCTCCAACTCCAAGTTCCTGAAGCATGTCTGAAATTAAAGTTTCTGCCACTACATCTCCGCCTTTTCTGAATTTTTTATCGTCTATATCATGCAGAAGAGCAGCAATTTCAATGGTAAATCTGTTACCAATATTCTCTGCCTGCTGCAAATGCAATGCAAGATTTCGCACTCTGTTAAGGTGCCACCAATCATGGCCGCTATCAAATTCGTTAGTACTTACTTTAGCAAAATCCTCAACGCCGATTATTATCTGGTTTTCATTCATTTCTTTCATTTTAATTGCCAGTTGAACTTACAAAATATATTTTTGTATTCCTAAATCAATAATCGAAATATGAGAAGAGGAAGTTAATGATTGACTTACATTGATTTTCTTTGTTTACCCCAACTCCAAGGGGAGCGAAGAAAATTAATTTACTCCCCCTGGGGACGGGGTAAATAAATTGATTTTCAAGCGTATTAAAATTACATATTTGATTGGTTATCTTAATACATACAAATTATGAAGGCGGAAATTATTACAATAGGAGATGAGCTACTGATCGGACAGACGATCGATACAAATTCTGCCTGGATGGGTGCAGAACTAAGCAGGATAGGCTTTGAAGTAACACAGATAACGTCAATTTCCGATAAGAAGGACCAGATTATCAATACTCTGAAAGGGAAAGTCGGAAATTCTGACGTTGTTCTTATTACCGGTGGTTTGGGCCCTACAAGTGATGACATTACCAAACAGACTCTCTGTGAATTCTTTGAAACCAGACTTGTTTTTAATGAGGAAGTATTCAGAGGTATTGAGAAAATGATGCTTCGACGAAATTTTCCAATGAATGAAAACAACCGCCGCCAGGCAGAAGTTCCTGAGACTTGCATGGTATTATCCAATGCAACAGGAACAGCCCCTGGTATGTGGTTCGAAAGGGGAGGTACAATATTTATTTCCATGCCGGGTGTCCCATATGAAATGCAACATATTATGACTGAACATGTAATGCCGGAGCTAAAAAAACGCTTCACGCGGCAGCATATAATTCACAGAAATATAATGACATACGGCACTTCTGAAGCCAGACTTGCCGAGATTCTTACAGATTTTGAAGCCGGGATTCCCGCAAATATTAAATTGGCTTATCTGCCTTCATCAGGTGTTATAAAGCTCAGACTCACTGGAATAGGTGAAGAAAGTACAAACCTGGCTGATGAAATCGAAAATCAGGTGGGCAGGCTTTATGACATTATACCTGAATATATTTACGGAGAAAATGAAGAATCTCTTGAAATGGTCATTGGAAAGCTTTTAATTAATAAAGGTCAATCTGTCTGTTTTGCAGAAAGCTGCACCGGAGGAGAGATATCACATCTGATAACTAGTGTTCCGGGTAGTTCTAAGTATTTCAAGGGCTCAGTTATTGCATATGATAACACTGTCAAGACACAATTGCTTGGTGTATCTGAAGAAATCCTTACCAAGTATGGCGCTGTCAGCAGAGAAACAGTTGAAATGATGGCAGTCGGGGCCAGGAAGCAGTTCAATACAGATTATGCACTTGCAACATCCGGAATAGCAGGACCGGAGGGAGGGAGCCCCGAAAAACCGGTAGGAACTATCTGGGTTGGGATTTCAACTGGAGATAAAACTATTGCGGATAAATATACCTTTGGAAATGACAGAGTTATCAACATCAGAAGATTCTCATTGGCAGCGTTAAACCAACTCAGGAAGCAGATTATCAGTCAATAAACTCTATTTTTAGGTGTTAATAAAAAAAAGTGATTTAAATATTTGCTTAATCAGATAAAAATCACGTATTTTGCGCTTCGATTTTAAAAGACAATACTAGTTAAGAAATAAAACAGTCAGAGATGTCAAGAGTTTGTCAGGTTACAGGGAAGAAGACGATGATAGGGAACAATGTTTCTCATTCAAAAAGAAGGACTAAAAGGAAATTTCTCCCTAATCTTTTCAACAAGAAATATTTTCTTCCTGAAGAGAAAAGATGGATTTCACTCAAGATATCTGCTGCAGGTATTCGTCTGATCAACAAGAAAGGACTTACAAATGCTCTTAAAGAGGCTAAAGAAAAAGGTTATATTTTGAATTATTAAACGGGATCGAAAATGGCAAAGAAGGCAAAAGGAAACAGGCAACAGGTTATTCTGGAATGTACCGAGCATAAAGAAAGCGGAATGCCCGGAACCTCAAGATATATTTCTACAAAAAACAGGAAGAATACACCTGACCGTCTGGAAAGGATGAAATACAATCCTGTATTAAAGAAACATACACTTCACAGAGAAATTAAGTAAAACGATTATACCATGGCAAAGAAAGTTGTTGCAGCATTAAAAACGGGAGCTGGTAAGTCATTTTCAAAGTGCATTAAAATGATCAAGTCTGATAAATCAGGCTCCTATCAGTTTAAAGAAGAAATCGTTCATAATGACCACATTAAAGACTTCTTTACAAAGAAGTAAACTCTTATAAAGAAATTGAATATCAGAGCTTTCTTCTAACCTGAAGAGAGCTCTTTTTATATCATCAGTAAATCAATCGAAATAATGGCTTTTCTGGGATTTCTGAGTAAAGACAAAAAGGAGAATCTTAACAAAGGTCTTGAAAAAACCAAAGAAAGTGTTTTTCTTAAGTTGTCAAGGGCTGTTGTCGGGAAATCCAAAGTCGATGACGAGGTTCTTGATAACCTTGAAGAGGTACTTGTTTCGTCGGATGTTGGCGTCGAAACGACATTGAGAATAATTGAAAGGGTTGAAGCCAGGGTAAATAGGGACAAATATCTTAATACAAGCGAACTGAATACTATCCTGAAAGAAGAGATAGCAGCTCTTCTGGAAGAGAATAAATCAGGTTCATTTGTTGACTTTTCATCACCATTACCTGCAATTCCATACGTTATAATGGTTGTCGGGGTAAACGGGGTTGGCAAAACGACGACAATCGCAAAACTTGCATACAATTTTAAGAAAGCCGGAAGGTCGGTTATGTTGGGCGCAGCAGATACTTTCAGGGCTGCAGCTATTGACCAGCTTCAGATATGGGCCGACAGGGCGGGAGTTCCTCTCATCAGGCAACAGATGGGGTCAGACCCGGCATCAGTGGCATATGACACAATCAAATCTGCTGTCTCAAATAAATGTGATGTGGTGATTATAGACACAGCAGGACGCCTTCATAACAAACTCAACCTTATGAACGAACTTTCTAAAATCAAGAGGGTTATGGAGAAAGTCCTCCCCGATGCACCACACGAGGTTTTACTTGTACTCGATGGTTCAACAGGTCAGAACGCTTTTGAACAGGCCAGACAATTTACGGCTACCGCAAACATAACTGCAATGGCTATTACCAAGCTCGACGGCACTGCAAAAGGAGGTGTAGTTATTGGTATTTCCGATCAGTTCAGGATTCCTGTAAAATATATTGGTGTTGGCGAAAAGATGGAAGACCTGCTTGTATTTGACAGGTTCGAATTTGTTGATTCACTCTTTAGTTAAAAAGAAACAAACCTTGCTTTTAAGGTTGACTAAAGAACTCATTGATTTTCTTCGTTTACCCCGACCCCGAGAGGAGCGAAGAAAATCAATTTACTCCCCCTGGGGATGGGGTAAATAAATTGATTTTCGGGATATCACATGCAAAATAAAAAGATCAATATTGTAACACTAGGCTGTTCAAAAAACATTGTCGATTCAGAAAAACTGATAAAACAGATAGAATCAGGTGGATATGAACTTGTATATGACTCAGGGGACAATTCCGCCTCAACCGTAATTATAAATACTTGCGGGTTTATTAATGACGCAAAAGAAGAAAGTATTGATACTATTCTGCAGTTTGTAAAAGCGAAACAAGCTGGAAATATAGAGAATCTTTATGTAATGGGGTGTCTTTCTGAAAGATATATGGATACACTTAAGAATGAGATCCCGGAAGTCACCAGGTATTTCGGTGTAAATAATTTTAAGGATATTCTTGAGCAGATGGGGACATCATTAAAAGAAGATTTTCTTTCTGAGAGGACCCTGACCGGACCAGGACATTATGCATATCTTAAAGTTTCAGAGGGATGTGACAGAACATGTGCATTCTGTGCCATTCCTATTATAAGAGGTAAATGCATTTCCAGACCGATTGAATCATTGATTGATGAAGCAAAAATCCTGGCAGAAAAGGGCGTCAGGGAATTGATTCTGATAGCTCAGGATCTGAGTTATTATGGTATCGACCTCTATAAATCACAGAAACTGCCTGAACTTCTTACAGAACTTCTTAAAATAGAGTCTTTTGAATGGATCAGATTGCATTATTTGTATCCTGCCAATTTCCCTTTGGGGTTAATTCCAATTATCAGGGAGAACCCCAGAATTTGCAGGTATATTGACATCCCTATTCAGCATATCACCGATAATATATTGGGTAAAATGAAAAGAAATCAAACCAGGAAAGAGACCGAGAAGCTACTTTCACAATTTAGAAAGGAAATCCCCGGTGTGGCGATCAGAACCACGCTTATTGCTGGTCACCCGGGTGAAACAAAATCTGATTTTAATGAATTGAAAAAATTTATTTCAGAATTCAAATTCGATAGATTAGGTGTATTTGCATATTCGCATGAAGAAGACACTTTTGCTTTCAATAATTATAAAGATGATGTATCGCAATCAGTAAAGGAAGCGAGAGTTTCTGAGCTTATGGAAATTCAACAAAGTATTTCACTGGAACTTAATACTCTCAAAACAGGCAAAGTTTTCAAAGTGATTATAGACAGGAGGGAAGGCAACTATTTTATCGGCCGGACTGAATCTGACAGTCCTGAAGTTGACCAGGAGGTTCTTATTCCCGCAAATTATGATCTGAAAGCAGGACTGTTTTACAATATTCTTATTACAGAATCAGTTGATTTTGATCTGTATGGTGTACCTTCAATCTTTGCATCCTCCTGAAAAGTGCGATAAATAATTAGTTGGCTTTAGAACCCCATTTAGGAGGAAGGGGGCAAAGTCTCGGGCAGTTCAGCTTTCTTCTTATGAATTTTTATTTTGATCTCCTGCTTTGCCTCATTAAAACCCACATTAACAAGATCCCCTGCAGCAGGTGATGCTTTTATCATTACCTCGGCCATCGGGTCTTCGAGATATTTCTGAATAGCCCTCTTTAATGGTCGTGCTCCAAAATTAGCATCAAAGCCTCTTTCAGCAATGAAATCTCTTGCACCACTGGATATTTTAAGCTGATAACCAAGAGATCTGACCCTGTCATAAAGCCCCCTAAGTTCTATATCAATGATCTTATTTATGTCCTCCTTGGTCAGAGAATTAAACATTACAACATCATCAATCCTGTTAAGGAATTCAGGAGCAAAGGTTTTCTGGAGAGCTTTTTGCAGGATGCTTTTTGTCTGCTCATCACGGGTAGCCTTCCTTGTTGATGTGTCAAATCCGACACCATGACCAAATTCTGAAATTTGCCTGGTGCCAATATTGGATGTAAGAATAACAATTGTGTTTTTAAAATCAACCCTTCGGCCCAGACTGTCTGTCAGCTGGCCTTCATCAAGTACCTGTAACAGAATATGAAATACGTCTGGATGCGCCTTTTCAATCTCATCCAGAAGAACTACAGAATATGGTTTCCTTCTTACTTTTTCAGTTAGTTGTCCTCCTTCTTCGTATCCTACATAACCGGGAGGTGCTCCTACAAGTCTTGAAACGGAGAATTTCTCCATATACTCACTCATATCAATTCTTACCAGGTTATCCGTTGTATCAAAGAGAAACTTTGCCAGCACCTTGGCAAGTTGTGTCTTTCCAACTCCGGTAGGACCCAGGAATATAAAAGTTCCTATCGGTTTATTGGGATCTTTTAAACCTGCCCTGTTTCGCTGGATAGCCTTTACGATCTTGAGGATTGCTTCATCCTGTCCAACTACACTTCCTTTAAGTTCCTCGGCCATATTTAATAGCCGTGTTCCTTCAGTCTGAGCAATTCTTTGGACGGGAACGCCTGTCATCATAGCAACAACCTCTGCAACTTTATCAGCATTAACTATTTCCCGGTTAGCTGAAAGTTCCTTTTCCCATTTTTTCTTTTCCTGTTCGATCATGTCAAGAAGGTCTTTTTCCTTGTCGCGGAAACTGGCAGCTTTTTCAAAGTTCTGATTCTTGACTGCTGCTATCTTCTCCTTCTTGGTATCTTCAAGCTGGCCTTCCAGAGATAAGATCCTTTCGGGAACAACGATATTCGAAATATGAACACGGGAGCCAGACTCATCCAGAGCATCAATTGCCTTGTCAGGAAGATTTCTGTCAGTAATATACCGGTTGGTCAGTTTGACACATGCTTCAATGGCATCATCTGTATAACTTACATTGTGATGTTCTTCATACCTTTCTTTTATATTATGAAGAATATGAATGGTTTCCTCAATTGAAGTGGGTTCAACAATAACCTTTTGAAATCTTCTCTCCAGGGCTCCGTCTTTCTCAATATGCTGCCGGTACTCATCGAGGGTTGTAGCGCCAATGCACTGAATTTCACCTCTGGCAAGTGCAGGCTTCAGCATGTTTGCTGCATCGAGAGAACCCGTTGCGCCGCCGGCACCTACAATAGTATGTATCTCATCAATGAACAGAATTATGTTATCATTTTTAGACAATTCATTCAGAATTGCCTTCATCCTCTCCTCAAACTGTCCGCGGTATTTTGTTCCGGCGACTATTGAAGCAAGATCCAGCGCAACAACCCTTTTATTAAAGAGAACCCTTGATACATTCTTTTTTGTTATCCTCAAAGCAAGCCCTTCAGCAATAGCAGATTTACCTACCCCTGGTTCTCCGATAAGAACAGGATTGTTCTTTTTACGTCTCGAAAGTATCTGTGCGAGCCTTTCAATTTCCCTTTCCCTGCCAACAATCGGATCAAGGCGTCCCTCTTCTGCAGCCTTTGTAAGGTCAATGCCAAAATTATCAAGAACCGGTGTTTCAGATGATGGTTTAGATGAAGATGGGTTCTGACCCTGACCCTGACCCTGACCTTTACCCTGATTTCCAAAGCTTTGTCCTTCATCATCATCCTCTCTGGGAAAATCAGCCTTTGGTGATTGCGATACATTCTCCATCAATCTTCTGACGGACTGATAATCAACATCAAGTTCGGAAAGGAATCTTGTTACTAGAGTATTCTCATCTTTAAGTATGGCCAATAACAGATGTTCTGTATCTATTGTGTTGCTTTTTAATGCTTTTGCCTCAAGGTAAACCAGTTTAAGTATTCTTTCTGTGCTTCGCAGCAACGGGATGACAGTATGATCAGCAACCGGAACCGGGTTTTCCACCTTGATGCTTTTCTCTATTGATCCTTTTAATACCAGTAGATCAACTCCGGAATTAATAAGAATATCAACTGCAACTCCTTCACCATCCCTCAATATTCCAAGGAACAAATGCTCGGGACTTATATGACTGTTTCCCAGTCGAATAGCTTCTTCCTTGCTATAACTGAGAATATCTTTTACTCTTTGTGAAAACTGTGAATCCATAATTATTTTTTATATCAAACCTCTGTTTTTTTTATCTCAAGCCAGAATGTCAGCTAATATTGACAAAAGTACAGATAAAAGCAATTTCAAAGTTAAATTGTCAATAATATCTATATGACAATTTTCGTGCCCATTTATAAACATATTATGTTCAAAATTCATATAGATATTAACTCAAAAATAGCCAAAAAATAACTATTTTCGTAATTCCTGAAAAAGGAGAAAGTTGTATTTTATAAGTACTTAATTAATAATCTGTTATGTCAGAGAGAGAAAGGATAATAAAGGTAAATATTGAAGAGGAGATGAAATCGGCATATATCGATTATTCGATGTCGGTCATAGTATCGAGAGCATTACCTGATGTCAGGGATGGTTTAAAGCCTGTTCATCGCAGAGTTCTTTACGGAATGTCGGAATTGGGAGTATTATCAAACAGACCTTATAAAAAATCTGCAAGAATAGTAGGGGAGGTGCTTGGTAAATATCATCCTCATGGAGATACTTCCGTTTATGATGCAATGGTCAGAATGGCACAGGAGTGGTCGATGAGGTATCCACTGGTAGACGGGCAGGGTAACTTCGGGTCAGTAGATGGAGACAGCCCTGCTGCAATGAGATACACTGAAGCCAGACTAAAGAAAATTGCCGAGGAGACTCTTGCAGATATCGATAAGGAAACTGTTGATTTCCAGCCAAATTTTGATGACTCGCTTCAAGAACCTGTAGTACTGCCTACAAGAATACCAAATCTGCTTGTAAACGGGGCATCCGGTATCGCAGTCGGTATGGCTACCAACATGGCACCGCATAATATTTCAGAAGTGATAGATGCCACCATAGCCTATATCGATAATAATAATTTAACCACCGATGAGATCCTTCAGCACATCAAAGGTCCTGATTTTCCGACAGGCGGCATTATTTACGGTCAGCAGGGCATCCGCGATGCATGTGAAACTGGCAGGGGCAGAATAGTCGTAAGGGCAAAGACCGAAATCGAACTAACTCATTCGGGACGTGAATGCATTATAGTGACTGAGATCCCTTACATGGTCAACAAAGCCGAAATGATAAGAAAGATCGCTGATCTTATCAATGAAAAGAAGCTTGAAGGAATATCCTATATTAATGACGAATCTGACAGGAACGGGATG
>Ga0182017_10002389_pt1 | contig 14248 bp, 7 predicted proteins | sample 712E3DmetaG_FD_120492 | JGI IMG/M metagenome (GOLD analysis project Ga0182017, IMG submission 120492) | Permafrost microbial communities from Stordalen Mire, Sweden - 712E3D metaG | ecosystem: Environmental > Terrestrial > Soil > Wetlands > Permafrost | place: Sweden: Stordalen | collected... | reverse complement strand
CCTGTCAGTGCTGAAAACGGCTACGATGAACAGGAAGAAAGCATCAGTACAAAATATCAGGATTTAGGGCATAGTCATTGGAAAAACAGCCTCATATGGGGTTACGATATTCAAAATGTTTCTATCACAGGTGCCGGCTGGATAAATGGAAAAAATCTCTACAAAGATTGGGTCCCAGGTTCAAAACAAGACGCAAATAAAGCCATTAGTCTGTACCGCTGCCGCAATATTATTCTACGTGATGTCACGATTATTCATGGAGGTTGGTTTGCTATTTTAGCAACCGGGGTCAATAACCTAACCATCGACAACTTGAAGATCGACACCAACCGCGACGGGATCGATATCGATTGTTGCCGGAATGTCCATGTATCGAATTGCAGTGTCAATTCACCTTTTGACGACGGCATTTGTCTTAAGAGCACATTCGCACTGGGATTTGCACGGGCTACGGAAAATGTCACAATCACAAACTGCCAATTGAGCGGTTATGATGAAGGAACACTATTGGACGGAACCTACAAACGGTCTATTAATTCTGAATACGGAGATCATCCAACCGGACGGATTAAATTCGGCACTGAATCCAATGGCGGATTTAAAAATATCACAATCTCTAATTGTGTATTTGATTACTGCAGAGGGTTTGCGCTTGAAACTGTTGACGGCGGATTTCTCGAGGATGTGACCATTACCAACATTATAATGAGAGACATTGTGAACGATCCAATCTTCTTACGACTTGGCGCAAGAATGCGAGGGCCGGAAGGATTATCAATCGGTAAACTCAGACGGATCAAAATGAGCAATATTATAGTTTATAATGCAGATTCATCATATGCATGCACTATCACCGGATTACCCGCTCATCCTGTAGAAGATGTTCATTTGAGCAACATTCGGATTTACTACAAAGGCGGAGGTACGAAAGAACAAGCGGTAAGAGAAATTCCGGAAAACGAAAACAAATATCCCGAACCTGGTATGTTTGGTGTGTCTCCGGCTTACGGTTTGTTTGTCCGTCATGCGAAAGAAATCTCAATTAATGATGTTGAATTCAATTTTATGGAACCAGATTATCGTCCCGGATTTATATTTGACGACGTCGATGGTGTTGATCTACGAAATGTTACGGTTCAGCGTAAGGAAAACTCAAATATTATTTTCCTAAAGAATGTCAAAAATTTCAGTGTACTTCAAAGCAAGAATATTGAGGATCTAAAACTGAAAAATGTAAAGCAGGAAGAACTTAAATAAAACATTTCTAATTTTTATCAACAGAAAGTCACGATTATGAGATTAAAAATTAATTTTATCAAATTTTCATATCCAGAAATGACTTTATCCTCAATATTGTGTTTCATGATATTAAATCTGTTTGTAACATCAACCCATAGTCAAACTATAAATATCGACGGAACTGCTGGTGGAAAACGATTTGATGGAATTGGTGCTGTAAGCGGAGGAGGAGCTACATCGGTATTATTAAAGGACTATCCTGAATCTCAGCGCAGCCAGATTTTAGATTTACTGTTCAAGCCGAATTTTGGGGCATCAATCTCCGCATTGTTGGTTGAAGTTCCCGGCGATGGTAATTCAACTCAGGGTTCGGAGCCAAGTCACATGCATTCCAGAGACGATCTGAACTACAGCCGGGGTTATGAATGGTGGTTAATGAGCGAGGCTAGAAATCGAAATCCAAATATAACACTAGATGCCAATGCTTGGGGGTGTCCCAAGTGGGTAGGCGAAAACAATTTCTGGTCGCAGGACATGTGTGATTATTACGCCTCCTGGATCAAAGGGTTGAAGAGCGTTTATGGTCTCGATTTGGATGCGATCGGCTGCCGAAATGAAAAAGGGGTGAATAAAGATTTTGTAAAAATGTTCAGGTCTACACTTAACAAGAATGGCCTGTCAAGAGTTAAAATCCATGCTTTTGATAATTGGGGAGATAAAAAATTCGAGTGGTGCAGCGACATGAGAACCGATTCGGTTCTAAGATCTGCTGTGGATATCATGAGCGCTCATACGATGAATGAGCTACCTACTCCTACTGATGCAATTAAATTAAGTGATGAATTGGGCAAACCTATTTGGAATTCAGAAGAACATATATATCTAAAAGGTTATGACTGTGAAATCAGTATGGTGGAATCATTTAATAAAAATTATATTGAGAGCGGCGCAACTATGATTGTAAATTGGTTCCTTGCTGCATCTACTTATAGCATAGAACCATTTCCTGAAGACCCTGCTATTATAGTTGCACGCGAACCCTGGAGCGGAAATTATTATGCGCGTGAAGTACTTTGGGGATATGCCCATTATGGGCAGTTCTGTCAACCGGGTTGGCAATATTTAAACGGCGCCTGCGGCAAACTCACGGGTGGAGGAACCTATGTAACCTTAAAATCCCAAGGAACAGATTACAGTATAATTATCGAAACTAAGGATGCTAAAGCAAATCAGAAAATTAGTTTTAAGGTTGGCAATGGCATGTCTTCCGGCAAACTATGTGTATGGCGAAGCAATGCTCAGGAGCAGTTTGTAAAGTTGCAAAATATCACTCCGGTTAATAGTACGTTTGATATCACGTTAGAACCTCAATCTATATATTCTATCTCCACAACAACTGGGCAGCAGAAGGGTTCATTTACCGATATTCCGGCTCCCAAACCATTTCCATTCCCTTACTATGAAACATTTGAGGAGTATAAGGACGCGAAAGAATGGGGTTACTTACCACACTATACTGCGGATATCGCAGGAATATTTGAAATTGCAAATCGCCCTGATAAGAAAGGCAAATGTCTGCGTCAGGTTATCAAAGCAGGCGCTCAAAGCTGGGCACCTGAATGGATGCCCTACACAATTTTAGGTGATAGTAATTGGAAAGACTATGAAGTTAGTGCCGATGTCAATTTCAACATTGAAGGTTGGGCCGGAATTATAGGCCGTGTAATTGCCACAGGAACTGGCTATGGCTGCAAACCAAGTGGATATTACATGACCATTTCAGATGATGGCACCTGCTCGTTGTACGTTTCCAAGCAGGATGAAAAAATTGAAATGGGTAATCTCCTGGCAACAGGAAAAGCCGCTAATATCGATGCAAACAAATGGCACAATATAAAATTAAGCTTTTCTGATTCTACTATAACTGGTTTTGTAGATAAAATTCAGATATTGTCGGTGATAAACTCTGCCTTTTCAAAAGGTATGGTAGGCCTTGTCGCTGGTAGCAATAATAAGACAAGTAATATTGCACTGTTCGACAATCTGATCGTCAAAGTTGTAAACGGTCCAACACCAAAGCCAACGGAGTTCTCGAAAAACGTAACTCCGATCTACGGATCAGTTGGCTCATTGAGTTTTACTAACCCTCGAGAGATCATTCCTTTTGATGAATGTTGGCGTTTTTGGTTAGGTGACGATCAAGCTGCTAAAGAACCTAACTTCGACGATACCCGTTGGCGCACACTGAATGTACCGCACGACTGGAGCATCGAAGGCGCTGTCAATCCGCCCCCAGCCGGCGAGAATAATGGTGGCTACTTCAACCATGGCATCGGTTGGTACCGTAAAAGCTTCACATTTCCTGCTGACACCACCAAGAAAGTTGTCATTGAGTTCGACGCAGTTTATATGAACAGCGAAGTCTGGATCAACGGCCAGTTCCTCGGACGCAGGCCATACGGTTTCATCGGTTTTCGCTATGATATTACCGAATACCTGAAAAAAGACAGCTCGCCGAATGTCCTTGCCGTACGAGTCGATGATTCGTCTGAACCTTCTTTACGTTGGTATGCCGGTTCCGGCATTTATAGGCACGTGCGTTTGATTACCACGAGCTACACCCATTTCCGGCTCGATGGCGGTATCAAAATTACCACACCCGAGGTTTCACCGGAGCAAGCCGTTGTTAAAGCCGATTATATCATTGATCCGCATTTTTTCTCCGCCGAGGAGCAGCAGGACTGGGCCAAAGATGTTTGGAAAGCAAAGCCCCAAAGTCGGGAAATCACCCTGCGCAGCAGTGTGCAAACCCCGGACGGAAAAATTGTAGCGAGAACCGAGTCTAAGCTCGCTTTTCAAAGCATGCACTCCGGTCAACTTGCCACACAGATGATCACTGTACCGAAGCCACGCCTTTGGTTCGACAAAACCCCCGACCTTTACCAATTACGCAGCACGCTGATTCTCGATGGACGCACGCTCGACGAGACAATCACTACATTTGGCATTCGCAAACTTGAATTCGATCAGGACAGTGGCTTGTTTGTAAATGGCAAATCAACCAAACTCAAAGGTGTTTGCCTGCATCAGGACGCTGGCTCTTTTGGGAATGCCGTACCCACTGCAATTTGGGCTTATCGCCTTGGGCTGTTGAAGGAGATGGGTTGCAATGCCATTCGCACAAGCCATCACCCGTTCGCTCCTGAGTTTTATGATCTTTGCGATCAACTAGGTTTTTATGTTTTTGATGAAGCTTTTGATGAATGGACAAGGGATTGGTCTTACAACTTCGCTGAAAATCCACGTGGTAAATCAAAATTTGGTTATCACCTTTATTTTAATCAATGGTGTGAAACCGACCTTCGCGACATGTTACGACGCGACCGCAATCATCCTAGCGTAATCCTTTACAGTATTGGCAACGAAGTACCTGATCAATTCAACGACGATAGTTGGAAGCTTGCAAAAAAACTAATTGCTATTTGTCACGAAGAAGACCCCACGCGTCTGGCCACTTCCGCTTGTGATCAGTCTTATGTATCTTCGCGCAACGGTTTCATGGATCAACTTGATATTGCCGGTTACAACTATATCGACCGCCTTTACGGCGATAGTACTTACGTGCCCGAACACAGACGCTTTCCACACCGTCTCTTCATGGGAACTGAAACTAGTGGTCAAATCCATTATTGGCTTGGTGTTCGCGATAATGACTACGTTATCGGTGACTTTATATGGACAGGGATCGATTATCTTGGAGAAACAGGAAGGTTACCTAGCAGGGGCAATAATTCCGGATTTCTTGACCTTGCTGGTGGGAAGAAACCTAGTTTCTACCAACGGGCTGCCTATTGGCGCAACGGCCCGGTGTTACAGCTTTTCGTACTCACTGATGAAAAACCCAAACACGCTTGGTATTCCACACCTGCACTGCTCAAATGGAACTGGTCCGCAAAAACAAATGTCACTGTGAAGGCTGCCACCAATTGCGACGAAGTCGAATTGTTCCTCAACAATAGTTCACTTGGACGAAAGGCCGTATCTCATGATGTTTACTCACGCGATTGGAATGTTGGCTATAATCCGGGCGAGCTTAAAGCGATTGGATATATCAAAGGCCGTCAGGTTGTCACTTCAAACCTGCTCACAACCGGCATAGCAACCAAACTCCAGATCAAACCATTACCCTTGCACATTACAAGTGATCTTATCTTATTCGAAATCATCGTGAGTGACAAAAATGGTTTGAATGTGATAGATGCGTCATATCCTATCACTGTAAAAGTTGAAGGTGAGGGACAGCTCATTGGTCTCGACAATGGCGAACTTGACTTTGCCGGCCCGTATAAAACCGATACGCGCAACGCTTATCAGGGTCGTCTCCTTGTTACAATACAACGGACTTCACTTGCAGGCAAAATTCACATTACGGCTACAGCACCAGGGCTGATAACCGCCATTCTACAAGCAAGGTAAATGCAGACATGAAATAATATTTTTGAGAGGCAATTATATGGATAGCACAATAGTGAAAATGATGCGGATAGCCAGTGCGTGGTGTGTGGTGGCTCTATTGACAGTTGGAGCTACATGGAGCCAGATTAACAGTGGATCAGTGCCTCGTATTGTCGAAAAAAATGGCCGCCATGCACTGCTGGTGGATGGGCAACCGTTTTTAATACTGGGGGGACAGGCTCACAATTCGAGCGGCTGGCCGGGTATGTTGCCACAAGTATGGTTGGCAATTGAGACAATGCATGCCAACACGCTCGAAGTTCCTATTTACTGGGAGCAGATAGAAGCGCAGCCTGGAAAGTTCGATTTTTCATTGGTGGATACACTGCTCATTCAAACACGGGAACACAATGTTCATCTCGTACTTCTGTGGTTTGCAACCTGGAAAAACGGAAGTAGTCACTATATGCCAGAATGGATGAAACGTGAAGCTTCGAAGTATCCAAACATCACAGGCCGAAACGGGCAACCGGTCGATTCACCTTCGCCACACACGCAGGCAGCGATGGAAGCCGATGCCAAGGCATTTACGATGGTGATGAAATATTTGAAGGAGGCTGACCCACAACACACGGTTATTATGGTCCAGGTGGAAAACGAACCCGGAGCATGGGGAAGTGTGCGCGATTTTTCTGTAGAAGCCCAAAAGCTCTTTGAAGGTCAAGTTCCAGCTGAACTGCTCAAACCGGAGATTCTGAAGGCTTTGAACAAACCCGTCGTTGCCAAAGGGACATGGAAGCAAGTATTCCGAAATGATGCCGACGAATATTTTCAAGCATGGTCAGTCGCCCGGTACATTGGTTATGTTGCAGCAGCGGGCAAAGCAGTGAACCCTTTGCCGTTATATGTTAATGCGGCGTTGCGCGATCCAATCAGCAACCCCAGTGCGTCAACCTATGAAAGTGGCGGACCAACCGACAACGTAATTCCAATCTGGAAAGTTGCTGCACCTGCCATTGACTTGTTGGCTCCGGATATTTATCTGTCTGATAGTGAGCGGGCATTGAAGGTGATTGAATTGTACGATCGTTCCGATAACCCGCTATTCGTTCCGGAGATAGGTTCAAGCGAAGAATACACAAGATACTTTTATTCAGTACTAGCACATGGTGGTATTGGTTTTTCACCATTTGGGATCGACGACAATGGACAAGGTCAGGGAAAGGCTGAAATTGAAGCTCGCCTAGCTCCTCTAGCGCAGGAATACACCATGGCCAGCCCTATGATGAGGGAACTCGCTCAATGGGGATTTGAAGGTAAGATAAAGTCTGTTGTGGAGCGCGAGGACCATGCAGTGCAGACGATAGACCTTGGCTTATGGCAGGCTACGGTAAAGTTTGGCACATCAGGATGGCGTACAGAAAAAACCAATGCCCATCCGATTGGCAAAGCCATGGTAGTGCAACTGGGTGAATGCGAATTTTTACTTATAGGTACGCTCTGCCACTTCACCTTTAAGCCCGTTGGTATCAACGCAGGTAAATCATGGCAATACCTGAAGGTTGAAGAAGGCAAGTATGAGAATGGATCATTTAAGCTGTTACGCATCCGAAATGGTGACGAAACAGATTGGGGTGGACCTCGAATTGGTGCTGTACCAACTGTACTGCATACCACACTCATCACAAGATGAACTTCCAGTTTGGCTTCATAATATGAACATGTCATCTATATCATGTGTTTTCAAATTATTTTGAAAAATAATTATATCTGCACCGAAAATTTTTATTATTTACATCCTTATATTATTGTGGTCATCGCTGTGCCGGCGATTACACCGGTTTGAGCAGTCTTGTATTGTCAAGGCTTCATGAAGATCCTGATCACCCGGCTTTGTTCGGACCAAGTCAGAAGGGTATTCAACGTGTGATGTTATACCGTTACCAATGAAGAGGATAAAAATTTTAATTTCAAAATATTGATCAAATACAAAATGAAGGACATCAAAAATGAAAACTGTTCTAATTGGATTATTCGCTGCACTGTTGCTGAGTTCAACGATACTGAACGCACAGAAAAGCAAAATTTTTGAGATCGAATCTCCCGACAATAAAATCGCTTTAAAGCTTGAAGTTGGAATTAAAATGATGTGGTCTGTTCAGCACGAAGGGCAGCAGATCATTGCACCATCTGCAATTTCACTGCAATTGGAAAGTGGCGAAGTATTGGGTGACAAAGCAAAAATAACCGCTTCAAAAACCGAGAAAATTGATCAGGTTATTACCGCAATTAATTATAAAAAATCAACAATCCCTGATCAGTGTAATCAGATTACACTCAATTGTAAAGGTGATTATGGCATAATTTTCAGGGTATATAATGATGGAGTGGCTTATCGGTTTTTTACAAAGAGAAAAGGCGAAGTCATCGTAAAAAATGAAGAAGCCAACTTCAATTTTACTGATGACCATAAAGCATTCATTCCCTTTATGTGGGATTACAGAGGAGGTAAAATATTCAACTCTTCTTTTGAGGCCTTGTACAGAGAGATTAAGATTTCTCAATTTTTAAACGATTCACTGGCGTTCCTTCCGGTATTGGTCGATGTCGGCAATAACAAGAAAGTCGTGATCTTGGAAGCAGATCTTGAAGACTACCCTGGGATGTACTTGAATATTAACCAAACCCGCAAAGGGTTTATGGGAGTATATGCGCCGTATCCGTTGGAAGCTCAATTAGGCGGATTTCAAAATATAAATTATATCCCCACGAAAAGAGCCGACTATATCGCGAAAACCACAGGAACCCGTACTTTCCCGTGGCGTGCTATCGCTGTTAGTCAACACGACAAAGATTTATTAAATAATGATATTGTCCAGAAGTTGGCCTCACCATCAAGACTAACCAATATTTCATGGATCAAGCCGGGCCAGGTTGCGTGGGATTGGTGGAATAATTGGAATATTTCTCATGTGAATTTCAAGGCCGGCATCAACACGCCAACGTATAAGTATTATATCGATTTTGCCGCAGCCAATAAGATAAACTACATCATTATGGATGGAGGCTGGTCTGAGACGCTGGACCTTATAAAAGTATCGCCCGATATTAATCTTCAGGAAATATTAGATTATGGTAAGATGAAGGGGGTGGACATAATTCTTTGGGCTTCATGGTATGCAGTTACGCAGCAGATGGATACAGTTTTTCCTTTGTATTCTAAAATGGGTGTAAAAGGATTTAAAATTGATTTTGTCGATCGCGATGATCAAAAAGCAGTGACTTCTCTTTATGAAATCGCGAAGAAAGCGTCGGAGTATCATTTGCTTGTTGATTACCATGGAGTATTTAAACCTACCGGTTTACAACGGACATACCCTAATGTCATTGGTTATGAAGGTGTTAAAGGATTGGAGAATTATAAATGGGCTATCGAAGACCAGCCACGCTACGTCGTTAGCATTCCGTACATACGAATGATGGCCGGCCCGATGGATTATACCCCCGGCGCCATGAGAAATGCCATCAAGGACAACTTCAGACCGATAGGCGCGAATCCGATGAGTCAAGGTACCCGTTGCCAACAATTGGCTATGTACGTCGTGTTTGAAGCGCCGCTTCAAATGCTATCGGATAATCCTACAACCTATATGAAAGAGCAAGAGTGCACGGATTTTATTACAAAAGTTCCAACAACCTTTGACGAGACTGTGTCGCTGGACGGAAAAGTAGGAGAGTACGTAGCGCTTGCCCGTAGAAAGGGGAACACCTGGTACGTGGGAGTAATGACTAATTGGAATGCACGAGATGTAACGTTTGACTTTTCATTTCTTGGCGCCGGTAATTATGAAGCGTTAGTTTTCAAAGATGGCATCAACGCAGACCGCGAAGCCACCGATTATAAATGGGAAGTGATAAAAATTTCAGCCGGTGATACATTAAAAATTTCCCTTGCACCCGGTGGGGGTTGGGCTGCAAGAATGGAAAAACTGCAATAATTAGAATTGATAATTTTAAAACATAACTTGGAGTGAACATGAAAAAATCCTGTATTCTGTTTGTCACATTGTTTGCCTGTAACTTCCTCATCGCCCAAACTCTTGAACTCCCGGCACCACAGAAAACCGGTGGGATGCCTCTTATGGAAGCTTTGGCGAAAAGAGCTACTGTTAGGGCATTCGATACGACAGACATTTCAATGCAGCAGCTATCTAATTTGCTATGGGCATCGTTTGGGGTCAATCGCCTGGATGGAAGAAGGACGGCGCCATCCGCCAATAATAAACAGGAAATTGATATTTATGTGCTCAAAAAAAAAGGTGCATATCTGTATGATGCTCAAAATCATAAGCTCAATCTGGTTACATTAGAAGACCTTCGTAACCAGGCTGCCGACCAAAGGTTTGCTGATGCACCTGTCCAATTGATCTTCATAGCCGACTTAACAAAAAGAGGAGGAGGTTCAGAGGAAGGTAAGTTAAACGCTGCAAACATTGACTGTGGCTATATCTCACAAAACACATATTTGTATTGTACCTCTGAAGGCCTGGTTACAGGAGCGAGAGGTACAGTTAAACGCGATGCTTTGATAGCCAAACTCAATCTGAGGTCTGACCAGAAAATTCTGTTAGCACATTCGGTTGGTTATCCTAAGCCATAGAAAACCCGAGATAGTAGAAATAAAATAGCAGACCGATGGATGGAGATGTCCAAAAAGGATGATCTTGTAATATTGAGCGTTAGCGAAATATCTAATTTTAAGTTGATAAAGTTATTAAAGATGAGTATTGGATTTGTATTTTATTGAGAAGGGGGAAAATATAGTAAAGAATGGATAAATTGAAGTACCATCGAAGTTTTATCATACCACTAATGTTGTTTGCTTGCATATCTACCGGGGCACAAACAATTCAGGATGGAGTGGTCAGGCATACATTTCTATGCGCTGATTATACTCAGGGGATAGTGTGTATAATAACGGATGAAGGAAAATTAGTATGGCAATATCCGGCAGAGCGGTGCAACGATGTATGGGCTTTGCCCAACGGAAATATTTTATTTAACACAGGGAATGGTGTTAAAGAAGTGAGGAGGGATAAAAAAGTAGTTTTCTCATATGAATCAAAAAGCGAAATATATGCATGCCAGCGGCTTTTGAATGGCAATACATTTATTGGTGAATGTAATTCGGGCCGCTTACTGGAAGTTAATCACGATGGCAAAATTGTAAAAGAAATTAAACTTTTACGCGACGGTACTGATGGCGGGCATGCTTTCATGCGCAATGCCCGAAAGCTTAAAAATGGAAACTATCTTATTGCGCACTATGGTCTTGATGAAGTTTGCGAGTACGATTCAACGGGCAAGAAGATTATGGAAATACCCATTACAGGAGGTCCACATTCTGTCATCCGCCTGCCGCATGGTAATACATTGATTTCATGCTCCGACCATAATGGTGAGCCACGCATTGTTGAAGTAGATAAAAACGGAACGGTCGTCTGGCAATTATCAAAAAACGAACTCCCGGGTATTGAACTCAAGTTCATGACTGGTATGCAATGTCTTCCAAATGGTAATTTGCTTCTGACGAACTGGTTGGGCCATAACCAATTCGGGAAAGCCCCGCATGCATTTGAAATTACCCGTGATAAGAAAGTAGTATGGGTATATAACGATACTACGTTTTTAAAAACCATGTCGAGCATTCAGGTATTGGATTTGAATGCTGATTATAGTAATGATAGTGTTTTGCACTAAATACCTTTACCTAATATGCCCTTGATGAAAGGGCATATATCGATGGGCATCAACCTTACAACAAAAAACCATTACGGTTCAATCAATGCACAGGATCATCCCTGGTAGAGCCCGGACGTGTATCATCCATTTGTTGATATCATTGGATCGAAATATCTCGGCTGGAAAACCATCCTCTATATAATGGATAGCTTGTAAACATCAATGTTGGCAAAAAGTTTGCTGTTTGGAATAATCTCTTCCAAGGCCGATGGTTGTCAAGCATATTTATGTCATAGTGCCCAGTAACAATAGATGCAGTAGGATGTGAAATTATATTCGATCCACTGGGGGGGAATCCATTTCTTTTCGGAGCGGGAGGGGAACTAGACCGAACTCAATCCAGAATTCGAGGTTCCTATCAGCGATTTTCAGTAAATCTCACGAAAATGCAATAGGTGTATTATTCCCAAATCTATGTATCTTGTAAGCATTAGGAACAACCTATTAGATAATGCAAAAAGACGATTAAGATCAATTCTTTCTTCTGAAAGATAGAAGTCATCTCAAAAATGTGATCTGCAAAGAATGAGCACTCGCCATTGGTAGACCCAGTATGGAAAGGTTTCAATTATTGACATGATCAAACATTTCATTCTATTATTGTTTATTGTAACGAATACGTACGCAGGATTAGAACTGCCGGAAAATAGTCTCAATAAATTCACTATCAATGGATATGTCAAAGACTCTCAGACGGGAGAAGTATTGATTGGAGCAATAATTACCGTAAATGAATTACCACAAACCGGTACTGCAACGAACGCATATGGATTTTACTCTCTGACAATTTTAGATGGAATCTATACAATTTCAGCTCATTTCATGGGATATGAACCACTATCTTTTCAAGTGAATCTAAAACAAAATCTTAAGCAGAATTTCAATCTTTTTGAAAAAAGTGTCGAACAAAAAGAAGTTATTATTACGGGAGAAAAAAGAGATGATAATGTCACAAATACACAAATGGGAATCGAAAAGCTCGATGTGAAGGGAATGCAAAGCGTTCCCTTCTTATTAGGTGAGAAGGATATATTAAAAACAGTGCAACTACTTCCCGGCATTAAATCCGCAGGAGAAGGAAACAGTGGTTTTTATGTACGTGGTGGAGGGGCTGATCAGAATTTGATTCTATTAGATGAGGCAACTGTCTATAGCGCATCTCACTTTTTTGGATTTTTCTCAGTCTTTAACTCTGATGCCATTAAAGATGTTACTGTGTATAAAGGAACGATGCCTGCGGAATATGGCGGTCGACTCTCCTCTGTACTTGATATAAAAACGAAAGAAGGTAATGATAAACAATTTGGGGTGAGCGGCGGGATTGGCCTGATTGCTTCGCGATTAACAATTGAGGGACCGATTGTTAATGAAAAAGCTTCTTTTTCAATCTCTGGAAGACGAACATATGCAGATCTATTTCTAAAACTATCCAGCGACAGCACGATCAGTCAGTCCCGGTTATTTTTTTATGATCTCAATGCGAAGGTGAATTATCAGATCGGTGAGAATGACAGAATATACCTATCCGGCTATTTTGGAAGTGATGTCCTTGGCCTTGGACATACAATTGGTATCGATTGGGGCAATGCAACTGGTACACTAAGATGGAACCACCTCTTCAGTGAAAAGATGTTTTCGAATACTTCTTTTATTTACAGTATGTATGATTATAATATAAATTTGAACTTTGCGGGTAACAACATCTCAGTCTATTCGAGAATTCAAGATTACAACATCAAAGAGGATTTACACTATTATCTTGACGCTGAAAATGGGATCAAATTTGGCTTAAACTCGGTGTATCATGCCATTATTCCTGGTACCGTTACTGCTACAAATAATTATAAAACCAATACGCTGCAACTTACTGATAAGTATTCTTGGGAGAATTCTCTGTATGTGTCTCATGAATATAAACCATCACCGGTGATGAATATAGAATACGGAGCCCGTTTTTCTTCGTTTAGTGTACTTGGTCCAGGTGTTTTTTATACCTACAACGATCTCGGACAGACGCTTGACTCGCTTTTGTATGCTTCTGGTAAATTCATTGCAACATATTTTCATTTTGAACCTCGGATAGCTGTGAATTATATCTTGAATGAGGAAAGCTCGGTGAAGGTTTCATATGTGCGAAGCACTCAGAATCTGCACCTTCTGTCCAATTCAACCACTAGTAATCCGACTGATATGTGGATCCCCAGTAGCAATAATGTTCAACCGGAAATTGCTGATCAATTCTCGTTGGGGTATTTCCGAAACTTTGATGATAACACATATGAATTCTCGACTGAAACATACTATAAACACCTTCAACACCAGATCGACTATAAAAATGGAGCTCAGTTAAATTTCAATGAGAATGTCGAATCACAATTGTTGTATGGTAATGGCAGAGCCTATGGTATCGAATTCTTTCTAAAGAAGAAGTATGGACGCCTCAATGGATGGATCGGATATACACTCTCGCGGGTCGAAATGAAGTTTAATCCAATCAATAATGGCAATTATTATCCGGCTCGACAAGATCGAACGCATGATGTTTCCATAGTCGGTATCTACCAATTCTTAGACAAGTGGACTTTCTCTGCAACGTGGGTATATTATACAGGGAATGCAGTCACATTTCCTAGCGGAAAGTATAAAGTTGCTGGAGAAGTACTCAATTATTATACCGAACGTAACGCTTATCGCATGCCAGCATACCATCGATTAGATATTGGAGCTACTTGGCAAGGTGAAAAGTCAAGTT
>Ga0182017_10002388_pt1 | contig 14251 bp, 10 predicted proteins | sample 712E3DmetaG_FD_120492 | JGI IMG/M metagenome (GOLD analysis project Ga0182017, IMG submission 120492) | Permafrost microbial communities from Stordalen Mire, Sweden - 712E3D metaG | ecosystem: Environmental > Terrestrial > Soil > Wetlands > Permafrost | place: Sweden: Stordalen | collected... | reverse complement strand
CGGCGTATGCGCGCCCAGGGAATACAGAACGGTCATGACGCAAACGCCTCCCCAGAAGAGCCGCCACGGTTTTGCCTTGGCGATGACGGCGATGACCGCGAACATGGCGGCCATGGCCCCGGCATATTCGCTGTTGAGCTTGAAAGGGTTTTCGCTCCAGTAGTTATCGAGGGTATTACCGAATTCGGGAATCCACAGGGAAAACGCCTCGGGCCAGTGCAGCGACCATGAGGACGCATATTCGAATCCCCTATCCACTCCGCGCACGGAAAACGCGTCGCGAATGAACATGAATGACGGATACAATTGCACGAACGCGAGACCGAAACCTACGGCCACGGCGCCCCAGAAAAAAGCCGCGGGCGCGGCAAGCGGGCCGATTTTTTTGTCCTTGATGTAGAGCATAACCGTATGCATGAGCCAATACAGAAACAGCCCCCACAATACGAAATAGGTCATTTGAATATGCGAGGTATAAAGACAAACGGCAATGCCCAGCGAAAAAAACGAGGCCGTCAGCAAGCGAGGTTTGTCAAGCAGGGATTTCAGCATCCACACGACGAAGGGCAACCAGGCGATAACGAACATCTTGCCGTCGTGCCCGGGATATACATGGGAAAAGAATTCCGGGTTCAGCATGTAAAAAACCCCTCCGATGAACGCGACCAGCGGCGAGGTCTTGAACCCTTTTCGCAGGAGAAGAAAAAAGAAAAGCCCCGCGAGAAAAACATGAAACACCAGGCGCATGCCGAGCGCCCGATCAACGGGCAGAAGACTGAAAAAAACGAACGACGGCGGATACAAGGCGTCGCCGAAGAGCGCGTCGATGGTCGGCGTGCCCGACAGCCGGCAGTTGAACCAGAGAGGAAATTGATGGTGCCTGTCAATGGAGTTTTGGTAAAACACCCGAGCGTCGAGCCCGGCCATGGTGTCGGACCCGAAGAGCATTTTACTTCCGTCGAATAAAAAACCGGAAAATATAATGATGACGATAAGGGCCAGGACCGCTATGCAGGCCGCGCTTCGATTGAGAAAGAGCGCCATTAATTTTTTTTTGGGGTTGACATTAGAAACGACATGCGTTTTTTGTTCCATGTTTTCTCCTTGTAAGCCGAAAATATAGCCTCATCGCCCCTCAATCACAAAATAGTTTTGTGCACGTTTATTACAAATAACCTTCCACGTCCTTCAAATCCTCAACGTCGTATCCCTCCGGCAAGTAGTTACTTTTTATAGTGATGCACCGCAATTGGGGAAGTTCGATCCTGTCCGACGCCTTGTCTCCCACCATGAGCGACCGTGAGATATCGATGCCGAGTTCCTCAGCCGCCTTGAGGATCATTCCCGGCTTGGGTTTGCGGCAATCCGAATCGGCCCGGTACTTTTCCACCGTGGCTTTTTTATGAAACGGACAGTAATAAAATCCCGCGATAACGATTCCCTTTTCGCTGAATCTATCCTTCATCCATGCATGCAGGTTGACGACGTCTTCCTCGGTAAAATACCCTTTCGCAACGCCGGCCTGGTTGGTAACTATCACGAGGCAATATCCCTTATCCATGGCTTTTTTGCACAGATCGAAAATTCCGTGGATAAAAACAATGTGTTCGGGCTTGTAGGGATATGCCGCGTCTTCATTGACAACACCGTCTCGATCGAGGAAAAGCGCTTTGTTTTTCGGTGTCATAGGGTATTGTGCGTTGAATGATAAAAATCAGCGCTAAAAAAGCGGCACGTCATAAATTACACTATTGACGCCGGCGGTGGAGAATATTTTCATGCTTGATGCAAGGATTTTAACCTCTTGATTACCCGAGCGGACAATCGGCGGGCGGCTGAAATTTGTAAATAGTTGAAAGTTCAAGCATCTTCCGCGCCAGCGCGTTCTTCTGCACCGGTTTGACAAGATATCCCTGCACCCCGGCTTTTACGGCTTCCATGATATTTTTCCGTTCATTTTCTATAGTCTGCAAAATAAACGGCACGCCGGCGTATTCGGGACACGACTTGACATATTTTAAAAAATCAAGGCCGGATTCGCCGGGCATATGCCAATCGGAAATGATGAGACCGTACTTTTTTCCCTTAAGCAGATTTTTGGCCTCAGCGACATTTGCCGCTCCGGAAATATCATTGTACCCTAGCTCACGTAACGTCGAAACGACCATATGCCTGACCATTTTCGAATCGTCGACAACCATAATGTCCATGATTTTCATCCTTGGAAACGCTTTTTCATGACTGATGCTTTTTATCCGTCACGCATTTATTTTTTTTTCAGCCGATCCGTTCGAGGGCGCTAAGAAACTTTTCAACACTTCTTGAAAAACCGCTTCGGGAATATCCTCCTTGGCGATAACGCAGCCGGCAACGGACGGAAGCGCGATGAATGTCCGGCCGAAATCCCGCGCCCCCGGCCCGAAGGCCTTTTGAAAAACCTTGCCGTGGTCGAGCGGTTCGGGCATTTGAAACGATGGCATTTTTTTCAGAATCTTGACATATGCGTCATTCGATCCGGCCGCGAGCGTTCCGGACCTCTTGGACGCTTCGCAGAGACAGGTTATCGCCTTGAATAGCGCCTGACCGGGATTCAACGGCTTTTTACCGCTTATCATCATTGCGTTTGCCAAGGATTGCGCAAAACATAACGCCGCATCCTTGGAGGCGGTATCGGCGTTCAAGGCGCGGATTGAAGCGCGGGCGGCAACGCACAAGCGAACGCATTCCGCGATCGCCGCGAAGTCCTTTTTCAGAAGCTTTTCCCATTGTTCCGTAATCGTATCGAACAATTCCTTCCCGCCGATAAACGCATAACGGAAGAATTCGGCGCATGCATAGGAATATTCAATATCAGGCAGACCCACAAGCGAGGAAACATCCCACCAGAGCATGCCCGGATCATAATGCAATCCCGCCACTCGCTCGCTTTGAGCGCCATTGATTATCCATGGCGCCCCAACGCTTGCATCCAAGGCATCGGTCAAAGACAATGGAACGGCGGCAAACCCTATTCCTCCCCGGTAAGTGGCCGCCGCGAAACCCGCCACGCTCAAAAGCGCCGTTTGACCGAACGCGACAATCACCGACGAAGCGTCGATTTCCTTGGCGGCCAGGGCATCGATGATCGCTCCATATTGCATGACCGTCCGGTTGTTGTTCATGTCGGGAATGGTTATCTTGAAACAGCCGGTTTCCTTTTCTATTTTGTCTATAACAACCTTGTGTTCTTTTTCAGCATTCGAATCACAGATAAGAACGCACGAAGCGCCGGGGAACCGGTCGCGAAACGTTTCGGGGAATCGCCCGTAGGCGTCATTGCCGATGCACGCCAACAGCGGCGCCGCGCCCGCGATTTTCACTTCGCATGAAAAGCCGTAATCCCGCTGGACCAACGCTGAGGCGAACTCCGGAAGCGACCGGGCGGAAACGCCGGTTTCGCCGGGGACCGATGGCCCGGCGTTTATTTTTCCAGCGGCAACCGGTTTGGGCGGCATTGCCATGGAAGGCGGCTGAAATTTATAAACGGTTGAAAGTTCAAGCATCTTCTGCGCCAACGCGTTTTTCTGCACGGGCTTGATAAGATACCCTTGAACCCCGGATTTTACGGCTTCAACGATTTTTTTCTTATCATTTTCCGTCGTCTGCAAAATAAACGGCACCGTTGCGTACTCCGGGCGGGACCTGACGTATTTTAAAAAATCAAGGCCGGTTTCGCCGGGCATGTTCCAATCGGAAATGATGCAATCGATCTTTTTTCCCTTAAGAAGAATTTTGGCCTCGCCAACGTCCGACGCCTCGGTGATATCGGTATACCCCAGTTCATTTAAAGCCGCAATGACCATGTGCCGTATCATTTTCGAATCGTCGGCGATAAGAATGTTCATGATTTCAATCCTTTTCCGGAATTGTCGTTTACCGTGTAATACGTTGTCGAGCCATCGGCGCGCGAAGTAAAATCGCCGCTGAGATTAAACAGACTTTCGGCCGAACCCAGAAACAAATATCCCCTCGGTTCCAGCGCCCGGCTCAAGCGCTCAATCGCCTTTTTTCGCCCATCCATCGAGAAATAAATGAGGACATTGCGGCAGAATATGACGTCGAATTTTCCGAGATTGTCAAACGGTTCCGTAAGATTGACTTGCTGGAATGCCGCCATGGCGCGAATATCCTCGCGCACCCGCCATTGTCCCTTGCATTCCCGAAAGTACGTTTGGCGGTCCTGCGCGGAAAGATATTTTCCGACTTCCATTTCTCTGAAAACGCCTTTTTTCGCGCGTTCCAGTGCATTCGTCGAAATATCGCATCCAAGTATGGTTATATCCCGAAGCGAGAATATCGACTGGGTGGGCAGCCACCGATGAACGCAGATAGCCAGGGAATACGGTTCCTGTCCGAAACCGCATCCGGCGGAAAGGACGCGAATCCGCGGCGGAAGAAAATGCGCCTCCGCGGCCCGGCGCTTTGATACTTCCGGCAAAATTACATCGGTAAATATATGATACGGATGTTCGTCCCTGAAAAATCCGCTTTCGTGCGTCGTCATCGACTCGATGACCTGCCGTGTAAGATTGCCGCGCGACCCTGAGGTGAGCACCTTGTAAAAACCGTCAAATGTCGCGCATCCTTCGCGCAGCAGAAGATCGCTTAATCGCGTGGTAAACAAATAGCGTTTATCGTCGGAAACATCGATGCCGCTTTCGCGGAAAAGATATTCCTTAAACAAACCGAATTCCCGGTCGGACATATTCATGGCGCTAAACTCCTACAAGCTCGCAAACCCTTGACGCGATGCCGTCAAGCGGCGCGATTTCATTCGCGAGACCCGCCCGTACAATGCTCCCCGGCATTCCCCATACAACCGAGCTTGGCTCATCCTGCGCGAGCACGTACCCGCCGTGATGTTTAACGGTTTCGGCCCCTTTAGTTCCGTCAACGCCCATGCCGGTGAGCACGACGGCCAGCGTCCGGCCTCCGAATACCGGCGCCGCGGTCCGGAAAAGCGCGTCCACCGAAGGCCTGCAACCGTTTTCAGGCGGACCATCGAACGCATGCAACCGTATTTTTCCCTGCGCGTCGCGCCGCACCACGGAATGGACGCCGCCGCGGGCAAGATACGCTTTTCCCCGCAGCGGCTCCTCGCCATCCTCGGTTTCTTTAACGCGAATGCTTGATTTACGGTCGAGCGCCGCGGCCATGGGGCCGGTGAATTCCCTGGGCATGTGCAGTACGATTATAACCGGTATGGGCATTGACGCGGGAAAATCGGGCAACAAACGCATCAAGGCCTCGGGCCCGCCCGTCGATACTCCGATGAGAAGCGCGTCGAATTGAGTTCCGTTTGATACGCGCGGTTTATCGGGAACGAGCGCCTTGGCTGTTTCGGGGGACGCGTCCATGGTGTGAGGACCATTGAGGCCGATATTTTCGATATCGCTTCGGCGGGCGCGATTGGAAAATTGTTTAATGGAACAGCGCCGGATTTTTGAAAGAAGAAGACTATGCATTGATTCGTTTTTTCCGATAATGGTAATAAAATCGAACGCGCCCACGGTGAGAGCGGCCACGACGCGTTGTATCGAAACCGGATCGTTATCAACCGTCATGATGATGATCCCCGCTTCACGGCGCTGTTTCGTCACGCGCTCTGTAAATTCCACGATGCCGGGACCGTCCTGGGCCAAAACTATATCCGGCGCGCCGATTCGGATGGCGGCAAGCCCCGCGTGCAGGTTAATCGCGGTCCCCACGATTTCAATGTCACGCGTCCCTTTGACGGCGTCGGAAACAAGCGCGGCGCACGCGGGAGAGTTCAGCACGGAAACGATGCGAATCTTGTTCACCATGGCTTTTCCTTACTTAACCGCCTCTTCCAGTTTCAAAACAACGTCGCTCATGCGGTCAACCGCCATCATCATGTCCTGCATGTTGTCCTTGGCCTTTTTCGACGCCTCGCCGGTATGGCCGATATACCGGGAGGCTTCCTTGACCATGACGGAATTCTCGGAAATCCGTTTATTAAGATCGGCCACGCCGGTGGCCGCCTCCGCTATGTTTCGGGCCACTTCATTGGCGCCGCCGGCTATTTCCGCGACGCCTTTGGAAACCTCCGAGGCGCCGTGCGCCGACTCGCTGATGTATTTCGACAAGTCATTGACGCCCTTCGCGGCCTCGGAAAGATTTCTGCTCACTTCCTGAGTCCCCAGGGTCTGACGGTCGACCGTGCTCGATATGCTTTTCTGAAGAGTGTTGATTTTCACGATGACTTCGGCGATCCGCTGGATAGCCGATACGGCCTGGGCCGTATTGCGCTGAATGCCTTGTATTTTTGCGGCGATATCCTCGGTGGCGCTCTTGGTTTGCCGGGCGAGTTCCTTGACCTCGTTGGCGACGACGGCGAACCCCTTTCCCGCCTCTCCCGCGCTCGCGGCTTCAATGGCGGCGTTCAGCGCCAAAAGATTGGTTTGCTGGGCTATCACCTGAATGACGGTGGTCACTTTGCCGATTTCCTCGGCGCTCTTTCCCAATTGGTTCATGATCTCGCCTGTTTCCGACGCGGTTTTCGTGGCCTCATCGGCAACCATGGCCCCCTCTTTCGCATGCGAGGCGACGCCCACGATAGCGGTGGACATTTCCTTCAACGCTTCGTCGATCCTGTTCATATTCGTCGACATTTCGGTGGTGGTCGTGGACAAGCTCGACATATTGGCGCTTATTTCCTCCGATGACGTGGCCACGGTCCCAATGTTGGAGGAAATTTCCTCGGCCGCATTGACAATCGTCGCTATATTCGCCGACATTTGCTCGGAGGTGGAGGCGGTTGACGTCGAGTTGCCGGAAATTTCATCGATGATCGCCGCGCTGCTCTGCGTTTCCTTGAAACAATCCCCTATTTTATTGGACAGCTTTATGCATACATCAAGCTGGACCTTTTCGGCCTCCGCTATGTCGGCGGCGCTTGTTGTTATCTTTTCCACCAGCCCCACTTGACGGCCCACGATCGTTTCGATCGATTCGGCCAGCCGGTTGAGATCATCGCTGCCGCAACGCGGCAAGTCCTTGCGCCCGGCGCCGCCGGTCAGAATGCCCTCCATTGCCGCCGAAAGGGCGTGGAGCGGTCGCCGGGCTTTTTGGATATACAACAGAAAAGCAAGCAGCATCACCGCCGCCGACGCCACCGCGCACCCCGCGTCAATCCATTGAACTGCCATGTTCGTTCGGCTCCTGAGAACATACGCCAAGCCCGCGGGCGCGAGGGCGGCGATTGCCAGCGCCGATGCCGATAAAAACATTTTCCCCGATTGACCGCCTTTTTTTGATGTGTTCATGGCCGCCTCCATCGTTACAAAGTGTGATTTTAATACGATTATGTATCGAATCTCCTCGAAATAAAGCTTCGTGGTCAGCCCGTTTTTGCGTTCACCATTTTTACGGCGTTGAGTAAAATGATCGGTTGCGGTTTCAAATGAATGACGCCTTCGATATAGGGCGCATGCCGCTCCTGCAAGTGCGACGGCGCCGCTTCGATACGCGACGATTCAAGAGTCAGAATGTCCCCCACCGCGTCGACTAAAAAGCCCACGGGTTTATCGCCGAGGGCGCCTTCGTCAATTGACATATGGTAATCCGATACCGCTTTTATTTCACGGGCGGTCTTCAAAATGACGATTTGAGAATCGGTTTCCACGGGTTGTTCCTTTCCGCCCAGAATGACGGCGATGTCCAGGACCAGCACTACTTGACCCCTGATAGTGACGATGCCCCGAACGTCGGGATCTTTGAGGGGAACGGGCATTATCCGCACGGCGGAAGTGATCTCCTTGATGATCCGGATATCAAAACCGTACAGCACGTCGCCCACGAAAAACGAGACGAACTGTCGAAAACCCGCCGGTTCCTTCTTCTTCATGAAATCACCTTTGTTTTGCCAATATATCTTCAAGCGACTTGACCAGTAAGGGAAGATTGCTCTTCGAACAGAATTCGTCGAATCCGGCGTCAAGGGTCCTGGGCCGGACGATCGCCTCATCCATCGCCGAAATTCCTATCAGCGGAAGAAGCTTATAGGTTTCATGCGATTTCAAGCGCCGCGCCAGCTCGAACCCGTCCATGACGGGCATTTCCAGATCGCTGATGATCCCGTCAACCGGTGAATGCTCCACGATATCCAGCGCTTCCTTCCCGTTCGCCGCGACAGTCACCTCCAAGCCGATCCCCCGTAAATAAGAACTTAAAAGCGACCTGAAAAACGACGAATCGTCAACTAGAACAATTCGCCGTTTCTTTATTTTTTTGCGTTCGTTCGAAGAGAACCACCCCGGTTCGGCCGTTTCGATGAGCGCGCACAGGTCTAAAATGACCGTAAGATGTCCTTCGACAAGCTGCGACCCGATAATGACGGCCTGGTCCACGGGACCCGGCTCTATTTTGTTTTCAAGTTCGACGATGTCGATTATCCGCGCGGCCGCGATGCCGATGGGTTTGCCGATCCTGGGAATGATGGCGTAGAGATACTCCGGCTCATAACAAGAGGAAATGCCCCGTACGACTTTTTCAATGCGAACCAATGGAATCACCGAATCCCTGAAACGAAGATATTCATGACCTCCGGCCGTCTGTATTTCTCCGGCGCGGACCTCGTCGACCCGCAAGAGCATGCTGAGGGGAAGGGCGAAACGCTCATTTCCTCCCGCGGAAAAAACCAGGGTTTTCTGCCGGTCGTCGGCGCTGCTGCGCGCCTTGACCGATTCAGTATCGGTCCTGTCGCAGCGCACCCCGCCCAACTGGGCCAATTCCTGAACGTCAATAATCATCGCGGTGGAACCGTCGCCCAACACCGTAACTCCCGCGTACACGCGGCACGCCTTGAGACGTTCATGCAACGGCTTGACGACTATTTCCTCGGTATCGACGATTCTTTGGACGCACAGGCCGAACCGATCGCCCCCGATTTGCAAAACGATAATATACGTGGAGTTCGAAAGGGACGTCCTGCGGTCGCGGGGCCCCGTGCGTTTGTTCGGATCGAAACCGCCGCCTTCCCGGCGCCGGTCGGGCGCTTCCTCGCGGCGGTCGAGCTTTTGTTCGTTTGTTTCCGGGTCTTTATAGGTGCGCCGGATTCCAAGCGCCCTGGACAAGCGTAACAGCGGCAGCATTTTTCCGCGCAGCCAGTAAACTTCCTTATCGTCGATCTTTCGGATCGATTGGTAGACCTCGTCGCCGTGCAGCCATACCACCTCGCTCACGTTGACCTGAGGAATGGCGAAGCATTGTTCTTCAACGGTTAAAATAAGGGCGGGAATGATGGCCAAAGTCAAGGGGAGCCGGATCGAGATCGTCGTGCCCGCTCCCTTTATCGATTGGATTTCAAGAATGCCGCCGTATTTCTGGAGCGACGTTTTGACAACGTCCATGCCGACGCCCCGGCCCGACAGGTCCGTTACTTTGGAGGCGGTTGAAAATCCGGGTAACAAAATCAGTTCCAACGCCTCGCGGTCGGTCATCGCATCCGCCTGGCTTTGGGTTGATATTCCTTTTTTTATTGCCGCCGCGCGCATGGCCTGGGGATCGATTCCTTTTCCATCGTCGATTATCCGGATGTTGACCAGGCCGGCCTTGTGCTGCGCGGACAGATGAATGCGCCCGACGGCGGGTTTTCCCGCCCGCTTGCGATTGTCCGCCGTTTCGAGGCCGTGGTCGGCCGCGTTGCGCACCAGGTGCATGAGCGGCTCCGCGATGGTATCGACGATGCTTTTGTCAAGTTCAACGTCGCCCCCGGAAATGTCGAGCTCGATTTCCTTTCCCAGGCTCCTGCTCAAATCCCTGACGACCCGCGTAAACCGGCTGAAAACGCTCCCTACCGGCCGCATCCTCGTTTGCATGACCGTGGTCTGGATTTCAGAGGTCACGACGTCAAGGCGCTGATTCACCGCCGAAAGTTCCTGCGCATTCCCCGACGCCAGCAATTGGGTGTTTCTGTTTCTCACCACCACGAGTTCGCCCACCAGATTCATGAGTTTGTCAAGTAGTTCAACGGGTATGCGAACGGTCTGCTCGTCGGCGTGCGCCATGGCTGAAGCGTTAGGCGCTGATGCGGGGAGCGCTTGACTTTCCTTTGAATCCGGTTTCACCTCGTCCGGTTTTTTGGGGGGGTTGGGCGTTTCAATTTCAGCGATTTCAGTTTCCACCGCTCCACCGCGGTCGCCGTTTCCCTGAGCCTGAATTTCCTCGGACCTATACAAATACGATACGAGGGGGACTACTTCCAGCCCCGGAAAAAGTATCTCAGGATCGTCTATGATGGTGGACAGAAGGAAGGAACACCGCATGCTTTTTGATGGCGCCTTCGGGAGTATCGCAAGGTCGTTTGTGGAAGCGATCATGGTTCCAACGGAATTCAACTTTTCGAGAAGTTCCGGAGGCGTACATTTCCCTTTTTTGCATTCAAGCGCCGCGTCCAGGGTAAATTCATGCACATGCAGCAATTGCGAGCGAACAACGGACAGGTCGTAGCGGGAAATATCGAAAATCCGCCCGCCGCCGGCCTTGGGTTTTTCATCCGCCGGCGCTGTTTCCGGCGTTTTGCCTTTTTGAACGATCAGCGCCAGCCCGGCTGTGACGGGCGTGACGTCAGTCAGCGCGTTTTCATCGGAGGATTCGATGCCCGCTTTCAGCTTGTCCAGACCGTCAAGAAGCATTTGCGAGATTTCGTGCGTTGGAACAAGCGTTTTGTCGCGAACCATTCCCACCACGTTTTCCAGCGCATGCGCCAATTCCTTGATCCGCATAAGATTGACGCACGCGGCGCCGCCCTTTATGGAGTGCAGCGCCCGGAAAAGCCTGTTCACCATTTCAGGATTGGGAATTTCGGCCGTTTGCTCCAGCGAAAGCACGTCCTCCTCGGCGGTCGCGATGTGTTCGCGCGCCTCCTCGAAAAATTCCTCCAAAAATCCCATCTGCGCCATGTGTCGGACCTCATGAGGAAGCATGTATGGAAGGACGGATGCGGGATCAACGCTTATGTTACTATACAATCAAGCAAGTCTGAGTATACTATTGGAGAAAAGGCTTTTCAAGGTAATAGTTCGGCGTAGGAGCGCTCCCTGGCCCCCAACGCCCCCTTACCCCCGAAGGGGGAAAATGCTCTCTTGCCCCCGAAAGGGGGAATATATTTATTCGTCTATTTTTTCTCCCCCTGCGGGGGACGGGGGGCGTTATCCGCCAGCGCCCATCAATTCCCTTATTTTTTCGCCCAGCTCCGCGGCCTTGTAGGGTTTTTGAACGAACATCCGGACGCCTTCCTTTTGCAAAGCATCCTGTTCGCTGTTGTCTCCGTAGCCCGTTGATACGATTACCCGTACGCCGGATTTGATTTCCTTGAGATGTTTGAAACACTGCACACCGTTCATTTTAGGCATGTTCATGTCGAGAATGACGACGTCTATGGTGGAATTGTTTACACGGAAATATTCTATCGCTTCGACGCCGTCGGCGCAACAATGTATCGTGTATCCGAGAGGTTTGAAAAAATCAATCATGATTTCACGAAAAACCTCCTCATCATCAACAACCAGAAGCGATCCTTTGCCGGGTAAAAGCCTGTCTTCCCGCTTTTGGCCCTCCGATTGCCCGGACTCCTCGATGGGAAAATAGAGGTCGAACCGCGTGCCTACGCCTTCCCGCGACTCCACGGCAATATACCCGTTATGCTGTTTGACGCACCCGTACACGCTCGCCAGGCCCAGCCCCGTCCCCTTGCCTACGTCCTTGGTGGTAAAGAACGGCTCGAAAATCCTCTCCTTGATCTCCTTACTCATTCCGGTTCCGGTGTCGGCCATCGATACCTTGACATAAAGACCTTCCTTTACCTCCAAATTACCATCCGGTAATGCGATCCGGTTCAACTCGACGGTTTCCGAAGTTATTGAGATATGGCCGCCTTCGGGCATGGCGTCGCGCGCGTTGATCGCGATATTCAGGAGCGCGTTTTCCAACTGGTTTTTGTCTCCCGAAATAAACGCCGGTTGAACCGGTATGTCAACAACAATTTCAACGCTGCGGTCGATGGTCCGTTCCATGAGTTGAGCGACCTGTTTGACAAAGGCGTTCAGGTCGATTTTTTGAAGCTCGAAAGGGGCTTTCCGGGCAAACGAGAGCAATTGCCGCGTGAGGTCCGCCGCTTTCAGGCAGGAGGAAATGATGACATCGGAATGGTTCAGCAACGGAGATCCGGGATTAAGGGCCCTTTTCAATAGTTCCGCATGACCCATGATCGCGCCGAGCATATTATTAAAATCGTGCGCCACGCCGCTGGACAATTGACCGATTGCCTCCAACTTCTGGGACTGGCGGAGTTGGTCCTCAAGTTTTTTCTGTTTTTCCTCGGCTTGCTTGTGTTCGGTGATATCGCGGATTATTGCCCACATCCCGGCGGGTTTTCCCGCTCCGTCTTTGAGCAGGACCGTCCTCAATTCAATCGGAAACACGGACCCATCCTTCCGGCGATATTCCTTTTCATAGACATCGGAATATCCTCGTTTAACAATCTGGTTTGCAACGATTTCCTTCTCAAATTGCCGCCATTTTTCAGGAGTAAGATCGATGTAGGTCAGTTTGCGGATTTCCTCCGCAGAATAGCCGACCATGATAAGATAGGCTTGATTAAATTCGATAACAGCGCCTTCCATATCGACCATTACAAAGGCGTCCAGCATGTTTTCGTAAAGTTCGCGGTATTTCGCTTCGCTTTTCCGTAATGCTTCCTCCACGCTCGCCAACTCTTTTTCCGATGCGATTTTTTCAAATGTATTGTTGATGATTCTTGGCAATTTATCAAAATAATTCGGTTCCTTGACAATATAGTCCCGCGCACCCATTTTCATCATTTCAACGGCGATTTTTTCGTCGCCGTTGCCGGTCGTGATTATAACCGGCGTTTCTATCTTTTCTTCCCGGAGTGTGGTCATAATTTGCGTGGCGTTCATGTCCGGTAAGCAGTAATCCAGAAGGATTATCCCGTCGCGCATTGTCCTGGCGGCCAAAAGGGCGTCGGCCCCGTTAGTCACCTGGTGCGTTTTAAACCCCTCGCGCTCCAGAGTTATATGCATAAGACGATTCAGGGCAGCATCATCTTCGACGATGAGCACGGTGGGAAGGTTCTCGTTGAGAGCCGAGTTCTGCTTGTTATTTTGGATGGTTTTTTCCATAAAGGCGTCTTTCTTAAAGAATGAATGCCCTGCTTCGTATAGACATCTGAACGCTGACCGCTGACAACGCCCCCCGGCCCCCGCAGGGGGAGATTTTAGATTCATTAAATTTACTAATTCCCCCTGCGGGGGCTAGGGGGCGTTGATAATCTTTTCCCCTTCTCCTATCGGAGAAGGGGCTGGGGATGAGGTCTACTTACCGTTTATTTTTGGGACATGAACTATAAGCAAAAACAACCCCAGTTGCCGCACGGCTTCAACGAACTTTTCATAGTCTATGGGTTTTGTCACGTAATTGTTGCAACCCAGCTTATGGCAATTTTCAACTTCCCTCGGATCGTCGGTCGTTGTGACCATTATGACCGGCATTTTTTTCAGTTCGTCATCCTCTTTCACGCGCTTCAGGACTTCAATGCCGTCGACTTTCGGCATTCTGATGTCGAGCAGCAAAAGGAGGGCCTTGCCTTTTTCCCGTTTTGCTCCCTCTCCCTTGTGAAACAGGTAATCCAGGACTTCCTGGCCATCCTTGAAACGAATGATCTCGTTGACTATGCCCGCCCGTTTCAGGTTCCTCTGAATGAGCGTGGCATGACCGTCGTCGTCTTCGGCGATGAGAATGATGACTTCTTTTTCCATAGGTTTGTACCTTTCGTTTTTTATATTCCCGGCAATTTCACAAAAAATTTACTTCCTATCCCCTGTTCGGATTCCACTCACACCGTCCCATGCTGTTTCTCGGCGCTTTGCCGGACAATAGTCAATCCCAGGCCTTCACCGGGATTCTTACTATGTTCGACCCGGTAAAAAATCTCAAAGATTTTTTCCTGACATTCCTTTGTTATGCCGACTCCATTGTCTTCAATACAATAAACACTATCCCATTTGACCCTTATCGTTCAATGGATGGTCCGAATATCAAGCAAAACCGATCAGGATTCTCAAGATAAAAACAAGATTACTACGATTCTGACTATAAACAAAGATTTATTGCTCAGTCAATAATCTTTGTATGTGCGGTGGGATATTTAATGTGTTCGCCACGAAGGTTT
>Ga0182017_10002386_pt1 | contig 14259 bp, 12 predicted proteins | sample 712E3DmetaG_FD_120492 | JGI IMG/M metagenome (GOLD analysis project Ga0182017, IMG submission 120492) | Permafrost microbial communities from Stordalen Mire, Sweden - 712E3D metaG | ecosystem: Environmental > Terrestrial > Soil > Wetlands > Permafrost | place: Sweden: Stordalen | collected... | reverse complement strand
CGGCTCGGGATTGTCCATGTCGAGCGTCAGTTCCGGATCGGTTGGGGGAGCGATATCCACCATTGCGATGGCCGGCCGGAAGACGGCGTGGGCCGAAGGGGCGACGGCATCAATGGAACGGCGCCACCTGGCCCGGTGCTTGATGGTCTCGAACGAGGCGCGGAGGTAGACCTCTCGATACCCGGGCAGGTTCGCGCGATTCCAGGCCAACCCCGGAGCGGACGAGTCGGACGCGGCCACGATCACGACCAGGCCCTGCTGGGACAGTACGCGAGCGAGGCCGCCCAGTTGGGCGATTCCCCCATCGCTGCCCGCCCCGGAAGACTCCGTTGCGTCGGCGACGGCTTGCCCGACTACGTCCTCGTCCAATAGCGCTACGGCAGCTACGGGATGAACCAGCGCGCGAACTGCGTGGGCCAGTGTCGATTTGCCGGCGCCCACCGGTCCGTTCAGCCACACGACGCTCATCGGCGAATCCGGCGGGTGGAAGGGGGTTCCGGCGGCCCGGCAACTACCGCAGTGCGCGCGCTATCCGGCGCGGCGCACGCCAGGACGGTGTGGTGAGTCGTTGCTCCCATGCTGGGTGGATCGTCCCTTGGCCCGGCCAGCGGGTAAAGGCGGCATGTGTGGACCCGACCCGGGGAGGCACGGAAGTCCTACTTCATCGCCACTCGGCTGTCCGCCGCTGTCGATCGCGGGGCGGGCGCCGGCCGGTCCAAGTATGCCTCGGGAAGCGAGAAACGGGCCGCTTTCGCGACCCGTTTCTTAAGAGAAGAGGACTTCAGAGGTTATGGCCTACGAGGCTCAGGAGTTTGGTCAAGTTCCCACTGATGAACATGAGAGACAAGACGGCGAAGATTGCGATTATTGAGCCGATGAGTCCGTATTCCGCGAGACCCTGTCCTTCCTCGCGGTGAAGGACATGGAACACGATGCCTCCTTTCGCAAGCGCGTCTGGCGTTCGTCGCGACGATCGGGTTGCCGCATGCCGGGGCAAGCAGGCCCAATTGCCCGAACTTTTCCCCAGCATAGGCCCTGCCGCGCTTCCAACGGAGAGCACTTTTGTACCCCTACGATCTAGGGCGGCAATATCGGTGCGGATGGCCCATCTGCGAAGTTGCGGGAGGTGCTTCCGACGCGCGGCGGCTGCCCGGTCGAGCAGGCGATCGGGAGGGATCGAGCCGCACGCGTGCCGCCAGCTTCGCCTAGATCTTCTTGCCGATCAGGCTGAGGATGCTCGAGATCACTCCGCTGAGGAAGAGAAGAGCAAAGACCGCGGCGATTGCGATGAGCGCGAGGATGAGTGCGTACTCGGCCAGCCCCTGGCCGGATGTGGAGCGGATGCGGATTATGAGTGCCATGGCGAGGGGACTCCCTGGGCGTCTCCGTGGCGAACGATGAGGACGTGTTACCGCAGGTCACCTATGCTACGCGCCGCCAGCCTCGAAAGTGGCAACTTGGTCCTGACCTTCGGTACTGCTCGCGCAATCCAGAAGTACGGGCGCACCTACGTGGCTCCCGATAACTGACTACGGCCCCGAGATCTCCACGCCGGCAATTCGGACGGGCGGAGGCAGTCGATTTCCAGGCGCGCCGCTCGAAAGCCTGTCCCTGCTAGAATTCGAAGGTCCTTTCGGCTCCGACCGACCGGCGTTGTCGCTCGCGCATCGGGGCATTCCCATGGGAAGGAGACACTGGCGCATGCGCCGATACGAACTAATGCTCGTCTTGCGTCCCGATCTGGCGGACGACAAGGTCCAGGCGGCACTCGAGCGAACATCTCGAGCCATCGCGGGCGGAGGTGGCCAGATCGTCAAGCAGGCCCCGTGGGGCCGCCGCCGACTGGCATATCCCATCGACCACCATCGCGAAGGCTCGTACTACGTGATTCTGTTCGAGGCCCCCGCGACTGCGATCTCGGAACTCGAGCGCGGTCTCCTCATCAGCGAGGAAGTGCTTCGGCACCTCGTGACTCGGGTGGAGCGACCGGTTCGCGCGTCGCGCGGCCGTGACGCCGAGGCGGATCTCGATGTCGTTCCGCCGCCCACTGACGAAGAGGAGCCCGAGGAGGAACTCGAGCTGATCGACGAATCCGAGAGCGAGGCGGCACCGGCCGCGATCGACTAAGGCCCGCGCCAGGCGGAGCTGGAGGCACGCTCGATGTCGCTGAACAAGGCGATGATCATCGGCAATCTCGGCCGCGATCCGGAGATGCGGTACACGCAAGGTGGCCAGGCGGTGACCCAGTTCACGGTCGCCGTCAACCGCAACTACAAGGACGCGAATGGGGAGTGGAAGGAAGAAACCGAGTGGTTCCGGATAGTGGCCTGGGGACCGCTCGCCGAGCGGAGCGCCGAGTACCTTCGCAAGGGCCGCAAGGTCTACGTCGAAGGGCGGCTCCAGACCCGCAACTGGGAAGGCCAGGACGGCCAGAAGCACTACACCACGGAGTTGATCGCAAACACCGTCACTGCCCTGGACCCGCGACCTCGTGAAGACGGCGTCGCGGAACCGGCCGGGGCCCGCCCCGATCGTAGCGGTCCGCCTGCCGGCAGCCCGGGAGGTGGCGACGACTTCGGCTCAAGCGACCTGGACGAGCTGCCGTTCTAGCGGCTCACCCAACCCCTGACGACTCCAATTGCCGCGTGACGCATGCGGCCGCAGCGAACTGAGGACCTGGAAACATGCCTTCGAACCCGCGAGAGAAGACCCGAGGCGGCAAGCGCGACGACTACTACCGCGATCGCCGACGCCGCAAGGTATGCACGTTCTGCGCCGATAAGACGGTCATGATCGATTACAAGGAAGTCAACCGCCTGCGCCGGTACCTGTCAGAGCGCGCCAAGATCGAGCCGCGCCGCAAGACCGGCACGTGCGCCAATCACCAGCGCCAGCTGGCCGTCGCGCTCAAGCGCGCCCGCATCGTCGCCCTTCTGCCGTACGCCCCCCAGCACGTCCGCCCGTAGCCGGTCGGGCGGGTCGTGCCGTTGTTGTCACCTCCGATCCTCGCTCACGGACCTTGAAGTCCGCTCGCTCCGGTTCTCGGCGGCCTCCTAGGCACGCCCTCGCCGGACCGGCTACATTCCGGATCGGGGCCGCTGCCACGGCGCCCGGCTGACCGCGCGAGATACCGGAGGCTGAGTTGGATGTCCTGGTTCTGGTCGCCTCGTTCGGGGTAATCCTGGCTGGCTCGGAGCTGTTCACAAACGGCATCGAGTGGTTCGGGCACAAGCTCGAGCTGGGCGAGGGGGCGATCGGGTCCGTGCTTGCGGCCATCGGCACGGCGCTGCCGGAGACGATGATTCCACTGATCGCCATTCTGTTCGGCGGCGGCATGGCCGCGAGCGAGATCGGCATCGGCGCCATACTCGGCGCCCCGTTCATGCTGGCCACGCTGGCCATGTTCGTGACTGGGGCCGCCGTGTGGCTGATGCGAAGGCGACGGAGCGCCGGCACGACCGTGGCGGTGGACATGGGCGTGGTCAGCCACGACATGGTCTATTTCGCCATCGCGTACACCATCGCGATCGGCGCGGCCTTCCTCCCCGTCGGGTATGAGTGGCCGCGCCGGCTCGTAGCGGTCGTGCTCATCGGCATCTACGCCCACCACGTCTGGGGGCATCTGCGGGCCGAAGCTGCCGAGCACGAAGGCCTTGAGCCCCTGCGATTTCACAAGCTCGATCGGGGAGCGCCGCAACACCCGGAACCGCCGCGGCTGCTCATCGTATCGGTGCAGGTGGTCTTCGCCCTGGCCTGCATCATCGGGGGTGCCTGGGGCTTCGTTCAGGCCATCAAGGATCTGGCTTCCGGGCCTGGGATCAACGGCACCTTGCTCGCGCTGCTCATCGCCCCAATCGCCACCGAGCTACCAGAAACCCTCAATAGTGTCCTGTGGGTTCGCCGCGGCAAGGACACGCTGGCCATGGGCAACATAACGGGAGCGATGGTCTTCCAAAGTGCCATCCCGACTTCCATCGGGCTTGTCTTCGCGCCGGCTCTGTGGACCGTGGTCGGCGGAGGAGTGGCATTCGGCTCCGCTGCCATCACCCTGGGCGCGTCGGCGGCCATATTCGTGCCGATGGCAATGCGCAAGCGGCTCGGGGCGAACGCGCTGCTGGCGGGAGGAGCCTTCTACGTTGCGTACGTGGTCGTTGTCCTGGTGGCGCTAGCACATCCGGGCGGCTGAGATTGCGTAAGGGCCGGCTTCGGAGGCCTTTCAGGTTTTGGGTGATGGCCTCCCGCTATACTTGCCTTTCGCCGACTGCGGTGTCGGCGGCAAGCACGGGAGCGATCGAATCATGGTCACGGAGCACGCTACGGCTCCCGCCGCGACAGCGGCGGCCACGCCAGACCAGAACAACCTGACCTGCTTCTTCCAGGGTCGGTACGTAAGGCTGGGCGATGCGCGCATCCCGATCATGACCCACGCGTTCCTCTACGGCACGGGTGTCTTTGAGGGAATCCGCGCCTACTGGAACCCGGATGAGAAGCAGCTATATGCGCTGCGCATCAAGGAGCACATCGTCCGCCTGCGCAACTCCTGCAAGATCATGCTCATGGCCGAAGTGCCGTCGGTGGACGAATTCACCGAGATCGTCGAGCAGGTTTTGCGGCGCAACGAGTTCCACGAAGACGCCTACTGTCGCCCTTCGGTCTACAAGAGCACCGAGGCGATCGGCGTCAAGCTGCACGGGCTGACCCACGACTTCTACGTCCTGGCAGTTCCGATGGGCGACTACATCGACACCGAGAAGGGGATCCCCACCGGTACGGTCTCGTGGCGCCGCTCCAGCGACACCGCGATCCCATCGCGCAGCAAGATCACCGGCAGCTACGTGAACCCGGCCTTCTCCAAGTCCGAGGCAATGCTCAACGGCTTCGACGAGGCGATCGTCTTGACTCAGGACGGGCACGTTTCCGAGGGCTCGGCCGAGAACCTGTTCATGGTTCGCGACGGCGTTCTCATCACTCCTTCGGTCAGCGACGACATCCTCGAGGGGATCACTCGCGCCGGCATGTTCGAGATCGCCGAGTACCTGGACATCCCGATCAAAGAGCGCCAGATCGATCGGTCGGAGCTCTACATCGCCGACGAGGTGTTCCTCTGCGGGACGGGCGCACAGGTCTCGCCGGTCGCGTCGGTGGACCACCGGGCCGTCGGTGACGGCCGTCCGGGCCCGATTTCGAGCCGGATCAGCAAGACCTACTTCGATGCCGTGCGCGGACGGCTTCCCGCGTTCCGGCATTGGGTGACACCCATCTACGCGAGTGAATGACGCACCTGCCCGAGACTCCTCGGCGCTCGGTTCGTCCGTAGACGCGGTCAGGCCAATTCCGGGGACGAAGCGAAAGCTTTCGCGCCGGATCCTCGAGATCGTCCCGGGGCTCGTGACGTGGGGCCTCATCCTGATGATGATCCCGCTGGCCATTCGCTGGCCGGTGGTCCTGGGCGTCTTCGCGCTGTGCTTCGACTTCTACTGGTTCTATCGCGCCGCCGTTCTGTCCGTCAGCGTGGCGATCTCCTATCGCCGCATCCGTCGGGTGGTCGCCGTGGACTGGCGACAGAGGGCCTTTTCGCTGGCCGACCCGCAGAAACGCCTCGATGAGCTGACCGGGCTCGCGGAGGAGGTGCGTTCGCGCATCGCCGAGCTCTCGCATGCGGGTAACAAGGCGGCGGCTCAGGGCGGCCGCCGGGAGCTCCGCCAGCTCCTGGACGAGCAGCGGAATCTGGAGCGGATCGTCAACCTCGACGAGCCGCTGCCGGATCCGCGCGAGATCTGGCACGTGGCTCTGGTCCCGACATACACGGAGCCGTACGAGAAGCTCTACCAGACAGTGAAGGCCCTCGCGGACTCGGACTACCCGCGCGACAGACGGATGGTCGCGATCATCACCCGCGAGACGGACCTGCAGGGTCGCGAGAACGTAGCCAAGCTGCGGGCCATATTCGGATCGCAGTTCCTCCACTTCTTCCACATCCTGGACCCGCTCGAGCCCGGGGTCGTGGTCGGCAAGTCGAGCGCCATGGCGTATGGCGGACGGTGGCTCTACACGGAGCTGACGAAGCTCGGTTTCGACCCCAAGCAGGTGGTGGTCACGGACCTGGACTCGGACTACCGCGTTCACAAGCAGTACTTCGGCTACCTCACGTACAAGTTCGTGACGGACCGCGACCGCTATCGACGGCTCTATCAACCCGTCCCGATGTTCCACAACAACCTGTGGCAGTGCCCGCTGCCGGTTCGGCTTATCGCGGTCAGCTCCACCCACGTCCAGATGTGGCACCACGTCACACCCGAGCGGCTCATCAGCTTCAGTTCGTACGCGGTTTCCTTGCGGACGATCCACGACGTGGGTTTCTGGGCGACTGACGCGATCCCCGAGGACAGCCGGTTCTACTGGAAGAGTTTCTTCCGGTACAGCGGCCAGTTCAGGGCCGAGCCACTGTTCATGCCGGTATACGGCGACGCTGTCCGAGCTCGCTCATACCCGCGCAGCCTGGTAGAGCAATACACCCAGATTCGGCGTTGGGCCTGGGGCGTGACGGACATTCCGTTCTTCATCGGCAATGCCCTGGATCATTCGGAGATTCCTATTCATGAGCGAATCGTCCGCCTGGTGGATCTGTGGTGGGAGCACATCAACTGGGCCGTGGCCCCATTCTTCCTGATCTTCGGGGCGGCCCTGCCGGTCTACTTGAATCAGGCGTTCGCCGTCACCATCTTCGGCCAGCAGCTGCCCATGTATGCGGCCTGGTTGCTGACGGGCGCCATGGCGGCCCTGATCGTCCTGGTCTTCATCGAGAACGAGCTGGCGCCGCCGCGCCCGGCGAGTTGGGGGATCGGGATGCACGTCGTGTCCTGGGCGCAGTGGGTCTGCCTGCCCGTCGTCGGCATGATCTTCACGAACTTGCCGGCGCTCGATGCGCAGACCCGCCTTCTGACGGGTCGCTACCTGGAGTATCGAGTCACCGAGAAAGTCTAACTCCGGCTGGACGGGCGGCCCCATCGCCGGTCACTCGGTCGCCCGGCCGCGCCGGTTCGGTACCATATCCACATACGAGTACCCTCGCCGTGGATCGGCCAGGCAGCGGGATCGCCGCACTCTGGCAAGGCAGGCGGGGGTATCGTCGAATCAGCCGGCCGCACATGAGCACCTAGCAGAGCCCGAGGACGATGTTCCGACCAGTCAGCTCCAAGCCCGATCTCGTCGCGGAGGAGCACGAGATTCTCGCGCTCTGGCGCGAGCGCGGGACCTTCGCCCGACTGCGCGCCCAGAACGCCGGCAAGGAACGCTGGAGCTTCCTGGACGGCCCGATAACGGCTAACAACCCGATGGGCGTTCACCATGCCTGGGGTCGTGCGTACAAGGATCTGTTTCAGCGCTTCTGGGCCATGCAGGGCCGCGACCAGCGGTATCAGAACGGCTTCGACTGCCAGGGGCTGTGGGTGGAAGTCAATGTCGAGCGAGACCTGGGCTTCACCAGCAAGCGCGACATCGAGGAGTACGGCATCGCCGAGTTCGTCAGCCTGTGCAAGCAGCGAGTGCTGACCTACGCGGCGCGCCAGACCGAGCAATCGATCCGCCTCGGCATGTGGATGGACTGGAACGACCCGGTCGAGCTGCGGCGCCTGCGCGATCTGCTTGCGGAGAACCCTGGCCAGTCCGTAACGACGACCGGACTCGACGGCGAGGCGGTCACCGACACGGCGGAGCAGATCGTGGGCCGGCTCGGCATGCCGGAGCTCGGCGGCAGCTACTTCACCTTCTCCAACGAGAACAACTACCTGATCTGGTCGTTCCTGGCCGAGTGCCACAGGCGTGGCTGGCTGTACAAGGGCCACGACTCGATGCCATGGTGCGCCCGCTGCGGAACCGGCATCAGCCAGCACGAGATGACCGAGGGCTACTCGGATCGAGAGGATCCGGGCCTTACGATCAAGCTGCCGCTGGTGGACCGGCCGGGCGAGGCGCTGCTGGTATGGACGACGACGCCGTGGACGCTCACCTCGAACGTGGCCGCCGCTGTCGGCGGGGACCTTCGCTACGTCAAGGTCCGCCAGGGCGACGAGTTGTTCTGGCTCGGCCGTGGGACGCTCAAGCACGCGCTCGCCGGCGACTTCAAGGTCGTCGAGGAGAAGCTGGGCCGCGAGCTTGAGGGTTGGCGGTACAGCGGTCCGATGGACGAACTGCCGGCCGTGCAGGCCGCCTTCGCCGCCGAGGACGGCAAGCCCGCCTACGAACACCGCGTAGTGCTCTGGGACGAAGTCGGCGAAGAAGAGGGGACCGGCATCGTCCACATCGCGCCCGGCTGCGGCGCAGAGGACTTCGCGCTGGGCAAGTCGCTGAGCCTGCCGATGATCGCGCCACTCGACGAGAACGGCGTCGTGATCGCGGGCTTTGGTCCGTACTCGGGCCGCGACGTACGCGATGTTGCGGAGCCGATCCTGGAATCGCTCAAGCACAAGCACCGCTTCTACCGGCTCGAGACGATCACTCACCGCTACCCGCACTGCTGGCGCTGCGGCACGGGGCTCGTCTTCCGTGTCGTCGACGAGTGGTACATCAGCATGGGGCCGGTCTACGACAAGCCGCGCGAGCAGTTGACCACCGCCGAGGTGGACGCGAGCCTGCGCTACCAGATCATGGAAGTCATCGAGGGGATCAAGTGGATCCCGGGCTTCGGGTATGAACGGGAGCTGGACTGGCTCCTGAACATGCACGACTGGATGATCAGCAAGAAGCGCTACTGGGGCCTGGCGCTGCCGATCTACGACTGCGAGTCGTGCGGAACGGTCAACGTGGTCGGCGGGCGAGAGGAACTCGCCGAGCGCGCGGTCCAGGGCTGGGACAAGTTCGAGGGGCACACGCCGCACCGACCGTATGTGGACGCGGTCAGGATCCGCTGCTCCGGCTGCGGCGAGCCGGTGAGCCGGATCCGCGACGTCGGCAATCCGTGGCTGGACGCGGGCATCGTGCCGTTCTCCACGATGCATTTCCGCTCCGACCCCGAGTACTGGAAGCAGTGGTTCCCGGCCGACTTCGTGACGGAGAGTTTCCCCGGCCAGTTCCGTAACTGGTTCTACTCGCTCCTGGCCATGAGCACCGTCCTGCGCCGGGAGACGCCGTTCAAGACGCTGTTCGGTTACGCCCTGGTCTTCGGCGAAGACGGCCGGCAGATGCACAAAAGCTGGGGCAACGCCATCGAGTTCGACGAGGCGGCCGAGCGGATGGGCGTCGACGTGATGCGGTGGATGTTCGCCAACGCGCGGCCCGAGGACAACATCCTCTTCGGCTGGCAGGCGGCGGACGATGCGCGCCGGCGGTTGCTGGTCCTTTGGAACGTGTACTCGTTCTTCGTCACGTATGCCCGACTTGCCGCGTGGGAACCGAGTGCCGCCGCGCCTGCCATCGCCGAGCGCGGGCCGCTCGATCGGTGGATCCTGGCGCGCGTCGCCCGACTGGCCGGCGAAGTCGAACTGCAGTTGAAGGCGTACGACGCGCTCGATGCAGCGCGAGCCATCGACGGCTTCGTCGAAGACCTTTCGACGTGGTACCTCCGACGCTCTCGAAAGCGCTTCTCGCGAACTGCGGACGTCAACGGCAGAGCCGCCGCCTTCGCGACGATGCAGACAGCGCTTGTTTCGCTGGCTCGTATCGCAGCCCCCATCATGCCCTTCCTGACGGAGACGATCTACCAGAACCTCGTGGTCGACGGCGGTGTGAGCGGCGCGCCCGACAGCGTTCACCTGACGACGTGGCCGACGGCCGAACTGAAGGATCTCGACGACCGACCGCTCCAGGCGTCGATGGAAGTGGTCATGCGGGCGGTCGATCTGGCGAGAACACTTCGGAGCCAGGCCGGCATCAAACTGCGTCAGCCGCTGGCTCGAATGTGGCTGGCGATGCCCGGGCCCGACCGACTGGTAGATCAGGACGCACTGCTCGAGCTCCTCAAGGACGAGGTCAACGTCAAGTCCATCGAGCTGATCGGCGATGAGTCGGAGCTGGTCGATCGACGGGTGAAGCCGCTGCTGCCGAAGATCGGTAAGAAGCTCGGGGCCGCGATCCCGGCGGTGATGGCCGCCGCTCGCGAGGGCCACTTCGAGATCCATCCGGAAGGGTCGGTCACGCTCGGTGGCGTGACCCTGGCCGCCGATGAGGTGGAGATCCAGGCCACGCCCCGGCCGGGCACGGCCGTGGCCCACGACGAGGGCCTGGTCGTTGTGATCGACACGGGGCTGACGCCCGAGCTTCGAGTCGAGGGCGACGCCCGCGAACTCCAGCATGCCATCCAGGATGCCCGGAAGGAGGCAGGCGTCGAGCTCGACGACGAGGTATCGGTCAGGGTGGAGGCGCCGGCCGAGGCCGAAAGCACACTCCGACCGTTCGTCGACTCAGTCGAGCTCGAGACGCGCAGCAAGATCGAATTCGGGCAGTTGCCGGCCGGAGTCAACGTCGTGGCGGTGGATCTCGACGCGGGACCGACGCGCGTAGGCTTGATGCTCAAAGCCGGCGCACCTTAGGCTTAGCGCAACACCACGGAGGCCATGTCACTGGACCCTAGCGACACGCACCCAACAGACCTGCCCGGCCGCGACTCTGGGGCCGATGCGCCGATCGGGCGCAAGCGCGGCGCCTTGATCCTCTTTGCCCTGGTCGCCTGCACGGTCGCGGTGAGCGACCAGATCCTCAAGAACTGGGTAACGAGCCACTTCGCGCATGACGTGCCGTCGCCGGTCATCGGCGCCTGGTTCCAGATCGACTTCATCCACAACAACGGCGGGCTCTTCGGTCTCTTCCAGGGGTCCGCTCTGATCTTCGCGGTGATAACCGTCGGCGTCGTGGCGATTCTTGTGGCCCTGGAAGTGGGGTCGGGCTGGCGAAGCTGGCTAGTGACGATCACCCTGGGTCTGCTGCTCGGCGGGGCGGTCGGCAACTTCATCGACCGCATTCGTTTCGGCTATGTCATCGACTTCGCGGACATCGGGATCGGGAACTGGCGTTTCTACATCTTCAACATCGCCGACTCGGCGGTGACCGTGGCGATCCTGCTGATGCTGCTGCTGTGGTTCATCGCGCCGCACCTAGGGGTCCAGATGCCACTCGAAGGAGATGACCACGACAGGAGAGACGCCGAGGGCTCCGACGACGCCGGAAGCGTCAAGGTCGGGTAGCCCGATGAGGCGGCTGACGATCACCGTTCCCGCGACCGCCGAAGGTCGAGTCGATCGTTTCGTCGCCGATGAATCCGGCCTGTCGCGCAGCTACGTCCAGAAGCTCATTACCGAGGGCCACGTCACCGTAGGCGGCAACCCGATCAAGGCCAATGAGGCGATCGCCGCGGGAGAGGTCCTCGAGCTGGAGATCCCGGATCCACGCCCACTGGAGCTGACGCCGGAGGCGATCCCGCTCTCCGTGGTGTACGAGGACGCCGACCTGCTGATCGTCGACAAGGCCGCCGGGCTCGTCGTTCATCCGGCGCCGGGCCACCCGGGCGGCACGCTGGTAAACGCGCTGCTGGCCCGCGACACCGAGTACGGCGGGATCGCCGGCGTGCAGCGGCCGGGCATCGTCCATCGCCTCGACCGCGACACCAGCGGCCTATTGATGGTCGCCAAGGATGATCGAGCTCAGGCCAGCCTCATGGCCCAGCTCAAGGAACGCGAGGTCAAGAAGACCTACCTGGGCCTGGTTCAGGGCTCGGTGACCGCGACGTCCGGGCGAGTCGAAGCGCCGATCGGACGCGATCCGCACCACCGGACCCGCATGGCGGTCGTCCCTGCAGGGCGCGCCGCGGTCACGGGTTACCGGGTCCGCGAGCGGCTGCCCGGTTGGACGCTCCTCGAACTCGATCTCATCACTGGTCGGACGCACCAGATCCGGGTACACCTCACCGCCATCGGGCATCCTCTGGCGGGCGACCCGGTCTACGGCACGGGCACCTCCCGGCGGGGTCCCGACGGGCTGGAGCGACTGTTCCTGCACAGCTGGCGGATCGAACTGAGGTCACCGAGCGACGGTCATGTAATCCGGGCGATGGCGCCGCTTCCGGCCGAGCTGGAATCCGTGCTGGAGCGACTTCGCGGGCAAGAAGCCGGCCAGATTGGCGGGGTCGGCAGCATTGGAGGATCATCGGAAGCGACGCAGTCGGTGGCGCCGGTCGAGCAGAGGCCGGCATGAGGCCTTCCGACGGGGCGGCCAATCCCATGCTGGTGATCATCTCGGGGCCGTCCGGCGTCGGGAAGGACACGATCATCGCGGCGCTCCAGGAGCGCGGTCACCGGCCGGAGTACCACTACGTGGTCACTTGCACGACGCGGATGCGGCGGCCTGGCGAAGTCGATGGCATCAGCTACAACTTCGTCTCTCTGGCGGAGTTTGCCGCCCTGCGCGAAGCCGGTCAGCTGCTCGAGGCGAACGAGGTTCATGGCAACTGGTACGGCACGCCGCGGGCGGGCGTTCGTGAGGCGCTGTCGGACGGCCGGCACGCCATCCTCAAGATCGACGTGCAAGGCGCCAGAGTCGTCAAGGGTTGCGTGCCGGAGGCGCTACTGATATTCGTGGTGCCGCCCACGCTGGACACTCTTGTGGAACACCTCAAGGCGCGGCGCACCGAGTCGGCCGAGCAGCTGGAGCTCCGGCAGCGCAACGCCGCGATCGAGTTGGCTCGCAAGGACGACTACGACTACGTGGTCGTCAATGAGGAAGGTCGGGTCGACCTCACGGCGGCGAAGATCGAGGAGATCATCGATCTGGAGGAACGACGCGGATCTCGCCGCGCGGTGACCGTCTGAGGAGCGCCATGCCCGGCTGCCGCTCCGGAAGAGCAGGCGATATTTGATGGCAGAAGACGCCGACGTGCTGTCGCTGGGTCTGCTGGGAGCCGCGCCCATGATCGACAGTCGCCGGCAGGGCGAGCCGGCCGTCGAGGTCGCGGTGGACGCGCCCGGTGCGTCTCGCACCTACGACTACACGGTGCCCGACAGGCTGGTCCCGATCGAGCCCGGCGAGGCGGTGCTGGTCGAATTCGGGCGGAGCCGGCAGGCGCTGGGGGTAGTTCTCGGTCCCTCGACAGAGGCTCCCGGCCCTGGTCTGAAGCCGCTCCTGGCGCGGGTTCACGCCGACGGACCCCTTCTCCCGCCCTTGACGCTCATTTTCGCTCGTTGGATCTCCAAGGAGTACCTGGCGCCGCCGGCCGCGACTCTACGTTCGATGCTGCCGCCGGGCATGCTGGAGCGGCTGGAGCTCGTGGCCGAGTGGCTGCCGCAGAATTTGGGCAACTCGCGTAACGGTGGTGATGCGGCGAACGGGCAGGCGACCGCCTCGGCCGTCGTCGATGCCTTCGAATCTGACATCCGAGATAAGCTCGCCAACGGTCCGAAGCCGGCGCGCGAGATCGAGGGCGGGGAGGGGCGGGCGGCCCTGTTGCGCAGACTGCGGGCGATGGCCGGGCGGGGTCTGCTGAGGCTCGAATGGACACTGACGAAAGCCACAGCCGGACCGCGGTTCGAGCGCTGGCTGACTCTCACCGACGAAGGGCGGCGGCTTACCCCGGGGAGTGGAGCCGCGAATGGCGCCGCGAGTGGCCTGGGGAGTGGCGCCGCCGACCCCGCGACCTCGACTACGCGCCTCGGGCCCCGCCAGCGCGCTCTGCTCGACGACCTGGCCGCGGTCGAGGCGGCCGGGACCACCGGCCTGGCGGGTGCCGAAGCCGCTCAACGCCACGGCTCCGGAACCGCCACGAGCCTTGTCCGGCGCGGCCTGGCAGTGGCCGAGGTACGGGAACGGCCGCGCCGGCCATTGGCGCGGCGAAGGGCCGGTCGGCGCGGCACGCGCCCCGAGGGTTCGCCCCTCACTCTGCCTCAGGCCGAGGCTCTGGCCACGATCCTGGCGGCCGTCGAGGCTCGCGACCCCACTCCGCTTCTGCTCGAGGGCATCACCGGATCGGGCAAGACCGCGGTATATGCGGAGGCCATCGCCGAGGTTATCTCCACGGGGCGCCCAGCCCTGGTTCTCGTTCCGGAGATCGCGCTGGCCATGCCGCTGGTCGATCGTCTGCGAGCGGACCTGGACGCGGAGATTGCGATTCTCCACTCTGGCCTTGGCGAGGGCGAGCGCGCCGATGAGTGGCGTCGGGTTCGCGCCGGCGAGGTGGACGTGGTCGTGGGGACGCGAACGGCGTTGACCGCGCCACTCGCCGATGTCGGGCTGATCGTGGTGGACGAGGAACACGACGCCGCCTACAAGAGCGATCGG
>Ga0182017_10002382_pt1 | contig 14273 bp, 12 predicted proteins | sample 712E3DmetaG_FD_120492 | JGI IMG/M metagenome (GOLD analysis project Ga0182017, IMG submission 120492) | Permafrost microbial communities from Stordalen Mire, Sweden - 712E3D metaG | ecosystem: Environmental > Terrestrial > Soil > Wetlands > Permafrost | place: Sweden: Stordalen | collected... | reverse complement strand
GAATGATAAGAGCTGATCAAGCCAACGAAGAACTCACATTGGAACTGCAGCGGTTGAGAAAACGTATAACTGAACTGGAGGCATTCCATACCGTGCGCCAACCTGGCGGAGAAACTCTACAGCAGAGTGAAGCAGAGGCAATTCTAGAATCGTTTGCCGAAGGTCTTCTTGTGTTGGATAAGAAAGGAAGATTAATCGATGCCAATAAGAAGTTGGAAGAGATCAGCGGCTATCAAAAAAAGGAACTGGTCGGGAAAACCACGCTTTCTCTGGCAAGATTACTTACTCATAAGGGATTGACTGTCTTTTGGAGAAATCCTTTGAAGAGAACGGTTGATGCCAGTGCGGCACCGCACGAAGTCGATATATTCAAGAAAAACGGCGAACTAATCACCGTTGAGATCACTTGTCATCAGCTCAAAATGGATGGCAAAATTGCGGGACATTTAGTAATTTTAGAAAATGTGACCGAGCGCAGGCGCGCCGAGAGAGAATCAAGTGAATCTTCGGAAGTATATAAGAGTTTGGTGAACCATGTTGGGGTAGGCATATTCAAAGCTACTCCCGGAGGTTCCGGCAGATTCCTTGAAGTGAATCTTGCCATGGAAGCGATTACCGGCTATTCTCGGGAAGAACTGCTAAAAATGGATGTCACCGACCTGTATGTACATCCCGAAGAAAGAGCTGAGCACGTCAAGAAAGCACTATCAGGAGTGCCAACGACGTCATGGGAAGTCCGCTACAAGAAAAAAGACGGTACCGAAATAACAATGCGGGATAGTAAGGTGGCAGTCAGAGGTAATGATGGAAAGACTCTATATCTTGAAGGATTCCTTGAGGACATCAGCGAGCGTAAGCGAGCAGAGGACGCACTAAGGGCATCAGAACAAAATTTACGTAACTCAATGGATAGTTCCCTGATGGGCATTAGTATCGTTGATACAGAATGGCATGCCCTGTATGTGAATCAGGTATTTCTGGACATCTTCGGTTTCAAAAATATCGATGAAGTGAGCAGGACCTCGTTGCAGGACTGTTACACACCCGAAGAGCACGCCCGATATCTCCAACGCAAAGAGAAACGAGAACGAGGTGAAACCGTCCCAGATAAGCAGGCAGTTGAAATTGTGGACACAAACGGCGTTATTCATGTAATAAAAGTTTACCTCAAGGAAGTACTGTGGGATGGAAAACAGCAACGCCAGCTGATCTATCAAGATATCACTGAACTTCAGCAGGCAGAAAAAGCATTGAAGGCATCGGAGGAAAACTTCCACAATTCCATGGACAGTTCGTCAATGGGCATTCGTATCATGGGTGATCACGACTCTACCATTTACGCGAATCAAGCCTTATTGGACATGTTTGGTTATAAAAATATCGAAGAATTAAAAGCCAGTCCTCCCCAGGAACACTACACACCCGAATCGCATGCCGCTTTTGTTCAGCGACATGAGCAATTTCTACGCGGTGAATCGCTCCCGGACCAATTGGAGTTTGATATCATCTGGAAAGATGGGGCAATAAGGCATTTACAGCTTTCCAGTAAGAAAGTGCTCTGGGATGGCAAGCAGCAGTACCAGTTTCTCTATAACGATATTACAGAACGTAAAAACGCTGAACAAGCACTGCAGTCATCCGAACAGAACTTTCGCAACTCATTAGACAGTTCGTCTATTGGTACTCGTATTTCCGATAACGAAGACCATACCCAGTATGCAAATCAAGCATTGCTGGATATATTTGGTTACGAAAATATCGACGAAGCTAGAAAAAGCCCTCCCCAAGAACATTACACACCTGAATCTTATGCCAGTTACGTTCTGCGTCATGAGAAAATGTTGCGCGGTGAACAAATGCCAGACCTTGTAGAAATTGATATCGAGCGTAAAGATGGCGTAATTAGGCATTTAGACGTTTCCATGAAGGAAGTATTCTGGGATGGCAGGCAGCAGTACCAGACTCTTTATAACGATATCACAGAGCGCAAGCAGGCTGAGGAAGTACTAAAACAAAGTGAAGAGAACTTAAGAACAACTTTGGATTCTTTGGGGTCAGGTGTGTTAGTTATTGACGCACAAACCAAAAAGATCGTCGATGTCAATTTATCAGCTGCCAAAATGATTGGGATTGATAGAAACGAGATAGTGGGACATGAATGCCACAAATTTGTCTGCCCGGCTGAAATCCATAAATGTCCGATTTCTGACCTTGGCCAAACAGTAGATAATTCCGATAAAATATTATTACGTAGATATAGTGAGTCAATTCCTATATTGAAAAGTGTAAACCGCATTAAACTCGGGGGGCGTAACTATTTTATCGAAAACTTCGTTGATATCACATCACTCAAACAGGCTGAGAAGAGATTGGAGGAGGCAACGCAGGAATGGAGAACCACCTTTGATTCGATCACTGATCTTATTTCGATTCACGACAAGGATAACAGAATTATCCGGGCGAATAAGGCAATGGCTGACTTACTGAAGACAACGCCGCAGGACCTTATCGGTAAGTTCTGCCGCGAAGTGATGCGTGGCGATCAAGAATGTCCAGTTAACTGTCCGCAACTGCTGGCATTAAAAACCGGTAAATCTTCTTCATTAGAAATCTTTAATCCCACTCTTGGATTACACTTCCAAGAATCCGCCTCACCCTTATTTAATGAAAAGGGAGAGATTACTGGTACAGTTCTTGTGGCCAGAGATGTGACTCAGCAGAAACGGATGGAGGAGCAACTGATCTTGACAGACCGCTTGGCATCTATCGGCGAGTTATCTTCCGGCATTGCACATGAACTCAATAACCCGTTAACCAGTGTTATCGGTTTCTCACAGTTGCTGATGGAGGGTGATGTCCCGGCCAATATGAAAGAGGATTTAGGCATTGTTTACAACGAAGCTCAGCGTGCCGCGGCTATCGTTAAAAACCTTCTGACATTTGCCAGAAAGCACGCACCGGTCAAGCAGCTCAGCCAGGTGAATACAGTAATAGAAGACGTGTTGAGATTACGTGCCTATGAACAGAAGGTAAATAATATTGAGATTGAAAACCGTTTGGTATCTGACCTACCGGAAATTATGATTGACAATTTCCAGATGCAACAGGTGTTTCTCAATATCATGGTTAACGCCGAGTTTGCGATGCAGGAAGCACACCACAAAGGAAAGCTGGTTATCACCACCGAGAAGTCCAGGGATGTTATCAGGGTTATTTTCACCGATGACGGTCCTGGAATTTCAAAGGAAACTTTGAAACACATATTTGACCCCTTCTTTACCACCAAGGAGGTCGGTAAGGGAACTGGACTCGGACTCAGCATTTGCCACGGGATAGTAACGGAACACAGCGGTAAAATCTATGCCAGAAGTGAAAAAGGCAGCGGGACGACTTTTGTAGTCGAGTTACCTCTTATTAACGGGCAATAATATCAGGGGGTGGATTGTGGAACTGACTGTAGCTAAAAGAAAAAGTGTTCTGCTGGTTGAAGACGAACCGTGTATCGCCCTGGTTTGCATGAGAACCCTAACTGCAGAAGGGTTTCAAGTGGACATTGCGGTGAATGGAGAGATTGCCTTAGAGATGTGGAGGCAAAAAGATTACGACCTCTGTATTAGCGATATTCGGACACCGCGGATGAATGGCATCGAACTGTACCGACAATTAGAAAGTGAATGTCCTGAAGTAGTTTATAAGTTTATATTCACGACTGGAGACATGTTGAGTGGCAATATTAAGACATTTCTGGAAGAAACCGGGAGGCCATGCTTGCCCAAGCCCTTTGCCCCTGAAAACCTCAGAGCAATAGTTAAAACAGTTCTGGTTGCGATTTAGATGTTCCAAACCCAAGGAAGGATGTACAGATGACGAATTACGAACAAAGGATATTGATAGTTGACGATGAGCCAATGATTAGACGTCTTTTACACGTGAAACTCTCAAGACTAGGCTACCATTGTGAAGAAACTGGCAACGCCGTAGAGGCTCTGGAAAAAATGAGGACTTATTCTGCCGATCTAATAATGCTTGATATGAAAATGCCGGGAATGTCAGGAATGGAGTTGTTGGCAGATTTGAAGGTTAAATACCCTGATACTGCAGTGATTATGGCAACAGCTGTCGCCGAAGCTAATCTCGCGATTCAATGCATGAGGCTGGGCGCCGATGACTATATTACCAAGCCTTTCAATTTGGATGAGGTCTCCCTGAATGTAGAAAAAACGCTTCAGAAAAGGATTCTGGAACGCCAAATCAAAGAATATCAGGAGCAGCTTCAGCAAAAAGTGGAAGAGCAGACGGGAGAGATCCGCAGACTTTTCCTGGGTTCCATCGAAGCGCTGGTCTTCGCGCTTGAAGCCAAAGACAAGTATACTGCTGGGCATTCTCGCCGCGTAACCGAGATCGCTTTAGCTATTGGACGAGAGCTCAGACTATCAGACGAAGATCTCGAAAACCTTAGGTGGGGTAGCCTTCTTCACGATGTCGGCAAGATTGCCGTAGACCAATTTGTTCAGAACAAGCCGGGCAAGCTTACCCCGGCCGAATATGAACATATCATGATTCACGCGCATGTCGGTGCCGGAATCGTGAGGCCGGTGGTCAACGAAAAAGTAGTAGCAATAGTTGAACACCATCATGACTATTTTAATGGCGCCGGACTTCACCAGGTAACAGCAGGAGAAGACATCCCATTGGGGGCTAGGATTCTGACCATTGCCGATTCTTTTGATGCGATGACTTCTGACCGCCCTTATCGTCCGGCAATGCCAATTGAGGCTGCACGGCAAGAAATCAAGCGATGCATCGGAACCCAGTTCGACCCTGCTATAGTCAACGCTTTCCTAAAAGGAGACCCTGCTATTTCTACATCTGAGAAATACAAAGCACCTACTGTAAATACATCTGTCAGAACTTAAAACCAAAGGAGGATTACCCATAAATGGAACAGATTGTTACAAAAAAGAAAGTATTGATTGTTGATGATGAACCTAATGTCAGGCGATTATCACGGACTATCTTAAGCAAGAACTTCGATGTTGTTGAAGCTGAAGATGGGAAACAAGCGATAGAAATCGCAAACACTCAACAACCTGATGTTATTCTCATGGATATGATGATGCCCAAGATGGATGGACTTACTGCCTGCCATGCGATCAAGAAAGACCCGGCCACAAAATCAATTCCTGTCATTATGGTTACTGCCATTGGTTTTGAACTCAATATCAAACTAAGTCAACAGATGGGCGCTACTGGTTATGTGACGAAACCATTTACCCCAAATGATTTACTCGACAAAATCGAGCAGGTCTTGGCGACACCATGAAATTCGGTGTGCTAAAAGGAAGATTAGCACTATTGATAGGAACAAACTAAGGAGGATACGTAGATGAATACTAAAGAGAAGGTAACTGGTTCACCTGAGTTATTGGGGTTATTGAATCAAACCTTGGAATTAGAATACACGTTGATTATCCACTACCCTCGTATTGCCAGTGCTATTCGAGATCAAGAGACCAAACAACTAGCTCAATCCTTAGGAACTGCTTCTATTGCGCATGCCGATACGGTCGCTCGTGCAATTACTAAACTGGGCGGGAATCCGCATTGGTCATTCGGCTCTTTTCCAGCTGAGATGGACTTAAAAAAGATATTTGAGGGGCAGCTTGAGAAAGAGAAACTGGCTTTAAAACTGCATCAGCAAATTGTAGGCATGATAACAGATTACTCTATCCGGAACGATTTTATCAAACTACCTAAAGAAGAAGAATCGCATATTAAAACAGTTGAAGAAATCCTTACGAGATTGAGTTAATTTTCTAGATATAAGTAAATCGGATCAATTGCTCTTAAAGCAACATGACCAGAAAATCGGCCACGCAAGGCCCTATTGTCGTAAAATAGCCAGTCAAATGCATCTCGGTAAAATCAATAGCCTAAAATGTTGTCCACCGAAAGGGGTATTGTCGATTGCCCTATGAAACTGCCAAAAATTAGTGGCGACCACCAATCGGCATTTGAAGGACAGCTTCTGGGACTTTGCTTTTTAACGAATTAGTAAACTATGGTCTTAACAAAAAATCATTATGTTTACGTAATATCGAAACACAAACCTATGTATTGGTGGCAATTGCTAGCCTGAATTACTATTACCTTTAATGTTTTGGGGCTGCTCATCGACAATTAAAATAACTGGTTTGTCTTTCATGCTCTATCTCTTTTGAATTTGACTTTTCAATATATTAGAAAACTCATTTGATAAATTGACTAATTTCTTTCGCAAAGGTGCGCGTATTTATCGGCTTGCCTATAAATCCGCTGTTAGGTATGTTTTCAATCTCCTCCATGCCCCCTGCCATCACTGAAGCAGTTACAAAAACAATGGGGATATCACTTGTCTCTTTGTCTTGATGCAATATCATCGCGGCTTCGGTTCCGCGCATATCTGGAAGCCGCACATCCATAATTATGATATCCGGTTTTTCTCTCCTGGCAATTGTAATTCCGCTGGCAGCATTTTCAGCTTGAAATACTTCAAATTCACCGACCTCTAAAAGGTCTTTTTCGAGCATAAGATTGCTTGCATTATCATCGACAACTAATGCCTTTTTCTTCATCTCACACCGCCTTCCTAGATACAATAGGCAAAGTAAAACGGACCGAGGTACCTTTACCTAGCCCTGCCGATTCTACTGACAACTTCCCGCCATGTAGTTCAACCAGTTTTTTGGAGAGTGGCAAACCTAGCCCAGTCCCCTCAGTTACCTGACAATATGGAGTATCGACACGGAAAAAACCTTCAAATATTTTCCCCATGTTTTCAGGTGCGATACCGATTCCTGTATCCCAGACCACTACTTCTATCTCGGAACCGGCTTTCTTCGCCTGCATGCCAATCTTACCGCCCTCGGGAGTAAACTTAACTGCGTTTGAAAGCAAATTGTAAATTATCTCTTTTACCTTGAGCTCATCTGCCTCAATATCCGGCAGATCTTCGGCTATTTCAAGCAACATTTCAATCTTCTTTTTGCTGACCATATCCGCTACTAGCATTGAAATATCATTTAATATGCTTTTCATAGGTAAGCTGGATAGGGCCAGTTTCATCTTTCCAGCTTCAACTTTTGCCATATCAAGAATCTGATTTATCAGTAAGAGAAGGTGCTTTCCGCTGACCAAAACATTATTAACGTATTGCTTCTGCTTCTCATTAAGCGGTCCGAAAGTCTCGTCGTATAATACTTCAGAGAAACCGTTAATGGAGTTGAGGGGGGTCCTGAGCTCGTGCGACATGTTGGCTAAAAATTCAGATTTTACCAGAGCCGTGCGTTTTAACTCGGCGGCCAACTCCTTTAACTCTTCATGGGCTTTTTCCAGACCGATTTCTATCTCCCTTCGCGCGGTGATGTCCTCAATGGCCAGGAGGATGACTCTTTCTTTGCCCAACGCCCTTTTAATCTGCCGGGCATTTAAAAGCATTATGCGCCTGCCAATAGTAGTGAAGTCGTGTTCAACCTCATAGTTATCAAAGGTTGTTTTTTGGGGAAGGATTGTTTCCAGCAGTTCACGCAACTTGGGGATATCCCACTGTTTATTACCCAGGTCATAAATAAGCTGTCCAACTGTCTCTTCAGGTTTTACCTTAAAGACTTCATAGAAGGAACGGCTGACGGAGACCACCCTTAAATCTTGATCCAAAGCGATTAACGGTTCGCGTATGGTGTTAATAATGCTCTCTGAATATTCGCGGGCCTCGTCTTCGGATTGTTTAATTACTTCCAATTCTTTACGAGCTTTTTCCAGACCATTTTCTATCTCCCTACGCGCGGTGATGTCCTCAATGGCTAGCAGGATAACCCGTTCTTTGCCCAATATTCTTTTAATCTGCCGGGCATTCAAAAGCATTACGCGCCTGCCAATAGTAGCAAAATCGTGTTCAACTTCATAGTTATCAAAGGTTGTTTTTTGGGGAAGGATGGTTTCCAGCAATTCCCGCAGCTTGGGGATATCCCACTGTTTATTGCCCAGGTCATAAATAAGTTGTCCTACGGTCTCTTCGGGTTTTACCTTAAAGACTTCATAGAAGGAACGGCTGACTGATACTACCCTTAAATCTTGATCCAAAGTAATTAAGGGTTCGCGCACGGTGTTAATGATGCTCTCTGAGTATTCCCGAGATCTTGTTGGGGTTCTTTTCCAGAACATTTTCTGCCTCCTTGCTTTCGTTGATGCCTTGAACTAACTATTGACTGTGTTTATCATTTATGGGACTATACTTTGGTCAAAATATTCGAATTCGATATCTCTAAACCACCTAGAAAGTAGGTTTTTTCTCAAAGATTCAATAATTACGATTGTTGGTACTCTCGGCTAATTCCTTTTGATTTTCAGGAGATAAACCTAAAATGCCTGCCATAAGGCTTATACGACTGGATTAAAAACATCTATATTATTTGCAGCCTGAACATTAGTTGTCTGAGATAACTTCACTTGACTATTTATACTCCATCCTCGAGGCGCACTAAATCTACTACCGCTGTTAATAGTTTTCCCATAATATCCCAATAGCCGGTCTACCCTTTGCCTGACCCAGATTGCCTCTGCTGAATTTTCTTCGAGGCGGTGGAACCATTTACTCAAGACTGGTTCAGCCACACGTCCATCCAATTCGGAATGATTTCTTATGTACTCAAATGCAGTCATATCTTTATAACGAATGAACTTGCTCGGCCCTACGGCATCTAGTTCAGGCACATAATACCAAGATTGAAAAAAACGAATTTGTTCTCTCAGTCGTTTGCTTTGCTCCAAGTCTTTATTAAAAGCACGTACTGACTCTAGCACATCGCTATAAGTTGCTACTGTTTCTCTTGCCATAATCTTTCCTCCTTTTATGAAGACCACACCTCTTAATATATTATACCCTTCGAATGATAACGAAGTCGTAAATAATTGAGGGAGAATGTGACAAATTCATTACGATACGGGTTTGGGACAATCCACTATTGAACGGAATGATCAATCGGATTTTTTGTAACCGCTCTGGATCCTATATAGTGCAATGAAACGCAGAATTCAATAATAGCAGTAGTTGCATAAGACAGATATCTTAAACGTGGAAGTACTATATTTAGAAGGAGAACAGTTCTTTCAACTCTTACAAAGGTGCGGAACTAAAAACGAGGAGTTCAAAAAATGAAAATCAATACAGGAAGTTACGTTCGCCGATTACCAAAGACGCATGTTTTAAAAAGGTAACAGTAGTACCGGATGATATTAGCGGGTTGTACTTCCGGGAATTAAGCAGGAAAAACAAAATGCTGCTTTTTTATAACGTGTTTATGATTGTCGTCGTAATGGCCGCGGCGATATTTGCTTATGGATATATTGTCGGGACGGGCCGATTATGATGATAAACCTTCTAAATTCATCACCGGACGGGAAATTGAAAGATGTTGAAATTTCAAATATTGCCTGCGTAATTTTAGGAGCATATTCTGATTCCGAATCCGGAACATTCGCGACCATTTCATTTATAGCAGTTGTTAGCGGAACTGTAAATTTTACTCTATCTAATGTTATAGTTGGTAATCCTGCTGCACAAGAAATCCCCATTACCATCATTGATTCTGATGGAGCAATGGCCAGCCCTATTTACTCCAATTTAGCGGGTAATTATTACGGGACCTTAACCGTTCGTGTTCGAGCATATAATCTTGACGGCACTTTCAAAACTAACTATCATTACCTGGCTGTCTCGATAACCAGCCAAAATAATAATGCGGGGCACTTAAGATGAACCCGGAGCAGGTTCAGATTTTCCTGCCGTTGCCATCGACCTATTCCGCGCTGATGTATTACACCGGAATAGATCCGTTCAATAGAAAGCCGCTTTTCGTGGAAAGAGACCCCGTGAAAAAGGAGCGGCAGAAGAATATTGTGGTGGAAAAACGGGTGAGCCGGCGCGAAATACCATAATCCATATTTAGACTAAGGGATGCTATTTTATAAAATGAATAAAAATCTCACGGCCACATTGAGGATTGGGACATCGTGTATTTATACCTTCATTTATCACTAAACTACTCCTATCTTCTTTACGGATTGCTTCAGCACTTTTGTACATGGCACCGATGACCACTGAAAATCCGTTTCTACACCACGGACATGTTATGGTTACTGTGTTTGGGTACATTTTGTCTCCGCACGTTTTGATAGTTTGATATTCCCAATCGTAAACACAATTACGCATATTCTACAAATACATAAATTATGGGCAACCACACTCAGTAAATCAAACCATTGAGTTAGAATTTAGCCACAGTTATTTTCCGATTTGATGCCAATTGATGCCATTCCAGAACCAGATTACCTCATCACAACTGAACAGATGCTCCTGCGCTGTCTTATCATAATTTAAATATTGCCGACGACCGTCAGCAGTCCTCTTCAACTATGAGTAATCCCTGTGGCTCGAAAATATTGTATGATAAATTCATTCTTAAAATGGGCGACAGCAATTTCAAAAGTGGCTCTCTATTTTCTCTCCTCTCTCTGCGCTTTACGAGCCTGCTTATCCAGTAGACCAACTCTTCTCCTGTCAGTAGTACTTCCCGCCATATTACGTCCCTTTTTCTTCACTTCAACTTTGTCCTCATAACTACTTCTTACTCTTCATCGCCTTATGAGTCTGCGGAACTTCAACGAAGTCTTAGCAAACCCATTCCCGGCTGATTTAGCCTCCGAGAACATTTGGGTCCAGTCGTGAATCGGAAACTAGTTTTCGTAAACGAGTGAAGTTGAAGGTGCCCCATTTAAATTTCCCTGGCTTCATCACATCGTTTCCAATTTCTCTCCAGCTAAGCAGGCTTTTAAGCAGATCCTCTATTTTCATCGTTGCTACGCCAATAACACTGTCAGCCCCGCCATAATAAACAAACAGATGTTCACCAATGATTGCCGCGCCGCATGGGAAAACCACATTATTTACCTGCCCGAATAACTCATAGGGCGTTTCCGGCTCAAGGATTGGCACTTTCCGGCGGGCAATAACTTTGGAAGGATCATTCAAATCAAGCAAGGCAGCTGAAACATAATAGGTCATCGGCTGTGTTTTTTTGGAAACCGCGTGATAAAGCAGGAGCCAGCCATATTTAGTCTCGATCGGTGGTCCGGATATGCCAACTTTCTCGGTGTCCGGCATTTCGTCTTTCGGGCTCATGAAAATATGCCCGCCGAGCCATTTGTCGCCATCAAATTTCAAATCATCCACCATGTCCAGCCAGATGCTGGTGCCTAATCGATGCAATATCGCATATTTACCTTTGATTTTTTTTGGGAAAATAGCCGCATCTTTATCAGATAAGTTAGGAGGCGAAATCAGAATCGGTCTTGACCAGTTCCATTGCCTCGTTAAAAAGTCATCCAAGGAAATATGGGTCAATGCCACCCTCGGGTCACTTATCCCGTTAAAGGCCGTGTATAGCATATAAATCATGTCATCTATTCTAGTCAATCTTGGATCTTCACAACCCGAATTGCCGCCAGGCACCAGCTTCGCTTCAAACTCCTCGCGGGGCACATTGATTGGTGCGGGGAGTTGCTCCTCAAACTTGAAGCCATTTGAACTTGAAGCAAACCCGATCACTGAAGTATTATCCTCCGACATTGCCCGATAAGCGAGATGCACTCTCCCATCTTCGTAAAGGACAGCTGGGTTAAAAACTGCTCTTGCCTGCCACGACAGATGCGGGTTAGGTTTAATTACAGGATTCTCTGAGAAACGCTCGAGTTTTACATGCTTTATCCTTGTCTCCAGCATATCCTCCAGAAGAGCATCCAGTTTACAGGTAGCGACGGCACATGTGGTATCTGCTGCTCCATAATAAATAGATAAAATGCCATCCTTAACTATTGCACCGGTCGGGAAAACAATATTTGGGACCTTGCCGTATTTCTCGTATTTTTCCTGGGGTACCAGTAACGGTTTATCTGTACGTGCGATGATTTTCCTGGGGTCATTCAAGTCAAGTAGAACCGCTTCAACTCCAAAAACTGCCGGCGGGGAAAGATAATTCTGTATATAAGAATAGATGAATAACCAACCATCCTTTGTTTTGATTGGAGGCGGACCGGCCTCAACGTGGTCTTTTGGTGATCTCTGTAACGGGATAATATTTTGGTTCAATGTCGAATACCAACTATTCCAATGAGTTTGTGACCACATCTGCTCTTCTTTATCAAAATAAGCAACTGCAATCTTCGAAGGTGGAACATCGGTATTCGCAGTTAAAACAACCGCGTATTTACCCATAATCTTTTCCGGAAAAAGTGACATCGCTTTGGCGTTAAAAGATGTGATAGGATGCTTTTCATCAATCTTTTGGAAATCACGTGTAATAGCCACACCGACTCTGATATTATCGGCCTTGAAAGGGAAGCCGGACAACGCCGTATAAAATACATAGAATTTACCGTCCAACTTGGTAACACGCGGGTCTTCACAACCGAATTGTTCCCAATCATACTCCGGTTTAATAAACTGACGATGGTCATTGAAATGAACGCCATCGCTGCTTAAAGCATACCCAACGGTAGATAATGGTAGCTCATAACAGCCTATCATTTGAGGGGGAGAAACCGCCCTATAAACAAAGTGAATATTACTCCCATCTCTGACTGGACAACCATTGAATGCGCCGTCTGCTTCCCAAATATTATCAGCAAAGGGTATCAAAATCGGATTTTTTTCGGAACGTCTCATTTTGATCATAGCAAATATATCCTTAACCCATTTACTCTCTAACCGCGTTTGAATCTGAATATTTTATTGCCGCACCTGGGACAGATCCCCTGAATGGCGTGCTTCCGGTTTTTCATGGTTACATGATGAGGATTCTTTATCTCTGCCTTTACACGGCACTTCATACAATACCCATAGATATGTTCTTGCGTCTTCACAGGGACATTTACCGGATTCACTGCACCATTTACCGGACTCACTGGAACGTTAACCTGTACCGGTTCATGCTCGTAACTTAGCTGCAACATAAATTCGTCCATTTTCGCTGTCGCGACGCATACTACCATATCTGCCCCTCCGTAATACACAAATAACTGGTCCTTCAAAATTACTGCGCCGCATGGATAGACGACTCCAGTCTTCAGACCTTCATTCTCATAACGTGCCAAAGGCTCCAAAATAGGGTGTGTCGTACGCGCCAGAACTTTTGGCGGATAATTTATGTCTAATAGCATTGCACCCATCTTATAACGAAATTCATCCTTATCATCAATAGCATGGTAGATAAACAACCACCCGTCTTTTGTTCTCATCGGCGGTGGTCCGGCAGCTACCTTGCGGCTATCCCAGCTAGAGGCTGATTCCATGATCGGTATTTTAAATTGCCCTTCTAACCACCTGCCTTCACCATCGAAATCAAGGTCATCGACAAAATCGATTAAAATCTCAGGGAAAATCCGGTGAAAGATAACATATTTACCATTTATTTTTTCCGGCAGGATGCAGGCATTTTTATCCACTACATCCGGTCGCGAGATAAGAACAGGTTTTTTCCATTTCCAGTTTTTATTCAGGAAATCATTAATATCTATTGAACTTAATGCTATCCTGGGGGAACTGTAACCATCGTAAGCAACATAGGTCATATAAACCCTTTCGTCGATTCTGGTCAGCCTGGGATCTTCACACCCGCCGGCAAAACTTCCTCCGGATGTATAGTATGCTGATAGTTCAACCTCATCCTGACGTACCGCGCCAACACCCTCAAATGGTTCCCTGGGAACATATACTGGCTGATCTAACCGCTCGTCAATATGGAATCCATCACGGCTGGAGGCATATCCGATGACGGAGGTGTCAGTGTCACCAAGCGCTCTATACAAGATATGCACCTTTCCACCCTCATAAATAGCGGCTGGGTTGAAGACGGCTTTTGATTCCCACCAGTGTGTGGTTTCAGGCCGCAGAATGGGGTTTTCCTCGAACCTCTTCAGAACCGGTTGAATTCTTCCCGTAACCGTATTGCTCTTTTTGAGTGCCATAATTCTGCCCTTGTTTTCCTATTTCCATAAACTGGGTCAGGTTTATCGTTATGTGGAGTTCCTGAGCGCATATCTCTGTCTGTTTGAGGGTCATCGCATTAAAAGTAAAAATAGGCCTACCACAACCAATAGGATACTAACACCGAGGCTTATGTACAGGATGCGAAGATTCCGTTTCTTCATTGGATTAAAACTGGTCGTCAAATTGTGCT
>Ga0182017_10002379_pt1 | contig 14277 bp, 9 predicted proteins | sample 712E3DmetaG_FD_120492 | JGI IMG/M metagenome (GOLD analysis project Ga0182017, IMG submission 120492) | Permafrost microbial communities from Stordalen Mire, Sweden - 712E3D metaG | ecosystem: Environmental > Terrestrial > Soil > Wetlands > Permafrost | place: Sweden: Stordalen | collected... | reverse complement strand
GGAGTGGGAGCAGGGACGGAGAAAACCCGACGCAACGACCCGCGCTTACCTCGCGGTTATCGCCAAGAACCGAGAGGTGGTGTTGGACGCACTGGCGTCTTGAACTCAGAGCACTGTCACGGCTCGTAGATATGCCAGTGGGCGAGATGGCGACAAACCGGCAGGTGGCGGGGCCCTGCCATCTTCCGGAACGCCGTTTTACTACCGCGATAACTGCGACCCACCGCGATGGGAGATAGAATTGAACTGCTTATGCGGACCATTGCACCGATTTCCATTTGGCTCGCTTTCACGTTCGGCGCTTCGAACGCGATTGCAGCAGTCAGTTGTCGCGACATCGCGAGGGTGGATTTCCATAACCAGGTGATCCTTGCAAGAAGCGACTCTGGGAAGCCCGACTACGGAGTGTTCAACGGACCTGGCCCCGGTGGTCCGCTGCGTATGCGTGACGGCGTGTTTCTACAGTGGGATCTTACACCAGGCATGTGGGCGATGCTTTCCCCCGAGGAGCGAGAGGAGACCAACCGCAAACCGGACTGGAAGACTACCATCCAACAGGACGTCACTTTGCACCTTACCGCAACCACAGACGTCCGCCTCTTGGTGCTGGACCAGGTTCACCTGACGGGTACTGGTTCGTTCACCTATATCTTCGGATTTCAATGCGCCGCAGGTTCGCTAAGGAAGGTTTTCGAGGCATCAGGGGAAGGCGTCAACCTCAAGCGGACGACCAAGAACGACATGGAGATATCGGTTGGTATCTGGGGCAAAAACGATGGGCACTGCTGCCCTCGCCGTGAGGTCCTCCTACGATATCATTGGTCACCATCACTCAAACGCTTCGTCCGGGAATCCTCGAATGCTGCATGCCCGTGGTTGCCGTGAACGGAAGGTGGGCGGATAGCGGTGACTGGTGGTCTACAAGACCTGGCGAGTTCACTTGGACGCTTAACGCCCATCGCTGACAGTTGGTGGGCACAGCGGGATATAGATCTCCCCTGACGCCGCAGCGTAGACCGATGCTCCCCAGTTCCCGGATCGTCCCCTCGGAAGGTGGCCTCGGATGGGCCATCTGGGCGCCGGAAATGGTTTCCTGGAGGGCGCTAAGTGGTGATATCGATAGCTGTTTCCCTGGCACCAGCCCGCCCGCTTCCACGGTTTGGGCGTTCACTAGCCAAGTGGCTTCCGGCCTGTCCCCTACGGTTTCTAAACACCTGGCGACAATGGGGGAACTATTGCCCAGAACGTCGGCTCGGGAACGCGCCGGTCAGAGTCCGAGACGAATCTGCTCGACCTTCTCCCAGCGTGCGTCACCCGGCATGGTTCCGCAAGATCACCGAAAACTGTCGACCAGCATCGGTTCGGAGGACACACGGTCCACCTGAGACCAGACCACGAATCGATCATCCGGGGAGACGCAGAGACCATTCCTTGCATCCTTTTCCAACGTTGCCAGCGCGCTCAGTCTGCCGCTGCCCGGGTCCAGGAAGCGGATGGCGTGGGAGTCCGGCCCGGCCGAGAGCTCCTGCTTGGCCCGGATCAGTATTTCATTGGATCTTTCTGGATTCCTTTGTCGTTTTGGCCGACGCTTTCCGTCTTTCCCGATGAACCCGGAGGCGCAGGATAACCGGCGGACGAATTCAGGTCATTCGCCAATCGGGGATTGTCCCGCGGTTTTCGAGTTTGTGCGAACGAATGCGGACGAAGGCACGCATAGCGACGATGGGCTGTTTGAAGGAGGGTTTCGCCATGAAAACATCTAGACTGCTGTGGATTCCTCGGGCGGTCAGCATCCTGCTGGCGCTCTCGGCCGCCGCGAGCGCCCAGTTCACAGGGGCTCCGGGCAAGTTGCTGTCGCTGGCCGCTGTCCCGAGGCTGCCCTTGGGAACGCGGCCCTTGGCCGGGGAAGCTGCCGGCGGGCCTCGGGTGGCCGAAAGCTACGGCAAGCTGCCGCTGTCGTTTGAGCCCAACCTGGGGCAAACGGATGCGCGGGTGAGTTTTATGGCGCGGGGCGGTGGGATGACGGCCTTCTTCACCGATACCGAAACGGTCATGGTGCTCAGCCGGAGCGAGCGAGGCGAGAGGGATCCGCTGCCCCGGCACGAGCAACCGCCGAAGGTCGAGCAGGCGGTGGTGCGGATGAAGCTGGCGGGAGCGGGCCAGCCGCGCCAGGCGAGCGGGCTGGAGAAGCTGCCCGGCATCAGCAACTACTTCATCGGCAACGACCCTGCCAAGTGGCGCACGGACGTGCCGCATTACGCGCGCATTCAATACGAGGGGGTGTACCCGGGGATCGACCTGGTGTGGTACGGGAACCAGCGCCAGTTGGAGTACGACTTTGTGGTGGCGCCGGGAGCGGATGCGGAGCAGATCCAGGTGGCCTACGAGGGCGTGGAGTCGCTGAAAGTGGAGGCGGGCGGGGAGCTGGTGCTGCGGACGGCGCTGGGCGAGCTGCGGCAGCAGCAGCCGCGGGTGTACCAGGAGATCGACGGGAAGCGGGTGGAGGTGGGGGCGCGGTACGCCCTCGCGGCGCGCAACCGGGTGAGCTTCGAGCTGGCGCAGTACGACCGGAAGCGGGAGCTGCGCATCGACCCGGTAGTGCTGGGCTACTCCACCTACCTGGGTGGAAGCGGCGATGATGCAGGCTCGGGGATCGCGCTGGACGCGGCGGGTTCGGCCTACGTCACCGGGATCACCGCATCAACGAACTTCCCCACCCAGTTGCCGTACAAGAACACATTCCAGGGAGGACTCTACGACGTTGTCGTGACGAAACTGACACCGGCGGGCAACGGCCTGATCTACTCCACCTACCTGGGTGGAAGCGGCTATGATCAGGGCTTGGGGATCGCGGTGGATGCAAGGGGCTCGGCCTACGTTACGGGGATTACCGAATCAATAGACTTCCCCACCCTCTCGGCGTACCAAGTTGACAACCGGGGAGGTTACGACGCTTTCGTGACCAAACTATTGCCGGCGGGCAACGGCCTGGTCTACTCCACCTTCCTGGGTGGAAGCAGCAATGATTATGGCCGTGGAATCGCGGTGGACGCGGCAGGTGCGGCTTACGTCACGGGGTACACCTTCTCGACCGATTTCCCCACCCAGTCGCAGTACGAGAACTATGCAGGAGCTGACGACGCTTTCGTGACGAAACTGTCGCCGGACGGCACGAAGCTGTCCTACTCCACTTACCTGGGTGGAAGCGGTCACGATGAGGGCTACGCGATCGCGGTGGACGCGGCGGGCGCCGCCTACGTCACGGGGATCACCGATTCGACCAACTTCCCTACCCTGTCTGCGTACCAGCCGACAAACCCGGGAGCTGAAAGCGCTTTCGTGACGAAACTGTCGGCGGCGGGCGGGCTGTCCTACTCCACTTACCTGGGCGGAAGCGGCGATGATGAGGGCAACGGGATTGCGGTGGACAGCGCGGGCGCGGCCTACGTCACAGGGAACACCAATTCGCCCAACTTCCCCACCCAGTTGGCGTACCAGGCGACAATTAAGGGAAGTCAGAACGCCTTCGTGACGAAGCTGACGCCGGCCGGCAGCGCGCTCTCCTACTCCACTTACCTGGGCGGAAGCGGCGATGATGGGGGCAACGGGATCGCGGTGGACAGCGCGGGCGCGGCCTACGTCACGGGGTTTGCCCTTTCGGCCGACTTCCCCACCCAGTTGGCGTACCAGCCGCATCTACAGGGAGGAGTCGACGCTTTCGTGACGAAGCTGACGCCGGCGGGCAGCGCGCTCTCCTACTCCACTTACCTGGGCGGAAGCGGCGATGAGGAGAGTAACGCGATTGCGGTGGACGGCGCGGGCGCGGCCTACGTCACGGGGTTTACCCTTTCGGCCGACTTCCCCACCCTGTCGGCGTACCAGCCGCATCCACAGGGAGGAACCGACGCTTTCGTGGCCAAGCTGCTGTCAGGTTACCCGGCTAAGCCAATTCTCACCGCGCCCACCAACGGCGCTCCTGGCGTTCCCCTAATGCTAAGTCTGACTTGGAATGCTTCTGCTGAGGCTACTTCCTACGACGTCTATTTTGACGCCGGAAGTCCTCCGCGTTTCGCCGCGAACACGACGAACACGGGTTACTACCCTCCGGGGCTGGATGGGAACACGACCTACTACTGGTATGTCGTGGCCAAGAACAGCGTCAGCTCACAGAGTTCCGACATATGGTCATTCACTACGACGTCGGTACACCTTCCAGTGGCGTTTCTTTTGGTCTCTCCGGCGAAAGGAGCCACCGGCGTTCCGCTCGCGCCGACTTTGATCTGGAACACTTCGACTGGCGCCACATCCTATGACATCTACTTCGGCACGTCATCTTCGCTGCCCCTGGTGGGGAGCACGACCGGGACCAGTTACGTTCCGGGAACTCTGGCCGTGAACACCACCTACCGCTGGATGATCGTGGCCAATAACAGCGCCGGCTCAACGCTGTCCGAAACATGGTCGTTCACGACGCTAGCCCCTCCGGCACCGCCTGGCTTGGTGTCTCCAGCGAGCGGAGCCACCGGCGTCGCGCTCGCTCCGACTTTGATTTGGAGCGCTTCGAGTGGGGCCACGTCCTACGACGTCCACTTTGGCACCGCGTCCGTGCCGCCCCTTGTTACGAACACGGCGGGAACGAATTGGAGTGCGGGCACGCTGGCTGCGGGCACGACCTACTACTGGCAGGTCGCGGCCAAGAACAGCGCTGGCACAACGAGTTCCCAAACATGGTCGTTCACGACGCAGGCATCCGCTCCGCCGGCGCCGGTTCTGACCTCTCCAGCGAGCGGAGCCAACGGCGTCTCGCTCACGCCGACCTTGGCTTGGAGCGCTTCGAGTGGGGCCACGTCCTACGACGTCTACTTTGGCGTGTGCGCAACGCTACCGTGCTCCATCTTCCCGCCCCTGGTGGGGAATACGACCGGAACCGCTTACGCTCCGGGAACGCTGGACCCGAACGCCACCTACCACTGGCGGATCGTGGCCAAGAACAGCGCTGGCTCAACGAGTTCGGCCACATGGTTGTTCACGACGCTAGCCGCTCCGCCGGCGCCTGTTTTGGTCTCTCCTGCGAACGGAGCCACCGGTGTTCCGCAGACGACGACCTTGACCTGGAACGCTTCGAGCGGGGCCACGTCCTACGACGTCTACTTCGGCGCGGCCAGGCAGTCCCTGGCGACGAACACGACCGGAACGAGTTATAGTCCTGGGACGCTGAGTGGGGGCGCGACTTACCACTGGCGGATCGTGGCCAAGAACAGCGCTGGCTCAACGAGTTCCGCCACCTGGGCGTTCACGACGCAAGCGGGCCCTCCGGCAGCGCCTGTTTTGGCCTCTCCAGTGAACGGAGCCACCGGCGTTCTGGTCGCACCGACCTTGACCTGGAGCGCTTCGGCTGGGGCCACGTCCTACGACGTCTACTTTGGCACCCTGTCCGTACCGCTTCTGGCGACGAACACAACGGGAACGAGCTACGCTCCGGGAACGCTGAGCTCGGACACTACCTACTACTGGCAGATCGTGGCCAAGAATGGCTCCGGTTCCGGCAGTTCCGATACGTGGTCGTTCACCACCGGCGTCCCGGCGGTGGGCCTGCGGTTCGTTCCAGTAACTCCGTGCCGTGTGGCGGACACGCGGAACCCCGCTGGTCCGTTTGGCGGGCCAACCATGACGGCTGGTTCATCGCGCAGCTTTGCACTTCCGCAGAGCTCATGCGGCATTCCGGCCACTGCGCAGGCCTACTCGCTGAACGTGACGGCGGTGCCGGCCGCGAGTTCTCTCGGCTATCTGACGCTCTGGCCTACCGGGCAGCCTCAGCCTTACGTCTCCACGTTGAACTCCTATGGCGGCATTGTAGTGGCAAACGCGGCGATCGTGCCGGCAGGTTTGGGCGCAGCGGTGAGCGTCTACGTTACGGACCCCACCGACGTCATCCTGGACGTCAACGGCTACTTCGACTCGTCCAGCGGCGCGAATGCGCATGCGTTCTATCCCGCCACGCCGTGCCGCGTCGCCGACACACGGAATGCCACCGGCCAGTTTGGCGGGCCCTCCATGTTCGGCGGCCAGACCAGGGACTTTCCCATTGCATTAAGTGCCTGCGGGATTCCGGCCGACGTCACCGCCTACTCGCTCAATGTCACGGCGTTGCCGGGCGCAAGCTCTCTCGGCTTTCTGACAACGTGGCCGACCGGACAGGCGCGTCCGAACGTTTCTACGCTGAACTCCTGGACGGGCAAGGTCGTGGCGAATGCCGCCATTGTTCCGGCGGGGAGCAACGAATCGATCTCAGTGTTCGTCACCGACCCGACCGACGTCATCCTCGACATCAACGGCTACGTCGGCCCCGCCGGGTACCCGGGCGCGTTGTTGTTCTACCCGGTGACGCCGTGCCGGGTGGTGGATACGCGTCTTGCCGACGGCCCGTTCGCCGGCCCGGAGATGGATGCTGCGATGACGCGTTCGTTCGCCATTCCAGCGGGCGCCTGCAACATCCCCTCGACGGCGGCGGCGTATTCGCTCAACGTGACGGTGGTTCCGGACGGCGCGCTCGGTTACCTCTCGGCCTGGCCGGCGGGTGCGGCACAGCCGTACGTCTCCACGTTGAACTCCTGGGACGGCTCGGTTGTGGCGAACGCCGCGATCGTTCCGGTTGGGACGAACGGCGCAGTCAGCATTTTCGTCTCGAACCAGACGCAGGTGGTGCTGGATATCAACGGCTACTTCGCGCCGTAAGGGGACGCGGGAGTAACGTCACTCGATGTAGCCGCGGCACTGGCATTACTGCGGCATGTTGGGAAAGGCGGCGACGAATCATTTAGACCGGCGGCCATGGGACTTCCGGCCGAGGGCTCTTCCTCGGCCGGTGCCGGCATACCGAGGCCGTTCTTTAAGATGCCGTTTTCGTTTTGGCTGCCGCTCTCCGTCTTTCCCGATAGACCCGGAGGCGCAGGTCAGCACCGGCTTGGAGTGCAATCCCCGGTAGTGGGACTGGTGGCCGCAGGAACGGGGAAGATTCCGTTGATCGGCGGACGGTTCGGGGAACTGGAGTAGTTCGCTGAGCGGCGCGGCTCCGGCCTGATGCACGGCCGCGCGGACCGCCATCTCGACGGCTTCCAGATCGAGTTGGCCGCTCTTGTGGCGGCCGCTGAACAACACGCGCAGGAGTCGGTCTACTTCGCGCGCGACTTCCTGGCGGATCGCTTCGGCCGTGCTCTTTCCTGGGGAGTCAAGTTCTCCCCGATCGGGCGCAGGCGACAGATCTCTTCATTGACTTCCAGGAGTTGGCTGCCCAACTTCCGGAAACGGCGATACTCGCCCACCTCCCGTTGTGCCTTGGCCAGGGCGGCAGGCGAGGAGAAAAACTCGGTAACCGTTTTGCCGTCCGCCTTCCGGGTGAGGCGATAGAAGGGACCGTGGCCGGAAGCGCCGGGGCGGTGACAGCGGCAGTTCGGATTGCCGCACCGCCCTCCCGTATTGGTGATGGAACCAGACCGCATATCGCCCAGACCGGCCACTTCGGACTGAATGGCAGCGCGCCGGGTTTCCAATTCTGTGAGGGGGTTCAAGGTATGCCTCCCGAATCTGGCGTATCACTACGCTAGGTTTTCGTCCACATTAAAAGGAACCGTACCGGTCTTCAGTTCTGTGTCGCGCACCCGTTGCGAGTTTCATACAATCTCCTTTTCGTCTAGAATCGATACTCGACGGCGTTGCCCCTCGCCACGACCCGAAAACTGCGGGATAATCCCCGGTATCCGAATGGCCTGAATTCGCCGGCCCGTTGTTCTGTGCCTTCGGGTCCATCGGGAACGACGGAAAGCGGCAGCCTAAGCGACAAAGGGCCAAAAAAGGTCCAATGGTATACTGATACGGGCCCACTAAGCTCCATAGGCTGGAGGTTCCATGGCCGCGGATGTGACCACTCTGTTGCTGGCCTGGAGGCAGGGTGATGAAGCCGCGCTGGATGAGCTGATCCCCCTCGTCTACCAGGAATTGCGCCGCATGGCGCACTGCTACCTGGCCGGTCAACGCCCCGGTCACACGCTCCAGACGACTGCCCTGGTCCACGAAACCTATCTGCACCTGGTGGACTGCCGGCAAGTGCGCTGGCAGGACCGCAGCCATTTCCTGGCCATCAGCGCCAAGCTGATGCGGAGAACTCTGGTGGATTACGCCCGGTCGCGCAACGCCAACAAGCGCGGCGGTGCAGCCCGGCCCGTTACCCTCGACGAGAGCCTCGACTTCGCCCCGCAGAGAAGCGCCGACCTGGTGGCACTGGACGACTCTCTCGAAGCGTTGGCAACCATTGATCCCCGCAAAAGCAAGGTGGTGGAGTTGAAGTTCTTCGGTGGGCTGGAAACCAGCGAGATGGCCGAGGTGCTCGGGGTGTCCCAGCAAACGATTCTGCGGGACTGGAAGCTCGCCAAGCTTTGGTTGCTGCGCGAGCTGAGCCGATCCTTATGACGCCCGAACGCTGGCAGCAGATCGAACCGTTGTGCCAGGCGGCCCTGGAGCAGGAGAAGAGCTTGCGGCCGGTGTTTCTGGCAAACGCCTGCGCCGGGGATCCGGAACTGCTTCGCGAAGTCGAATCGCTGCTCGCTTTGGAGACCCGGGCCGACGGTTTTCTGGAAGAGCGGGCGCTGGAAGTGGCCGCCCGGGCGTTTGCGCACGACCAGGCGCACTCGGCGAAGGAACCGCTGACCGGGCAGATGGTGTCGCATTATCGAATCGTCGGGAAGATCGGCGAGGGCGGCATGGGGGTGGTCTACGAAGCCTGGGACGAACGCCTGGGACGCGCCGTCGCAATCAAGACCATCCGTGGAACCGAGGAGAGCGAGCAGGCCCGCAAGCAGCTCTGGCGCGAGGCGCGGTCGCTCGCCCGGGTGAGTCATCCGCACGTCTGCCAGTTGTTCGACGCGGGCGAGGACGGTGAGACGCTGTTCCTGGTGCTGGAGTTGCTCGAAGGCCAGTCGCTGGCCGGCCGGCTGTCGGGCGGGACGCTGCCGGTACCTGAGACGGTGCAGATTGCCCGCGAGATCCTGGAGGCCCTGGCCGCCCTGCATGGCCTCCAGATCGTCCACCGCGATCTCAAGCCCTCCAACGTGTTTCTGACGCCGCACGGGGTCAAGCTGCTCGATTTCGGCCTGGCGCGCTCGGCGGCCGCGGTACCTGCCGGCGATGCACAGGGCGCGTGGACGTCAGCCACATTCACGGCTCCCGGCCGCATTGTCGGTACACCGCAGTATATGGCGCCTGAACAGGTGGGCGGGCAGGAGGCAGGTCCGGCCTCCGACATATTCGCGGTCGGCTGCATCCTCTACGAGATGCTCGCGGGGAGACGGGCGTTCGATGGCGCGTCCATGGTCGATGTGCTCTACGCGGTCTTGCATTACACCCCGCCTCCGCTGGCAGGATCCAGGGAAACCGAGGCGCTGGATCAGGTGACCCGTCGCGCGATGGCCAAGCGCCCTCAGGACCGCTACGGCTCCGCTGGCGAGATGCTCGCCGCGGTAAGCGCGGTATTGCTGTCCTCCGGCGGCCTGGCGGTGGCGCCAAATCGAACCGTGACGCGCTTGATTGCACTGCCGTTTCGCGTTCTCCGGAAGGACGAGGAGACCGACTTTCTCGCCTACAGCCTGCCGGACGCGATCGGCAGTTCGCTCTCGAGCGCGGACGGCATCGTCGTGCGTTCGACCCTGGTGGCCGCCCGATTCGAGGGCCCGCCGGATCCGCGGCGAATCGCGGTCGAGGCGGATGTAGACGCCATCCTGGCGGGGTCCCTGATGCGCGCCGGGGATATGCTGCGGCTCACATTCCAGCTTGTCGAAGCGCCCGGCGGCGCCATCATCTGGTCGGACACCGCCGTGGTTTCGATGGAGGATCTCTTCCAGCTTCAGGACGAGCTGTCCAAACGTATCGCGCAGTCGCTCATGCTGCCGCTGAGCGAACGGGAACACCGCATCCTGCGGCACGATACGCCCGCCACGGCCAGGGCGTACGAGTATTACCTTCGCGCCAACCAGATTGCGGTTGTCCGGGCATTGGATAGCATGAGGCTCGCCCGCGACCTCTATGTCCAGTGCCTGGAGGAGGACCCGGAGTACGCGCCGGCGTGGGCGCGCCTGGGGCGGGTCTACCGGTTCATCGAGAAATTCGGGGAAGACGCCGACGCGAACCTGGAGCGGGCCGGCGAAGCGTTCCGCAAGGCGTTCGCCCTCAATCCCGACCTTTCCATCGCGCACAACTTATACACCACGATCGAGTGCGACCAGGGTGGCGCACCAGCGGCGATGCTGAGGCTGCTCGAACGCGCGCGTTTCCGGCGGAACGACCCGGACCTGTTTGCGGGTCTGGTGCAGGCCTGCCGTTATTGCGACGAATTGGAAGCTTCGGTCGCTGCCCACCATCGCGCCCGGCACCTCGATCCTCACGTCGCCACGAGCGTCGCCCACACCTACTTCCAACTGGGAGACTATAGGAAGACGATCGAGTGCTACGGGAAGGCCGCCTTCTACCTGGACTGTGCCGCGCTGGTCATGCTGGGCCAGACCGAGAAAGCGCTGGCACTGCTCCGCGCGCGCGAGCAATCCGGCGGCGCCACGGGTGGCGTTCGGGCGAGCATGCAATCTCTCAGGGCCTACCTCGAGGGGGACTTCGAAGCATGTCTCCGCGCGATCGAAGTGGGAGACTCTCTGACGCGCAGAGATTCCGAGGCTCTCTTTTACACGGCACGCCACCTGGCGCAAATCCAGGAACGCGAGCGTGCCGTTGAGACTCTCTCCCGCGTAATCGACAGCGGATTTCTATGTGCTTCGGCGCTGTCCCGCGACCCGTGGCTGGCATCGCTGCACTCCTTGCCCGCCTACTCGCGCCTGCTCGAAACCGCCAATCAGCGGCGCCGCCAGGTGCATGCCAGCTTCCTCGAAGCGGGTGGCCCTGAGATCCTCAACATGACTTGAAGGCGCGCGAAGTCAGGCCGGAAGTTTCCCAGGCAGGGCACGCCCGAGCGGAGGCCCAAGGCGGAGGCGACGACGGTTTCAGCCCGGCGTGGGGGCGTCCACCCCGGCCCAGAGATTCATCGTGTTCAGTTCATCGCGGCCGCAGGCCTTCAGGTAGAGGAACAATTGTGTGCGATAGGCCGCGTGCGCGCAGAGCACGAGGTTCACGATGAACGAACCGCGGTTGGTTTTCCGGCCGAGCATCTCGATCTCGCCGCGGAACTCGTCTTCGGACCATCCCTGGAGCAGTTCGGCGTAGACGCAGCTTTGCTTTTCGAGCGCCGAAAGAACCTGGTCGAAGTTCGCGCCGCGGGCAACGGAAAGCGCAGCCTGCCATGCCGCGCCGTCGAATACTCCGGTCTTGACGAACGCGATCATGGTCGGTCCCATGGCGCTCAGATACTGGAGCACCTCGATAGTGCTCCGCTGTTTGGGCGTCGGCCGGTAGTCCAGTTGAGTGCGGTCGATCTTGCCGGCCAGGTGCAGAAGGATTCGGACCTCATTTTGGAGCGATGCGATGAGTTCTTCCTTTGTGAGTACCATGCGGGATCTCCATGCCTGCTGCCGATCGCCAGTCAGTATACACCCACTGACCTCATCTCGACTCTTTCGGTTGCGCAACTCCCTTCCCGGCCTGAATTCGTCGGCCGGTTATCCGGCGCCTCCGGGTTCATCAGGAGAGACGGAAAGCGGCTGCCAAAACGACAATGGAATCCAGAAAGATCCGACCATATGCCGATACGGGCCCAGTAGGAGCTCTCGGACGGGCCGGACTCCCACGCCATCCGCTTCCTGGACCCTGGGCAGCGGCAAACTGAGCGCGCTGGCAAGGTCGAGCAGATTCGTCTCGGACTTTGCCCGGCGTGTTCCCGAGCCGGCGTTCTGGGCAATAGGTCCCCCCTTGCAGCGAAGGGTGGAGCGATCCGACCGAGCGGGCGTTATGACCTGATATCGGAAGGCGACTCCCAGGGCAGGCCGCCCGACGCCGCAACCGTGTCCGAAGCTCCCGCTCAGTGAGCCCGAAGAAGCGCGCGAACGTCGCGAGAACGCTCTCCTGTTCGCCCCGAACGTACCCGACCCGTGCGAGCTCGTCCTGAAGCTTCTCGACTTTTCCAGCCGGTTCCGTCGCTAGAGTCTCCTCCGATCTCATGCTGCGCGCGCAGCGGCATCGGTCGGCGGCAAGCCACCCCAGATCAGGACATCGGGGCACAAGTCGGCGCCGTTGGGCCAAACCAGTGCGCCGCCTTCCACCCGCAACTCCATAAATCGCACTTCGTCGTTCCGAATCTCAGAGAAAACTGGGCCCACCAACATTGGCCCGAGGTCTCTCTCGACTACCCGACCGTCGGTCAAGGTGAGTTCTACGCGTTGGTTGCCCAGCGGCTTCGCTTCCCGTATGCGAACCAGTTTCATGCCTCCTTCTTAGTCCAGTGGGGCGATGGGTTCCAAAGGCGTTCCACCACGAGCCCGTTCCCAGTCGGCTCTCAGTTCCTGGCGATGCAGGGCTGCCCATTCGAGTACCAACGCCATGGCTCTTCTCGGCAACTCTCCCCTGAGAATGGCGAGCGTCTCTATCTCGACGAGAGCCTCGTATTCGCCATATTCGGCGTGAAAGGTGCCGGGCTATGGTCTCCAAAGTACATTCGAACCACCATCCCAAAGAATCGGGTTACCTCAGGCATTTCTTCTCGTGATTCTACCTGCTCCGCAGGCCCAGCGCCCGGAGGCCGCATCGGCCACATCGGCCCGAGCGCGGCGGCCTCGCAGGCACCCGTCGGTCCGACGGCCGCGCTGTGACTGCGCTGTGACGTCGGCGGTCCGTGGAGGTGTCTTGAACCATCGGTGAATACCAACTGGACCGAAAACACAACCACTTAGACCCAACTGGGCTGAGCTGAACTGGCAGCCGTCGGTTTCGATTCCCGTTAGCGCTACCAAGTCCTCAATAACTTACAGGCGTTTGGAGACCAGGGAAGACCACGCGCTGGGAGGCAGCGACGCTGCACCGAGATCTTTCCGCGCCCCAGGCCAGATGTGAGTACCATATGAGAATCATGGCCGCAGGAAGAGGTCCGCTCATACTTGTGGTTGGTTTGTTCGTGTTCGGGTGCCAGGCGCTCGGACAAAGGCAACTCATCCGTGGCTCGCAACCCAGCCTGGGATGCCCAAATGAGGTGTTCAACCCGATCGGCTGGACAATTCCCGGCTTCCGACACGTGCCACCCGAGGCTCCTGGGCAACCATTAGCCGTTTCGGGAGTACGGTGGGAAAATGTGGAGGAGTAGAAGGATGTTCGGGTGGCGGTCTTCTCCCCGAAAGGGGCTACGGGGACGCTTACGCTCGTCTCCTGTGTCGCTGGCTCACCAGGGCGCGTGCAGGTCAGGCACCAAGAGATCGACGTTTAGACTGTCAAGCGGTACAGCAAGTTCGGACGGGCGTTTGCATACGAGGTCACAGGGGCTTGTGTGGCAATCGAGAACGGACGCCGGGTGCCCCTGATGTGCTTCGTCGAAGTACTCTTCTATGATCCGGACGGCAAGGGGAAGTTCAGCGTCATGAGAGATGGAGTATTTCTTCGGGTCTGGAAAGTCAACGGCGAGGGCGTAGCCGAGACGCTTTTGCCCGACTGGGTCAAGGCTCTTGCTGCTCCAGAATCGGACTCCTCGCGGCACTGACTTCGCGACCGCTTCATCTTCCCCCCTCACTGTATCCTGCTCGGCCCGCGTCGCACCGGCGGCGTGGCGTATTGCGCCATCTGGTCGATCACCATGCGCGCGACGGGGAGCCAGCACCCCCTGACCGGCTGGTGGGTGTTTCGCCGATCCCCTGCCGGGCCGCTCTGAACGCCGCCGCCAGGTTTCGGCCGAGGGCCTGCTCTTCGATCTGCTCGGGGCGGGTCGGTCTGCGCGCCATACGCGCAGTCCATCGGGGCCGGGCGCGGCGGACTGCTCCGCGTCCTTGGGCGGTTGCGCTGCTGGTACTCCTCCCACTTCCGCACCGCCTCGTCATCGGAACCATGGATTGCGTGCGCGTAGATCTCGGCGGTGGTTCCGATCGAGGAGTGTCCCAGGCGCGCCGAAACCGTTGCTGGTCTCGATGATGTGACGGGCGAGGGTCCATGAGCTTCCTTGCTGACATCGGGTTCGGTTGCTTCGTCATCCGACCCAACCGAGGTTCTCCCGGCGACATCGCAGACAGCCCAAATCGGAGCCCGTCCTCCTTGTCTCGCTTGTGATACCCTTCTGGTCACGGGCCGCTCACGACTGGGCGACTCATC
>Ga0182017_10002378_pt1 | contig 14279 bp, 10 predicted proteins | sample 712E3DmetaG_FD_120492 | JGI IMG/M metagenome (GOLD analysis project Ga0182017, IMG submission 120492) | Permafrost microbial communities from Stordalen Mire, Sweden - 712E3D metaG | ecosystem: Environmental > Terrestrial > Soil > Wetlands > Permafrost | place: Sweden: Stordalen | collected... | reverse complement strand
TTCGCGTCGTCGGTGACCTCGAGCGTGATCTCCCTGGCAGCGACAGTCTGCTGGACGCGCTTGAGCTGGAGCGTGATGATCCGCCGTATGTCCGCCTGTGCCAGGGGGCGGAATATGATGATCTCGTCCACCCGGTTCAGGAACTCCGGGCGTATCGTCGCCTTCAGCAACTGGAAGAGCTCGTTGCGAAGTTCCCCAAACACTTCTTCCCACCGGCCGCCGGGCGAGAAATCGGAGTCGATTTTCTGGCTGATGAGCTGCGAGCCGAGGTTCGAGGTCATGATGATGATGGTGTTCCTGAAGTCGACCGTCTTCCCCTTGCTGTCGGTGAGCCTTCCTTCGTCCAGCACCTGAAGGAGAAGGTTGAACACCTCGGGGTGTGCCTTCTCGATCTCGTCGAGGAGGACCACGGAATAGGGCTTCCGCCGGACCGCCTCCGTCAGCTGTCCCCCTTCTTCGTACCCGACGTATCCGGGCGGGGCCCCGATGAGCCTTGAAACGGAAAACTTCTCCATGTACTCGCTCATGTCTATGCGCACGAGCGCGTTCTCATCGTTGAACAGGAATTCCGCGAGCGCCCGTGCGAGCTCTGTTTTCCCGACCCCGGTGCTCCCGAGGAATATGAACGAGCCAATCGGCTTCTTCTCGTCCTGCAGCCCGGCGCGTGAGCGGCGGATGGCATCGCTGACCGCCCTCACCGCCTCAGGCTGGGCGATGACGCGCTCTTCCAGCCGTTCCTCGAGGTGGAGAAGCTTGTGCCTGTCGCTCTCCAGCATCCGTGAGACAGGGATGCCTGTCCACCGCGCCACGATTCCGGCGATGTCTTCGGCGTCGACCTCTTCCTTGAGCATTTTCTGGTCCTTCTGGACCTCTGCGAGTTTTCCGGATGCCGCGGCTATCTTTTTTCCCAGGTCCGCAATCAGGCCGTACCGCAGCTCCGCCACGCGCGCCAGGTCCCCTTCCCGCTCCTTCTTCTCAGCTTCGCTCCTGGCATTCTCCACTTCCCCCTTCATCGTCCTGATCGACTGTATCAGGCCTTTCTCCACGTTCCAGTGTGCGCTCAGGGCGGTGTGTGTCTGCCGGAGTTCCGCGAGCTCCGCCTCCAGGGTTGCAAGCCGGTCCCTGGAGTCCTGATCATTCTCCCTCCGGATGGCCTCCCTCTCTATCTCGAGCTGCTTGATCTTCCGCTCGACGGAATCAAGTTCCTCAGGGAGTGAGTCGATCTCTATGCGGAGCTTCGAGGCCGCTTCGTCCACCAGATCGATGGCCTTGTCCGGCAGGAACCGGTCCGCAATGTACCTGGCGCTCAGTTGTGCGGCGGCCACAATGGCACCGTCCGTTATCCGGACGCCATGATGCACCTCGTACCGCTCCTTGAGTCCCCGCAGAATCGAGATCGTGTCCTCGACGCTCGGTTCCTCGACCATGACGGGCTGGAACCTCCGTTCGAGTGCCGGGTCCTTTTCGATGTATTTCCTGTACTCGTCGATTGTGGTCGCGCCGATCGCCCGGAGCTCTCCCTTCGCGAGGGCGGGCTTCAGCATGTTGGCGGCGTCCACCGAGCCCTGCGCTGCCCCGGCCCCCACGAGCGTGTGCAATTCGTCGATGAACAGAATGATCTCTCCCGAGGAGTCCTCGACCTCTTTCAGGAGGGCTTTAAGGCGCTCCTCGAACTGCCCCCGGAAGCTGGTCCCGGCAACAAGCGAGCCCATGTCGAGCGCTACGATCCTTTTCGTCTTGAGCGTCTCGGGGACATCCCCCTTGACGATCCGCTGGGCGATCCCCTCCGCGATCGCGGTCTTGCCCACGCCCGGCTCTCCGATCAGGACGGGATTGTTCTTCGTCCGCCGCGAGAGCACCTGGAGGACCCGGCGAATCTCCTCGTCCCGCCCGATCACCGGGTCTATTTTCCCCTTCCTGGCCATATCGTTCAGATCGCGCCCGTAGCGCGCGAGAGCCTGGTACTTCTCTTCGGGGTTCTGGTCGGTGACCCGCTGCGTCCCCCGTATCTCTTTCAGCACGGTGAGGACCGACTCCGCGGTGACGCCCTGATCGCGGAGAAGCTTCCCCGCAGTCCCCTCCCGCGAGGCGACGATGGCAAGGAGCAGATGCTCCGTGCTCAGGTACTCATCGTGAAGATCGTCCGCCTGTTTCTGCGCCGCTTCGATCAACCGACCGAGCGCGGGGGAGAGTGACTGGCTCGCAATGCTCACGCCGCTCACTTTCGGTAGACGGCCCAGGGCATCATTGACCTTGATCTTGAGAAAGCCGGTGTTCACCCCGAGCTTCTCCAGCACCGGCACGACTGTCCCCTTCGGGTCCTGGACGAGCGCTGCGAGCATGTGCTCGGGCTCGAGAAGCTGGTTCCCGTAGCTGGAGGCGATCTCCTGCGCGTTCTGCAGGGCCTCCTGTGACTTGACTGTGAATTTGTTCAGATTCATGTTTTCTTTCCTTCTCCCGTAGATTGCTCCTCCAGCCTCTTCCCCGCCTTCTGCTCGATAATCACCTCGACGGCGTTCTGCTTATCCTTTGGCTGGAAATCGTGAAATGCGCTGAGCGATGCAATGCCGCCGCCGCTCTCCCCGCGGGAGGGGCGGCCGGTAATGATCATCCAGAAAAGCCCGGCCAATGACAGCGCCATCGCCGATCCAATAATCCAGTCCGCCATGCTGACCTCCCGGGTGTGCAAAAGGCGAGGGGTCTCCTCGCCTTTCGCATGATGACCGCAGCCTCCATGTTCCTTATTTCTTTTCTTTGCCTTTGTCGTCCACCACTTCGTACTGCGCGTCTTCGACCTTTTTCTCCCCGGCGCCCTGCTGCGCCCCGCCCGCCGGGCCGCCCTGGGGTCCCGCCCCCGGCTGTTCGCCCGCCTGCGTGGCCTGCTGGTACATCTGCGTCGAGGCTTCGTTCCATGCGGTGTTGAGGGCCTCCATGGTGGTCTTGATGGCTGCGGTGTTGTCGCTCTTCAGGGCTTCCCGCAGCTTTTCGTTTGCACTTTCCACTTTGGCGCGCGCCTCCGCGCTGACCTTCGCACCGAACTCCTTGAGCTGTTTTTCGGTCTGGAAGACCAGGCTATCCGCCTGGTTCTTCATGTCGATATCTTCCCTCTTCTTTTTGTCCTCCTGCGCGTGCGCCGAGGCGTCCGTTTTCATCTTCTCGACCTCTTCCTTGCTCAGGCCGCTGGAGGATGTGATCCGGATCGACTGCTCCTTGTTCGTCCCCTTGTCTTTCGCGGAGACGTGGAGCATGCCGTTGGCGTCGATGTCGAACGTCACTTCGATCTGAGGAATCCCCCGGGGGGCCGGCGGGATCCCGTCGAGATGGAACCTGCCGAGCGTCCGGTTGTCCTGCGCCATCTGGCGTTCACCCTGGAGTATATGGATCTCGACCGACGGCTGGCTCTCGGATGCCGTCGAGAAGATCTCGCTTTTCCGCGTGGGGATCGTCGTGTTCGACTCGATCAGCCGCGTCATCACCCCGCCCAGCGTCTCGATGCCGAGCGCCAGCGGGGTCACGTCGAGAAGAAGGACGTCCGTCACATCTCCCGAAAGCACGCCCCCCTGGATCGCCGCGCCGATCGCCACCACCTCGTCAGGGTTCACACCTTTGTGCGGCTCCCTGCCGAAGACATCCTTCACGAGCTGCTGCACGCGCGGAACGCGCGTCATGCCGCCGACGAGTATCACCTCGTCGATCTGCGTCGGGGAGAGTCCCGCATCCTTCAGTGCCCGCTCGGTCGGCCCGAGCGTCTTCTTGATAAGATCGTCCACAAGCTGTTCGAACTTCGTCCGCGTCAGCGTCATGTTCAGGTGCTTCGGACCGTCCGCCGTCGCGGTGATGAACGGCAGGTTGATCTCCGTCTGCATGAGCGTGGAGAGCTCCATCTTGGCCTTCTCGGCCGCTTCGCGGACCCTCTGCAGGGCCATCGGGTCCTTCCGGATATCGATCCCTTCCGTTTTCTTGAATTCATCGGCGACAAAATCGAGCACCCGCTGGTCAAAATTGTCCCCCCCGAGGTGCGTGTCGCCGTTTGTCGATTTCACTTCGAACACTCCGTCGCCGAGCTCGAGGATCGAGACATCGAACGTCCCGCCGCCGAGATCGTAAATGGCGACCTTGAGGTCTTTGTTTTTCTTGTCGAGTCCGTACGCGAGCGCGGCGGCGGTCGGCTCATTGATGATGCGCTTGACCTGGAGTCCTGCGACTTCCCCCGCCTCTTTCGTTGCCTGCCTCTGGGCATCATTGAAATACGCCGGCACGGTTATGACCGCCTCGGTGACCTTCTGCCCGAGGTAGTCCTCCGCGGTCTGCTTCATCTTCTGCAGGATCATCGCGCTGATCTCGGGAGGAGAATAGACCCGGTCCCCCACCTCCACGCGCGCCGTATTATTGTCCCCCTGGACCACTTTGTAAGGGACGAGCTTCATCTCCTCGTTCACCTCATTATAGAACCGTCCCATGAACCGCTTGATCGAGGATACGGTGTTCTGGGAGTTCGTGACCGCCTGACGCTTTGCCGCCTGACCCACGAGGCGCTCTCCGTTCTTGGCAAATGCCACGACCGATGGGGTCGTTCGCCCCCCCTCGCTGTTCGCGATCACGACAGGATCACTCCCCTCCATGACCGCAACAACTGAATTCGTCGTACCCAGGTCTATTCCAATAATCTTACCCATTTCGTCATTCTCCTTGTGATGGACACATGAGTGAATCAATTCTATCGAAAGGAGATCCAATTGATATGCCACAAAAAGGGGAATCGCATGCACTCGTAATCTGCTTTGGAATAACGACTTAGAGGAGTCCAGAAAACCCGTGCCCGAGAACGATCGGAGCGATGCGACATGTTGGCATTTTTATCTGCCTTTTTTGCATGGAGTCAGTGTCCCACTGGCAGAATGTCAGCCGAGTCCACCAACCTTGACTTTGGCCGCTTGATTGGGTATCATCGGAGGTTCTTCCCGGAAAATTCCACCGTGAACTCCACCTCTCCACTCCTCGACACGGCTGCGCTTAAGAAAAAGCTCAACGGGCGCAAATTCGGATCGAAGGTCTTCGCATTTGATACAATTGACTCGACAAACAACTGCGCCAGGGCCCTAGCGGGGTGTTGGGCGGAAGAGGGAACCCTCGTCTTCGCCGAGAGGCAGACCGAGGGGAAGGGGAGGCTCGGGCGGAGTTGGCTCGCCAACCCGTATGAAAACCTCACATTTTCGCTTGTTCTGAGGCCAAAGCTCCCACCGGCAGCACTCAATCTCCTCCCCCTCTACGCAGCGGTCGCCGTTGCGGAAGCCATCGAGCATGAGACGGGACTCTCTGTGGAATGCAAATGGCCGAACGATCTACTTATCAGCGGGAAGAAGAGTGCCGGAATACTCCTGGAGGGGTCCCTGAAAGAAGAGGGGCTCGACTACGTCGTCCTCGGGATCGGAGTCAACGTCAACCAGACCTCCTTCCCCGAAGATATCGCCCCGCGGGCCACGTCTCTCAAGGCGCAGGCGGGGAGGGATATCGACAGGATAATGCTTCTCCGCGAAATCCTGGGGACACTGGAGACCCGCTACACTGCCATAATGAAGAAGGGGTTCCACAACCTCCTCCCCCTCTGGCTCTCGCGTACAACGATGCTCAACAAGGAAATTTCGGTGGCGCAGGACGGGACGGTGATATCAGGGATCGTCAAAGGGCTCAGCCCCGAAGGGGCGCTGATACTGGATGCGGGGGGGACGGAAAAAATACTTTTTGCCGGCGACGTCACAATACTGGGGTCCTGAAAGAAGTCCATGCTCCTCGCCATCGATGTCGGAAACACGCACACGGTACTCGGGATATACGACGGGGAGCGACTCGTGGCGGACTGGCGCATGGCGAGCCTGACGCACCGGACCGTGGACGAAAACTGGCTGACGATCAAGAGCTTCTGCACCGATGCCAACATCCCGCTTGCGGAGATCGACGGGGTCGGCATTTCGTCGGTCGTCCCGGACCTGACCGATGTCTTCGAATCGCTGGCGCGCAAGTATTTCAAGGTGGAGCCTGTCACGGTCACCGCATCGCTCGATCTCGGTATGAGGGTGCTCTATACCGATCCGGCCGCGGTGGGCGCGGACCGTCTCTGCAACGCAATCGCGGGGTTCAGGAAATACGGCGGCCCGCTCGTCGTGATCGATTTCGGCACCGCGACGACGTTCGACGTGATTGCCGCTTCCGGCGACTACCTGGGGGGTGTCATAACGCTCGGGCTCGATTCCACGGCCTCCGAGCTCCACCGCCGCGCGGCGAAGCTCCCGAAAATCGAGCTCCGGTTCCCCTCCTCGGTCATCGGCAAGGAAACAGAGGCCAGCATGCAGTCCGGGGTGATGTTCGGCACTGTCGACGCGGTCGAGGGGATAATCCGGCGCATCGCCGCCGAACTGGGGGGAAAGCCGAAGGTGATCGCGACGGGGGGGCTTTCCGGCATCATCGCCGCACACACGAGTGTCATAGATGCGTGCGAGCCATCCCTCGTGCTTGACGGAGTCCGGCTTATCTATGAGAGGGTGCAACGGAAGAAAGTGTGAAGCCAGGCGGTCTCGAACACTTCTACAACCCTGACGCTCGCTTTGCGGACTGGTCAGGGGGTTCCGAAGAGCCTGACCGATGCCTGCGCGAGCTGGACGAGAGGGGAGAAATAGAGGCCGAGCAGGAGCGTCGGCACCAGGAGGACAAGAAGAGCCGCGTTCTGGATGCCGCTGAGCGTGATGCGAGGGGAGGAGGGTTCCTCCGCCCGGAGGAACATGTTTCTGAATATCCGTACGTAATAGTACAGCGCGATGACGCTGTTCAGCGCGGCCACAATGGCCAGCCAGGTCCATCCGCTGTTGATCAGCGCCGCAAAGATGTACAGCTTGCCGACAAATCCCGCCGTGGGGGGAAGCCCCGTCAGAGACACAAGGAACACCGCCAGCGCCACCGCCAGGAACGGCGAACGCGCACCGATCCCCCTGTACTCGTCGATGTCTTCGCTCCCTGTCTTGTCCGCGATCAGCATCACGCAATAGAACGCCCCCAGGTTCATGAACAGGTAGACACCGAAGTACACCATGATCGCGGCCAGCCCTTCATTGCTCAGGACAACCACGCCGGTCAGCATATACCCGGCGTGCGCGATGCTCGAGTATGCAAGAAGCCGTTTCAGGTTGTTCTGCCACACCGCAACCAGGTTGCCGATTGTCATCGAGAGGACCGCGAGTATCGCGACAAGGTCGACCCAGTGGAACCCCTGCAGCGTCGCCCATGTGCCCGCCGGCAGTGCCACCGCGCCGGCATCGATGAACGTCACCTTGAAGAACCGGATCATCATCGCGAAGCCCCCTGCCTTCGATGCCACCGACAAGAACGCGGTGATCGTGATGGGGGCCCCCTCGTACACGTCGGGTGTCCAGAAGTGGAAGGGGACCGCGGAAATCTTGTAGCCGAATCCGGCCAGGGCAAGGATGCCGGCGATCAGGAGCGTGAAGGATGCCGCACTCCCCCCCCCTGAGAGGACCTGCGGCAGGGCGCGGTTGATCGCCCCAAGGTCGAGCGACCCGCTGAGGCCGTACAGGAGCGAGATCCCGTACAGCATGAGCCCGGAGGAGACCGCCCCGTAGATCAGGTACTTGAGCGAGGCCTCGCTCGAGTCCGGCGCCTCACGGGTGTACCCGCTGAGGAGGTAGGAGCTGAGCGAGGAGAGCTCGATGGCGATGTACATCATCAGCAGATTGCTCGCCCCCGCCATCAGCATCATCCCGAGAGCGGCGGCGCAGAGCAGTGCATAATACTCCCCGAGCTTCCGTCCCGGCGAGTTGAGCTCTCCGGACTCCATGGAAAAGACGACGACGAGTATCCCCGCCAGGATGACGATGGTCTTGAAGAAGACCGCAAAGGAATCAACAGCGATCATTCCGCTGAATATCGATGCGTTGACGCCGGCCTGGCCCAGCAGGAGGAGTCCTGTGACGATGAACCCCGCGAGCACGAGCGCGGACACCACGATGGGCTTCCGGCGGAATATCAGGTCGGCCAGAATCGCGGCGATCAGCGTCAGTGTGATCGCCGTCTCGGGCGCAAACAGGGACAGGTCGTTCAGAAGGTGGTCGCTCATGTGCGTCTCCCTTTACATCCCGCCCGTCATCGCCGCGGGGGCCCCGTGCTGGAGCAGGGCCGCGAGCGTGTTCAGGGAGCTGTTCATGAGATTCAGGATGGGTGCAGGGTAGATGCCGAAAAATATCACGATGACGCCAAGCGTGGCGAGCATGAACGTCTCCCTGCCGTTCATGTCCGTGAGGTCTTTCCACTTCTCCGGGAGAGGCCCGAGGAAGACACGCTGGAGGACCCAGAGCATGTAGGCCGCGGTCAGCACGATCGTGGCCGCGCCGATGATCGTAAGCGTCCGGAACGTCTGGAAGGCGCCGAGGAGGGAGAACATTTCGCTGATGAACCCGCTCAGCCCCGGGAGTCCCAGGGCCGCGAAGAAGGCAACGGTCATCGCCCCGGCATACCGGGGCATCTGGTTCATGAGTCCGCCGAACTCGTTCAGCCCGCGTGTGTGGGCGCGGTCGTAGATCACCCCGACGATAAGGAAGAGCATTGCGGTGATCGTCCCGTGGTTGAACATCTGGAAGACCGCCCCGGTCAGCCCCTGCGTGTTCATGGAGGACATCCCGAGCACGACGATCCCCATATGGCTGACGCTCGAGTACGCGATGAGCTTCTTGAAGTCGGTCTGCGCCATTGCCACGAGCGCACCGTACACCATGCTGATGACCCCCAGGAGCGCGAGCTCCCAGCTGAAGTGGCGCATCGCGTCAGGGAATATCGGGAAGCTGATGCGCAGGAGCCCGTACGTCCCCATCTTCAGAAGCACGCCGGCGAGAATGACGCTGATCGGGGTCGGCGCTTCGACGTGCGCGTCGGGGAGCCATGTGTGAAACGGGAAGATCGGCACCTTGATCGCGAATGCGATAAACAGGGCGCCGTAGGCAAAATAGCGCATCGAGGTATCGACGCCGGCAAGGAGAGACCCCGGCACGAAGTTCCCCGGGTCCATCATGGCCACCATGTTGAACGTGTAGATCTTCTCCCAGCCCTGCCCCATTCCCCGTGCGGCTTCTGAGAGCGAGTGGAGCCCGCCTGCGGGATCGATGTAGACGTTGACGCTGAAGTAGAGTGCGATCATCGCGAGGAGCATCAGCACGCTTCCCAGGAGTGTGTAGAGAAAGAACTTGATCGCCGCGTATTCACGCCGCGGCCCGCCCCACACGCCGATGAGAAAATACATCGGGAGCAGCATCACCTCCCAGAAGACGTAAAAGAGGAAAAAGTCGAGCGATACGAACACGCCCATCATGCCCGTGTCCAGCAGAAGGAAGAGGGCGAAATAGCCCTTCAGCGATTTTTCGATGTTCCAGGAGGAGATCACCGCGATGAAGCTGATGAGCGCGGTCAGCAACACCATCACCACGCTGATGCCGTCGATGCCGAGGAAGTACTCGATGTGCAGGCGGCCGAACCAGCTCACGCTCCGGACGTCGATCCAGGAGAACTTCTCGAGGAACTGCATCCCGGACTCGCTGTTGATCCCCCCGAGGCTGCGGTCGAACCGCATGAACAGGAACACCCCGAGAACGACCTGCAGGGCGGCAATGACGAGCGCGGTCCACCGGATCGTGTCCTTCTTCTCCTTCGGCAGCATGAGGACGATGACCATTCCCACGACAGGCAGGAATGTTATCCACGAGAGTATCCCGATTCCGGCAATTTCCATTGACCTTCATTCCTCCTGAAGATGAGCGTCGTCGGCTGAGGAGAGTGCGGCCTCACACCAGACGGAATATGAAATAGAAAACCATGACCCCGAGCACCGCAAACAGCACGTAGGTCTGGACCCGCCCGGTCTGGAACTTCCGCAGCACCAGCCCGAAGAAGCCCGAGAAGTAAGCGGAGAAATTGACGAGCCCGTCGACGACATACGTGTCGAATTTTCCGCTCACGAATGCCACGCCCCGTGTCACCCGGCCGGCGCCGTTCACGGCGCCGTCGACGATCCATGTGTCCACCCAGCGCAGGAGCGAGGCCAGCCCCAGGACACCGTTCACGACGACCGCCTGGTAGAGCTCGTCGAAATACCATTTGTTCACGAGGAACGTGTGGACCGGAGCCAGGGCGCGGGCCACCGCATCGGCGCTGATTTTCTTCCAGTAGTAGGTGGCAAACGCCGCAAGTATGCCGAGTCCCGCAACCGACAGCGAGAGGATCAAGGCCGTCAGGTGAACGCTGCCCAGGACCTCTTCGAACACGTGGGCGGAGGGGGCCGCCAGCGCGGCGGGGACAACGCTCTCCGGGCGCTCGACCGCGCGCGCAATCCAGCCCGGCGTGAACCCGGACGGATCGACGCTGTAGAAGATAAAGACGGAGAGCGCCGCCAGCGCCAGGAGCGGCAGCGTCATCACGAAGTCCGACTCGTGCACATGGGCGATCCTGTCCGCGTCCCTGTGCTCGCCGAGAAATGTCAGGATCACAACCCGGAACATGTAAAATGCCGTCAGTCCGGCGACAAGGAACCCGATCAGAGGGATGATGACATGCCCTGTCAGGCTGCCGAACGCCAGCGTGCCGGCCAGTATCTCGTCCTTGCTCAGGAACCCGGATGTGAGCGGCACCCCTGAGATGGCCAGAGTGAAGACAACGAATGTCCAGAACGTCACCGGCATTTTCGACCTGAGTCCCCCCATGTTCCTGATGTCCTGAGGATCGGTGTCATGATCGTCCGCATGGTGGAGGGCGTTGTGCATCGCGTGTATGACGGACCCCGATCCGAGGAAGAGGCCCGCCTTGAACATGGCGTGCGTGGCGAGGTGGAAGAACCCCGCTGTGTACGCGCCGACGCCGAGCGCCATGATCATGTATCCCAGCTGGCTGATCGTCGAATACGCCAGGACCTTCTTGATATCGTTCTGCGCGATCGCGATCGTCGCCGCGATAAACGCCGTGATCGCGCCGATATACGTGATGACGAGGAGCGCGTCCGCGGTCATGATCGGGAAGAGGCGCGCCACCAGGTACACGCCGGCCGCGACCATCGTGGCGGCGTGGATCAGCGCGCTTACCGGGGTCGGACCCTCCATCGCATCGGGGAGCCAGACGTGCAGAGGGAACTGGGCGGACTTGCCCACGGCGCCGCAGAAGAGAAGGACACCGGAGGCGGTCAGCCACCACTCGCTGCCGAAGGGGAGATGGCCGCTCCTTATCCCCTCGAAAATCTCCGTGAGCGAAAACGTGTGAAACGTCATGAAGAGGATCGCGATGCCGACAAAGAAGCCGAAGTCGCCCACGCGGTTGACGACAAACGCCTTTATCGCGGCATTCGACGCGCTCTTCTTCTCGTACCAGTGGCCGATCAGGAGGTAGGAACAGATCCCGACGAGCTCCCAGCCCACGTACAGAAGGAACAGGTTGTTCGCCAGCACGATCAGGAGCATGGAGAAGGAGAAGAGCCCGAGGTACGCGAAGTACCGCGAGTACCGGATATCCCCCTTCATGTAGCCGATGGAAAAGAGGTGCACGAGCGCGCTGATGAGGGTGACGACGACAAGCATGATCGCGGTCAGGTTGTCGACGGCGACCCCCAGGACGATCCGGAGCGGCCCGATGCCGGGGACGTCGTGGAAGTCGACCCATGTGAAGTCCAGCGAGAGCGTGACGTCGTGGTACAGCGCAAGTTTCCCGTAGAGGACCGTCCCGGCCAGGACAAGCGCCGCGGCGATCGCGGAGGTGGACAGCCAGTCCCCCTGGCGGGGAAGCCTCTTCCCCGCAAATATCATCACGGTGAACGCAGCCAGCGGGAGAAACAGTATCGCGAGGGCGACCGTGAGCAGTGTGTCCTGGGCCATGGCGTTATTCTTTGAGTGAGCTCACTTCGTCGACGTTGATCGTCTGGAAGCGGTGATAGATGTTGAGGACGATCGCGAGCCCGATCGCGGCTTCCGCGGCGGCCAGGATGATCACAAAAATCGCCGCGACCTGTCCGTCGAAATTCATGTCGGCGCTGTAGCGCGAGAACGCGATAAAATTGATGTTCGCCGCGTTCAACACGAGCTCCACACCCATCAGAACCATGATGGCGTTCCTCCTGGTGGCGATCGCGTAAATTCCGAGTGCGAAGAGTATGGCGCTGACGATCAGGAAGTGGGCCAGCTGCACGTGAGGGAGCCAGGCTGCGAATTCATTCCAGAAGCTTTCGAGCGAACCCATAGGATCCTGTGCTTTCAAGAGTTCCGGTGGCGCCGGGCCGTCATTGCGGCGCCGATAAGGGCGACCAGAAGGACCACCGAGGCGATTTCAAACGGGATCACATACGACGTCATGAGCATCTGGCCCAGGGTCCCCGTTGTGGTCTGCGGACCCTCGGGGGCGGGGACACCGACCCCTTTCCACGTCGAGTAGCTGAGTCCTGCGAGCGTCCCCGCCACGACGGCGGCGATGATGAGGGCGGGTATGGCCTGGATGGTCCCCGTCTTCATCTCAACGCTGATGACGTTGTTCGTCAGCATCACACCGAAGAGGAGGAGCACGAGTATTCCCCCCACGTAGATCAGGATCTGCGTCACCGCGAGGAAGTCCGCATGGAGGAGAACGTAGAGCGCCGCCACGCCGAAAAACGTGAAGAGGAGCGAGAAGGCGGAATAGATGATGTTCTTCGAAAAGACGACGACGCAGCCCGAGAGGAGCGTGATGAGGGCGAAGAAATAGAAGACGACGTCGAACAATTGCATGGTGTCTATACCTTGGTTTCGGGATTTGGCGCTTTCGGTGGCGCCTCCGGCGCCACAGGTGGCGCTTGCGGTGGCAACACAGGCGTCACGGGCGCCTTCGGGGCCGCCGCTGCTGCCGCCTTCTTCGCCACCTGCTCCTTTTCGTACGAGGAGAGTCGCGACTTCGCAGCGTCGGTCTCCGCCGGCGTCATCGTCGCGAACCTGTAGATGAGGTTTTCCCTCTCGAATTCGGAGAATTCATACACGTCGGTCATCTTGATGCATTCGGTCGGGCAGGGGTAGACGCACAGACCGCAGTAGCAGCACTTGGCGATGTCGATGTCGAACAGCGGGACATAAAGCCTCTTCTTGGTTCCGACGGATGTGAGGCCGAGATCGATATCGGGGGTCGATTTGACGGTCTCGATCGTAATGCAGTCGACCGGACAGGCCATCGCGCACTGGTCACACCCGATGCAATCGTCCATGTTCACGTACAGCCGGTTGCGCGCCCGCTCAGGGAGCTTCAGCTTGACGTCCGGATACTGGATCGTCACCGCCGGCGTAAACAGGTGCCGCCAGGTGACCTTCATGCCGATAAGCACGGTCACCACGCCGTCCCAGATATCCCTGAAATATGTGAGCATGAAAACCCCTTTCTCAGCGAACCGCCATGACCCAGAACCCGACGCCGATCACCACCACGAACGCGAAGGGGATCAGGACCTTCCACCCCACGTACATCAGCTGGTCAACCCGGAGGCGCGGCAGAGTCCAGCGGAGCCACATCTGCACGAATATGAACGACATCCCCTTCGTCAGGAACCAAAAGACCCCCCAGAAGGGGCCCGAAAGCCAGTCGCCGAACGGACTGTTCCATCCGCCGAGAAACAGCGTCGCGGCGATGGCGGAGACGGCGAACATGTTCGCATATTCCGAAAGGAACAGGAGCGCGAAGCGCATCCCTCCGTATTCGGTGTGATACCCCGCGACGAGCTCCGACTCGGCTTCCGGAATATCGAACGGTGTTCTATTAACTTCCGCGAGCGAGGCCACAAAGTAGATCAGCGATCCCAGGAAGAGGAAAGGGAATTTCTGGAACAGGAACCAGTTCCAGAACCAGCCCGATTGGAGGCGGTTGATCTCCTGGAGGTCGAAGCTCCCCGCGACCATGACGACCGCCAGGATGGCGAGCGCCACCGGGATCTCGTAACTGACGATCTGCGCCGCGGAGCGCATCGCGCCGAACAGGGACCACTTGTTGTTCGAGGCCCAGCCTGCCATCAAGAGTCCGACAACCACGAGGGACGAGATGGAGATGACGTAAAAGAGGCCGATGTTGATCCCGCTCCCCACGTATGCCGCGCTGAACGGGATCGCCGCGTACGCGGCGTACGATCCGGCGAAGACCAGGTACGGCGCGAGGATGAAGAGTTTCCTGTCCGCCGCGGAGGGGATGATGTCCTCCTTCTGGATGAGCTTCAGGATGTCGGCGATCGTCTGCGC
>Ga0182017_10002376_pt1 | contig 14293 bp, 13 predicted proteins | sample 712E3DmetaG_FD_120492 | JGI IMG/M metagenome (GOLD analysis project Ga0182017, IMG submission 120492) | Permafrost microbial communities from Stordalen Mire, Sweden - 712E3D metaG | ecosystem: Environmental > Terrestrial > Soil > Wetlands > Permafrost | place: Sweden: Stordalen | collected... | reverse complement strand
TCCTTCATGCCACTCAGGTTCAATTCAGAACCGGCTGGTTTCTGGAATCCGTTGTCTCAGCGTCATTGATTGTGCTTGTGATTCGAACCCGGCAACCTTTCTTCAGGAGTCGGCCGGGGAAATTTCTCTTAATGGCGACGCTGTCAATCGTTGCCGTGACGTTGATTCTGCCCTTCACTCCACTCGCCGAGATTTTCGGATTCAGCCCGCTGCCGGTGTCGTTCCTTCTGCTCATCGGGGCAGTCGTATTGTTGTACATTATCACGGCAGAGTTGGTAAAGAGGGTCTTCTACAAGAAGGTGAGATTGTGAAGCGGTTACTCGTGAAAGGATGGGGGTGTGCACTGCATACTCTTGACCAAAGACACAGTGGATGGTTTTTAGCCAGATCCACCTGCTGCAACTTCATACTGATGATGGGTTGTTTCCCACCAGAAGAAGTGAAGCTTTTGTAAAGATTGGAATGTTAAGCAGCGTTAAACCATTCGACCGGCCGGACTGAATAGAGACGCGACGTTTGTTTTCCATGATTCGCCCCCACTTCAAATCATCTGGTCATTCAGCCCGGGCTTTTCTCAGGGTCACTATGTGTTCAATACCCGGCAGCAACGCCTGGATGAATGCGTTCTTGAGTATCCCGCCGAGAGTGGAGAGAATGTCGATATTCTTATTCTCGAACGTTCCACTGAGTGGAATTGTCGTTCCGATGACATCGGTAGAATGGCTTGTGAAGAGCGCGACCCTCAGGGCGGGGACTATACAGATATTGTCAGCAAGTATACCAATGATTGGCAGGGAAAGGAATCGACCAAAAGGATGGAAGAGTAGTTAGTTTATACCCTTCCAGCACGACGTTTCTGCCCCACAAAGGGTTAACTCCTTTATCACCCTTCCGCCCTATTACATTTGTGGCGCGCCCTCGGTAGCTTTTCCCATCGCGCGATTGAGGAAAAACGCGCAATGAGGTCCATTCTCCATCGCGAGTCTTGTTTAGCCCCTCAACACACAAGAAAGGATATTATCATGCTTTGGACAATCGTCGTTATACTAGTCATCCTGTGGCTCCTGGGCCTCATAACCTCCTACACCATGGGCGGTTTTATCCACATTCTTCTGGTACTAGCCATTATCGTCATCCTGTATAACGTCATTAGCGGTCGAAAAGGGTCAGCATAAACAGGATCCCGGGAGTACCTGGATTCTTGGTCATCAGATCTCCAGGTACAATTCACTATCCATCCACCAGCGGTCCAATTCGTTGAATAAGCACAATCAGAGACACGGCGTATTGGCCCTTGCACTGGTGGGGGTCGTGGCAGGAACGTCCCTCGATCGGGAATAGAAGTTGGCTGATGCATGTGAGAGGGTTGCAGGGGGAAGGATAAATTCGAAGGAGTAAACCTCTTTCCCGCCGGGATTGCAAAAGAAGAGCTAATTCGGCCCAAATGGAGCCTGCAGGGAATGGAAGTGAGCTTGCTTGCTCTCATTGTGACAAGTGCGGTCTGGAGGGCCCTACACATTCCTGGCTGAGGGCAGACACCGCTCCCCTTCTGTCTCGTCCTGGGAGCGGGCACGCTTGTGCGGATCCCAGGCAATCCATTGGGACATGGTCGAGCACATGGCGAGGACGGAGGAGCCCTTGCCCGATTGAAAAGGGAGGCGCTGATTGTGGTAGAGGGCTGGCTTGACAATCAGCGTGCGGAGAGGTATTATTGAGACGCATTTCTCCCCGTTCAGATGGGAATCTTCTGTGACACATCGCCCGATATTTCTTCTTGCCGTTTTCGTGCTGGCGCTCCACCTCACCCTCACAGCACAGACAGTGCGTGTCATTACCGTCGATGCAGCCATCTTTCCCGCTTCGGCCCAGTTCATCCACGAGTCGATACAGCGCTCCGCCGAGCGGGGGGATGAGTGCGTCGTCATCAGGCTGAATACGCCCGGGGGCCTTCTCAAATCAACAAGGATGATCGTCACAGACCTCCTGACGTCAGGCGTACCGGTGGTGGTCTATGTCTCCCCAGCGGGCGCGCAATCGGCCTCCGCCGGCTCATTTATCACTCTCGCGGCGAATATCGCCGCCATGGCCCCCGGAACGAACATCGGAGCCGCCCACCCGGTAAACATGCAGGGTGGGGAGAAAGACTCCATAATGAACGAGAAGGCGACCAACGACGCTGCGGCCTTTATTCGCACGATCAGCGAGAAGAGACACCGGAACGTCCGCTGGGCCGAAGACGCCGTGCGCAGGAGCATTGCCATCACCGAAACCGAGGCGCTCCGCGACAGCGTCATCGACCTGATCGCCCCCTCCCTACCGGAACTCCTCCGGGCCATCGACGGTAGACACGTTATCGTGGAAGGGGGCGAACGGACGCTCCGGACGGCCACGGCCACCGTGACCGAGGAAGAGATGGGCTGGAAATTCCGGCTCCTTGATATCCTGAACGATCCCAACATCGCCTACGTCCTCTTCCTCCTCGGACTGTATGGACTCCTGTTTGAGTTGCACAACCCCGGATCCATTCTCCCCGGCGTCGTCGGATTCATCGCGATCGTGCTCGCACTCTACTCCTTCAATACGCTCCCCGTGAACTTCGCCGGCCTCGCACTCATCGTCTTCGGCGTGGCACTGTTCGTCCTTGAACTCAAGATCGCCAGCCACGGCATACTCACCGTGGGAGGCATCATCTCACTCCTGCTGGGATCAATGATGCTCATCAATCCGGAGTCCTCGTTGGAAGTAATTGCCATATCCTGGGGCGTCATCATACCCGCGGTGCTCTGCACTGCCCTGTTTTTCCTTTTCGTCATCGGCCTCGGGATCCGGGCGCAGTCGCGCAAGCCGGTGACCGGCGTCGAGGGGATCGTCGGCGAACGGGGCGAGGCAGTCACACCCCTCTCCCCCGCCGGGACGGTCCGCGTTCACGGCGAATTGTGGAGCGCCGTCACTTCCGGCGAGAAGCTCCCCGCCGGCTCCACAGTCACGGTCGAGAGCGTCAGCAGCCTGACGCTCACCGTGCGCATGTCGGAGCTACAATCCCACTGAAAGGAGCAGTACATGGAAGTCTTCGGTGCATTCCTATTTGTCGTTCTTCTGTTTGTCGTCATCATCATCAGCAATGCAATCCGCATCCTCCGCGAATACGAACGGGGGATCGTCTTCCGGCTGGGCCGGCTGATCGGCGTCAAGGGCCCCGGTATCATATTCCTGTGGCCCGTCGTTGACCGGATGGTCAAAGTCAGCCTGCGCACGGTGGTGATGGATGTCCCCCCCCAGGACATCATCACCAAAGACAACGTTTCTGTCAAGGTAAACGCGGTGATCTATTTCCGGGTAGTTCAGCCCGACAAGGCAATTGTCGAGGTCGAGAATTACCTCTTTGCAACATCCCAGCTTTCTCAGACGACGCTGCGGAGTATTCTGGGACAGTCGGCCCTGGACGAACTCCTCGCCGAAAGGGACAAGATCAACAGCGAGCTCCAGAAGATCATGGATTTCCACACCGAACCCTGGGGCATCAAGATCTCGAACGTTGAAGTGAAGCAGATCGACCTGCCTGTCGAGATGCAGCGGGCAATGGCCAAGCAGGCGGAAGCCGAGAGGGAACGCCGGGCAAAGGTCATTCACGCCGAAGGCGAGTTCCAGGCGTCGCAGAAACTGGCTGACGCGGCTCAGGTTATCGAAGGGCATCCGATTGCTCTCCAGCTCCGCTACCTTCAGACCCTTACCGAAGTCGCCTCGGAGAAGAACTCCACGACGATCTTCCCGGTCCCCATCGATCTGATCGCGCCGTTCCTCGACGCATGGAAGAAGAAATCCGCCGGCGGATGAACCCGGTACTCTTCGGTCATTCGCCCGATGCACGCATCGTCGCCGCCCACCAGGCCGGCGACGATGCAATGCGGGTCTATGTACGCACCGGGAAGACTATCGCAGCCGAAGAACGTCCCTTCTACCCCTTCTTTTTCCTGTCCGAACCGAAACTCATCGAAGGATTTCACAGAAAGCACTGGGTCCGCAGGCTCGATGGGCCCGGCGTCTACGACCATCTATGCGTGTTCGAAGAATGGTCCGCAATGTGGGACGCCGTACGTCATATTCTCGAGTCGTACAACCGCCATGCCGTCCCAAGGATCGAGACGTACCAGGATCTCGACGTCCTCCATCTCATTGCCGATCCGGTCACGCAGTACCTGATGCAGTCCGGCCGGACACTCTTCAAGGAACTGTCGTTCGGCGACATCCACCGGCTCCAGCTCGACATAGAAACCTACACTTCCCCCGGACACCGGTTCAGCAACTCCGCCCGCCCGGGCGACCGGATCATCCTGGTGGCACTCAGCGACAGCGCGGGTTGGGAGCACGTCATCGACGGACGGAAAGCCTCTGAAGAGAAAATGCTCGAAGAGCTGGTCCGCTGCGTCCGCGAACGGGACCCCGACGTCATCGAAGGGCACAACATTTTCAATTTCGACCTGCCGTATATCCTCGCACGATGTGCCCGCCATGGTGTGACGCCTTCGCTCGGGAGAGATGGGAGCGTCCCGCGCAGCTTCGATTCCCGCACATCGTTTGCCGAGCACCCGTTCGAGTACACCGTCACGGACATTGCAGGCCGTCATATCATCGACACGCTCCTCCTGGTTCAGAGCTTTGATGCCGTGAAACGGAACATGGAGAGCTACGGGCTAAAGTACGCAGCACAGTACTTCGGCCTTTCTCCTGCAGACCGGACCTATGTCCCGGGGGAGAAGATCTCCTGGTACTGGGACAATGAACCTGCGACCCTCGTGGCGTATGCGCTGGATGACGTGAGGGAGACCGCCGCCCTCAGCGCCCACCTCTCCGGAAGCGCGTTTTACCTCACACAGATGCTCCCGTATAGTTACGGGGCCGTCGCGCGGATGGGCTCAGCCGCGAAGATCGAAAGCCTGCTTGTCCGCGAGTACCTCAGGCAAAAGCATGCGGTTCCCCGTCCGAGGGAAGGGACCCAGACAACTGGTGGATATACCGATATCTTCCTGACGGGTGTGCTCGGCCCGGTGGTCCACGCCGATGTAGAGTCGCTGTATCCGTCTATCATGCTTACCAACGCCATTGCGCCGGGAACGGACGACCTCGGGATTTTCCTGAATCTTCTCAAATCCCTTACATCGATGCGCCTCGATACCAAGCGGGCCATGCAGCGGACAGAGGAATCGGTTGAGCGGTCACGGTTGGACGCCATGCAATCGTCGTTTAAGATCCTGATCAACTCGTTTTACGGATATCTGGGGTATAACCGGGCGCTCTTCAACGATCACGCAAGGGCGGATGAGGTCACAAAGACCGGGCAAAAGATCCTCCGGACCATGATCGCGGAGATACGGGCAGGGGGGGGGAAAGTCGTTGAGGTGGACACTGACGGGATTTTCTTCGTTCCGCCGGTCGGCGTGGACACCGGAGAACAGGAGTCTGTATTCATATCGGTCTTGAGTTCCAGGCTTCCGGAGGGGATCACGGTGGCGATGGACGGACGAAACCGCAAGATCCTGAGCTACAAGAAGAAGAACTACGCCCTGCTCGGATATGACAACAAGATCCGGATCAAAGGCTCCTCACTCGTCTCGAGAAGCATGGAGCAATTCGGGCGGACGTACGTCCACCAGTGTATCGACTTCATCCTTCACGGGGACTTCAAGGGACTGCACCGGCTGTACGTGCAGTATTACAATGCCATTCTGAGTCACGGGCTCGATGTAAGGGATTTTGCCCGCGTGGAGGCGTTGAAGGACACGATCGCATTCTACGAGGAAGAGGTCAATGCCGGGCGGAGGAACCGGAGCGCCGCGTATGCCGTGGCAATCGCTTCCGGGCGTCCCCTCCGGCCGGGGGACAGGATCAGCTATTATATTACTGGAAACGATCCGAATCCGAGGGGATCTGACAACTGCAAAGCTGCAGAAGAGTGGGATCCGAATTTTCCGGATGAAAACTCTGCCTATTACATGCGCAGACTCAACGAATTCTCAGAAAAGTTCATTGTGTTCTTCCAACCTCAGGACTTCCGGGCGATCTTTTCCGCCGACGATCTGTTCCCTTTCGATCCCGCAAGCGTTGCATTACTCATCAGCGACGTTGTCGAAGATCCCCCCTCCGAGGAGGAGGAACCTCGCCCGGGGACGTTCGGTATCTGGCTTGAAGGATAGTCCAAACCCTTGCGTTTTTCATTCCGGTTTCTTACAATTTCGCGACAGGATGTCTCCAGAGCTTTATCATCTTCCCGAAAAGGTGTTCCGGCATGGAAAAGGGAACTGTGAAGTGGTTCAATAACGCGAAGGGCTATGGTTTCATCACGCGTGAAAACGGAGAGGACATTTTTATTCATTTCAAGTCCATCGTGGGGGAGGGATACAAGAGTCTGAAGCAGGGTGAGGCTGTGCAGTTTGATGTGGAGCAGGGGACGAAAGGTTTGCAGGCAGTCAACGTCACCAAAGTTGGCCCGTAAATCGCGTCAGGCTCGACAGATCACCGGACAAACAGCATCCCTTTCCCGGGGAAGAGTTGTTTTCGTTGTATCAGCCCCGGTGAGTGGCAACCCACTCCCGGACGTAGGTGACGATCGTCTGTGTCGATGCGCCCGGCGTGAAAAGCCTCCCGACGCCGAGCCTTCCTAATTCGTCGATATCCTTATCCGGAATAATTCCCCCGCCGAAAAGCAGGACATCATCGAGCCCTTTTTCTTTCAAGAGCGTCAACACACGGGGAAAAATCGTCATGTGGGCTCCGCTTAATATGCTCACGCCAATCGCATCCACGTCCTCCTGTGCCGCCGCCTCGACGATAACCTCCGGCGTTTTCCTCAGCCCGCTGTAAATCACCTCCATCCCCGCATCGCGCAACGCGGCAGCCACAACTTTGGCGCCGCGATCATGACCGTCCAATCCGACTTTTGCGACCAGGACACGGATTCGCCTTTCCATCATCCTCTTTCTCTCTTGATAGTCCGGTCAGTCTGAAATTCCTGAAGAGCCGTATGGAGCCTCGACAGGGGGAGACCGACAACATTGTAGAAACAACCTTCGATGCGGGTCACAAACACCGCACCGTAATCATCCTGTATCCCGTAGGCCCCTGCTTTGTCGAGGGGGGATCCCCCCTCAACGTATTCTTCGATTTCACTCAACGGGAGTTCGCGGAACGTGACGTCTGTTCTCTCCGTCCCTGTCATCTGCCGGCCGGAGGGGCGCTCCACAAGCGCGAAGCCCGTCACAACGGCATGCGTCTTCCCGCTCAGCGCGCTCAGCATCCGGACCGCATCACGGGGGCCATCGGGCTTCCCCAGCATCTCACGCTCCAGCACAACGATCGTATCCGCTCCGACAATCACACCATCCGGGATACTCTCTGCGACGTGCAGCGCCTTTTTGAGAGCAAGCGCGGCGGCGTTTTCTTCCGGCGTGCGGGACGGGTCAAATACCTCCGGGATATCGCAGGGCATGACGGTCGGGCTCATGCCGATTTGTCTAAGCAGCTGAAGTCTTCGGGGTGAGCGGGAGGCGAGAATCAGTTTCCTGTGTGAATCCATCCGGGATAAGAAAGAAAAGGCGACACCTCAGTATCGCCTTTCACAATGATGGCCTATGCAGTCGCGCTCCAAGCATCAACGAAACATCGCCTTGATGCTCCCCCATGTCCTCTTGACGCTGCTCACATAATGACTCACACCAGTTTCGTAGGGGTCGGAACGTGCGCCGTTAGCATACACCGCGGTAATCCTGTATTTGTAGTATGTCCCGGCGGTGCGGAACGCCGTTTCGTCGACAAAATCGTACGGTTGATTGCTTCCTTTGGACTTGAATAAAGGCATCAAGACAATGTACTGGCCGTCCCAGCCGGCTTTGCGTGCAATTTCGTAACCCACGATGCCTGTTTCGTCATCACTGTCCCAGTGAATCGTGATCGACGAACCGTCGCTCCGGGCAGTCGGTTGACCTTTGATTACAGCAGCCGACGCGATGCCGGTGAGGGAAAGGGCGAGAATACCGCCCAGTAAGAGAGACCGCTTCAACGAAGAGTTCATGGGTGAGCAGTCATTGAGAATCGAGTGCGGAAGGCGGGACTTGAACCCGCATGCCTTTTGGGCGCCACCCCCTCAAGATGGTGCGTCTGCCAATTTCGCCACTTCCGCAGGGAGTCGCTCCTGGCACAGTATAGGCAGGCCGTAAATAATATAGAAAAGGGAAATATCATGCGCAAGAGGCAATTGAAAATCCGGTCATCTTTCCCTGTTGCCGGAATCCGAACTGGAATTCGAGTATTCCAAGAAACTTGCGAAAGGACCCAGGCCTGGCGATGCAAAGGGGAATCATAGACAATTGAAATCAAGTCTCCCATTATATGAACGAATTCATTACAGTGTATTCCAAACCACCTCGAGGTATCGCCGGCATATCACCCGGCGGAATACTCATGACCCCTTTCAACCCGAAGCGCATTCCCATCAGCCCCCTGACACCCCCTCTTGTGCGGGATGGATTTCCTGAGAGAGAGGTGTCCTGGATCAGAGACCATCATTTGATCATTGTGGCCCTCCTGTCTCTCCTGCTTGTCGCTGTCATCGGGCTATCGACCGGAACCACTCCCCCAACCCATGACAGCTTCTATTACCTCAACATTGCGGAAGCGGGACTGCTCGACAACCCGGGTCTTGCCGCCCCGTACGCGTATCGATTCGGCACGCCGCTGATCGTTCGATGTATTCACCAGGTCTCGTTTCTCAGTGTCCCTGAAGCGTTTCAGGTTGTCACTTTCCTCTGTGCCTGGGGAATCCTTGTTGCTTCGTATGTCCTTGCCCGGTACGCAGGGGGCAATATGTCCACCGGTTTCGCTGTTATCGGGGTAATCGGGTTTTCGTTCTTCAACGTAAAATTCCCCCTCGCCGTCCCGACGATGGTCGATACCCAGGGATTACTTCTTATCACCCTGGCTTTATGGGCCCTTCTCAGGAAGCGCTTCGGCCTCTGTCTTTTCATTTCATGCGCCGGAATGTTCTTCAAGGAATTTCTCCTCGTTCCGGGGGCGTTGATCATATTCGAGAAGCTGAAGACGTACAGGCAAACCGGAACGACAGCTCCGCTCGTCTGGGTGACCTTGACGCTGTGCCTGATGCTGGCATGCTTCATCGTGCCGCGCATGGCGATCCCCGTCGTGACGGGATACGGCGCGAACTTCCGCTGGGACTTCCCGACTCCGGATCACTGGGCATACCTCGGGAACCTGAGGTACTTCCTTTCGGGCCGGCCCGACGCCGGGAGGCTGATCAATATCTGCTTCGCGCTTACCTCCTATTGGCTTCCGGTACTCCTCCTGGCGACGCCGGATCGGGTGATGAAGGCATGGCGGAGCCTTTCGACGCTGCGGTCTCTCTGTCTTCTGCATGTCGCGATTGTCGTTTCCCTCACACTGTTTGGCGGAACGAACATAATGATATTCGTCGCGTATTCCCTCCCGGCACTCGTTATTGTTCTTGTGTTCGTCGTCGGTGCCGGCGTTCACACGGCGGAAATCGTGATCATGCTGCTCGCGGTTCTCCTTTATAACCGGATTCCCTTCCCCACCGGGGGCCCGACATCAACGATCGATGACATCGTCCAATTCTATGGTGGATGGTGGTCTCGTGTCGACACGGTAACGCTTTTCCGGACTCTCGAGATGTGCGGGTACCTCATCCTCCTTTCGCTCTTCAGGCTCGTCACCGGCCGTCAACGCAGAAAGGGCGAGGACAACTCGTAAGAAGAATCCTGGCGACGGTTGCCCGTCAGGGGATATCAGTTATCGGGGGACTCTTGCGCCTGGTCAAGGCGCGCGTGAGGGCCATCGCAAGGAGAACGACGAAGAAAGGATCAACCATGAACCGGAACCGGCAGTTCTCGCCGATTTCGAGCATGTTGCCCACAACCGAAACGTAGAGAAGACTTGAGAAAAGGTACATAAACATGGCAGAGTGGGGAGTAATCGACGACGGCAATCGGAGGCACGTCCACAAATTTACAATCGACCACAGGAGTACCACGCCGTAGAGGAGCGCGATAACGATCCCCGTCCGCTGGACCTGCCACGCATAATCGATCGCTTCTTCATTCGCCTCGAACCCGGGACGTTCATAACGGATCTGTCCGAGAAGAAACCGATTGACCGCACGGTCCACACATTGCACGGACGGCCGGTTCGGGAAGAAGGCCAGGTACTCGCTCGCCGGACGGAAATAGATGAAAAGGGCATGAGCCACCCCGCGAAGATACAGCCCCGGATGGAGGCGTGCCAAAACAAGCGCATCATCGAAGTAGTGCCTGCTTATGCCCACATAGGCTGATTGATTCAAATTCGGGTTGCCGGTGGAACGGATTTCGTCATCGAGGACAGGGACGCCCATGGAATCGCGCCGTGCGAGCAAATCCCGGTACTTATTGATCTCCATGTACGGAGGCCGGAGCGCATACGGGGATAATACCCCTTCTTCCGCCAAGCGCACCCGCTCTCCTAACGGGACTCCCACGGTGACCATTTTGCACAAACTCATACCGAGCCAGGAGCTGGAGTTGGCAGATCCAAACAGGGCCAGATTTTTCACGCTCCAGATCGCAATCAGCAGGAGGGGTACGGCCGCCGCGACGAGGAGCCTGCGGCGATGCTGACGCTGGATTGCGATCAGTGCTCCCGCGACAAAGACGAACCAGAGCGGATGGAAAAGGCTCCGCGTGAGAACGATGCACCCGAGGAGACCGAAAAAGAGCCACGCGTACTTCATCCATCCGGTCCGGAGGTGCGCCTCCAGGCAAAGAACGCTGAGGATCAACATCAGCGTGACAGGATAAGTGTAGAACAACAGGTTCTCATAAAGTACCGCCGCCGGACTTACCATGACAGCCGCTGTCAGAACGAGACCCAGCCACAACGGCACATTCAACCGTGAAAGGGCCTCCTGCAGAGCGAACGTCATCGCCAGCCCCATTCCAAGGTAGAGAATCCGGAAGACAGGCTCAGGGTTCCCGGGAGCGCATTTTAATACGATTCCAACGAAGAGGTTGAACAGGGGAGGCTGGCTGTGCAAATACAGAAGACTTCGCAGGAGGTCAAACCTGAGAAGTTCTGGATCGAGAATTGCCAGCGAGCTCCGGAGGGGATCCCAGTCAAACCGGACGCCGGCGTAGATGTACGCCAGCCTGGATGCGAGGAAGACGATCGTCAGCGCAGCGAAACTGAGAATCCTGAGCTGACCCCTGGATGCATGCGCCCGGGAGCTTTCATTTGAGGGTCCGTTCGAACCGCGGAAGCGCACAATTTTCCCTTACCTGTCGGCCCGCTTCACACCGGGGCTGCCCCTGGGCTCACGGCATGTTACGCCCTGACCGTTCGCGTGATAACATCTGAGTGTCCGTCATCGAGTCGGGCAGGCGGGCCCCGTACTAAGGTGTGCCCTTCACCGAGTTATCCAGGGCGGTGGAGAAGTTCATCCGGACAGCAAAGCAACCAAAGGAGGATCCGGCGCTGCAGAGAAGATAGGGGAGGCCCATCACAGAATCAAACTATATGCATTTTGCTCTCCACGGCCATTGGATGGGGGCGGAGACGTTTATTCCACTCGCTGCCCCGCTTGCTCCCGGTTGGCGCCTCATAGCGCTTGATCAACCTGGACATGGGTATACAACCCATGCAGCCGGCTACACGCGAAAACACTACCTGGCAGACCTATCCGCTCTTTTTGACCATCTCCGCATCAACGAGGCCGTCATCCTGGGCCATTCTCTTGGAGGAGTAAACGCTTACCAATTCGCCGCATTGTACCCGCAGTTCGTCCGGGGCTTATCATCGAAGATATCGGTGCCGAGATCGCGGTCGATACGTCATTCGGCGCGTTTCAGTTTACTGCTGGACCCCAGTGGTGTGGATATCGATCCCTGTGCTTTGCAATCTGGCGAAGGGGACTGTAGTGACTCGCTTCGTTGCGAAAGTCGTGTAAGCCTTTCAGAGAGGACCAACAGTGTTGGACGAAACATCAAATACCGGCAGCCCCTTTATGACTTTCAGCCTGTCATCTCCCCCCAGGTAGGTGTGCGCACCCTTCCGGTCCCTTGACTCCCGATTGTGACTCATCACATAGCCGTCCCTGGCAGTGAGTTTTGGCAGCTGGTGGGCCACATCCTTGCGGACGAAGAATGCATTCACCCCCCCGGAGGTACAGCCAACAAATTCATATCCTTTCTTCGCAGCCAGCACGCAGAACGCGGCCAGTGAGGCGCCAAAATAAAGTTCAGAGAAATGAGCCTTCCGTCGGTAGAATTCAGGTGAATAAGGAACCGTGATGGCTCTTTCAGGACCGAAGATGCTGTTGTATTCACAGATGACAATCCTGGGTTTCACAACGCGGACGGCATCCCACAGCCAGTAATCCATCCCGTCTACATCTATGCTCATGAGTCCAATATCGCCGACAAATCCGGCTTCTTCAAAGATCTGATTGATGTTCTCTGTTGTGATGAACTTCTGCAGAGCGGTCAGGTCGTGCATGAGGTGTACAGATTCATCATGTCGTATGTAGTCGATGTACTCTTTCCCACCGTCGATTACCAGCCCCTTCCAGTCATTGTTCATCAGAAGAAATCGAGTATTCGATTCCGTATAGTACTGGACACCGAACTCGATGAAGGATTTGTTCTCAATAGGGATCATGTTTATGATATACTGGATGATACCATCCTCGCCCCCCTGCGAGGATACTTTGAACTCGGCCTTCTGGATAGAGTCCATTCTTCCGCTGTTGAGAATCTGATTTATGGTAAGTCTTCCGAGCAGCCGGGAATTTACCTCCACCCTGTATGGAAGGCTGAGTAACTCCCGGAGTTTCCGTTTTATCCGCCATCGCAGCGCCGACATAGATCACCTCCATGGTGTAGACGAGCTAATCGACATTCAAGAAAGAGGCAAATCACCCGTGCCTTTCTCGATTGCCTCGTTACGCTGAAGAGCCCGATGGATTGAGCGGAGAGACTCCCGCGGTCGGTACGGCTAGGCTCCCGTTGGTCAGCCGGATCCTCCGATGAGCAAGGTTCGAATCCACTCACTCGTCACCGTCTGGCTCACCTGTTTGCCACGCCCGTCTTTCTCGGTCGGGCTTGCGCCACGTTCCAGCAGGAGCCTGATGATGCCCGTCTGCTGCTGGCGTGCGTGCTCAGAACCGCTCTCTCCTCGCCCGGTGGTTTGAGCTGCAAGGTGCAGGGGCGTCGAGCCGGACTTGTTTGGCATCCTCGGGTTGGCGCTCCCATCCAACAGAGCCCGGACTGCCGGCAAGGACCGTTTTCGCACCGCTCGGTGTAGGGGCGTCACGCCGCTCTTGTCCAAGGCATTGGGGTCTGCGCCAACCGACAAGAGGGACTCAATCGTCTCCGCCTGTGCCGTCGGGTTCGAGTGGTTGGCGTCCGCCGTGTAGTGAAGGGGTTGGGCGCCGCGGCGATTCTTCGCGTGGCAATCCGCCCCGTGCGCGACGAGAAGTATTGCGATCGGACGCCGAAACGCGGCGGCAGCCATATGGAGAGCCGTGTCGCCGGCGTAGAGGTAGTGGGCGATTTCGGTGAAAAAGAAGTCTGGTGCGCCATGACGCGCAGCGCCAACCTCAGCCGGCGCTGTAGCAAGAGTGAGGCTGGCCGCCAGTCGGCGGGATACTTTGTCGATCTCGCCGTTCACGACGTGTCGAACGAACTCAAGAAACACCGGCTTGACCTCTGGCATCGGTTTCTCTTCCGGCTAACGGCCGCGGCTTAGCTGCGGTTGATGGACGATATTGACATGCACAGCGCAATACGGGGACGATTGTTCAACAGCTGCTAATGTCCTGACCTTGCTTGACCTCTTCAATATCCCCCCTGGGTATTTCTGTAGCTACAGCCGCCTGTCAGGCGGTGCCGCACTGAATGCCCCTTACAGTTCGACGCGCGACGTGGACCCGCTCCAATTCATCAACGTCCGGTACATCATCATAAAATCCGGGCCGTCCTTCGATACATTCAGGAAGAGCTCGCCAAGCATCTCCCTGAATCGGAGGAGCTCCCTCAACCTGGAGCGCCACTTGGGATCCATCGCGCAAAGGTCAAGAAGCTCGAATGCTCGTTCGTAGCACTGGATCACTTCGCCAATGACATTATCGCGACAGAGGTTCTTTGCGCGCGCAAACTCGCTCCCGATCATGAGGATCTGCCTGTCCAGTGCAAAGCGATTCCATTTCTCAGAATCCATCGATTTGTGCCAGACGGTC
>Ga0182017_10002375_pt1 | contig 14298 bp, 11 predicted proteins | sample 712E3DmetaG_FD_120492 | JGI IMG/M metagenome (GOLD analysis project Ga0182017, IMG submission 120492) | Permafrost microbial communities from Stordalen Mire, Sweden - 712E3D metaG | ecosystem: Environmental > Terrestrial > Soil > Wetlands > Permafrost | place: Sweden: Stordalen | collected... | reverse complement strand
GCGGCGACGTCTGGATGCCTCCCTCGCTCAGCTGAGTGCGCCGAGCATCCTCGTTCTCACCGCGTACCCAGCGCGAGCGCTCCGTCGCCTCCCTGAGTGGGGCGCGAGCACCTGAATGTTTGCCACGCAGGTAAGGACCCGGACTGTTGAAGTTACCGGTGTTGTCTTTGACCGCGTTGGTGGCCCGGCGCGCGAGGTCGTAGCGGTTACGGTAGTCGGGCGCGAGACCTTCGAGGCCGAGTGAGGCGAATCCCACTCGGAAACTCGCGGTCCGTCGCCACCGCGGTCGAGCAGCCTCGTGCTGTTCGACGATCTCTCGCGTGAGGCGCGAGAAGATGTACTTGTAGTGGACAGTATCGTTGTCGGTGGTCACTGGGCCATGGCTACCAGTTCTCTAGCGGGTTGCCAAACAGTTCGCGATCATGTGTTCGTGGAACAACCACCGACGCCCGCTGCGGCCGGCAACTTTCGGCCTGATGAGATCATCTGCATGCTTGGGCAGTCGGCGTTGCTCCGCTTTACCGAGGAACTAGAGGGTTACCGTGAGCTGCTGAAGCTCGCTCACGACCATAATCTCAACCGAAGGCGACCGAGATCTCTCGACGAGGTTGGTCGCGATCTCGGAGCCGAGCCGCGCCGAGCCGTAGAGAAGGCGATCTCTGCTGTTCCCGATGACTTGTTGCAATCGTTCGAAGCGGCGGCGAGCGAAGCTCCCCCGAGCGCCGAGGGCAAGAGACACCCCTACTCCTACGAGCAGCTCGTCGTCGGCGCCATGTTCCAGGTCGGTAAGAGCAAATACGAAGAGGTCGTACAGCCGCTCGTTGCCGCCTGCAAGGGCGACCAGCGCGCGCTCACCTACGGCCTTGCCTTCCTGCGTTGGAAACACACAATCTACGCCGACCAGCTCGCCAAGGCCGTCATCCCGATTGCCGTCTCCGGCTTCGAGAGCTTCTTCGCCGAACTGCTCCGCACCTGGTACCTCCTCCATCGACAGAGGTTCACGGAGAGTGAGAAGAAGATAGAGCAGGGGAAGTTGTTGGCTTACGCGACCAAAGACGACCAGCTCCGCTTCGTCATCGACGAGCAGGTTGCAGAGATACTCAGACAATCACCTCAGGACTGGCAGAACAGGCTCAGGAGCGACGGGCTCGACCTGAACATCCAGGGGCTGGGTGGCGACTGGCACGAGTTCTGCCTGGTGCTCGCTCGTCGCAATGTCCTCATTCACAACGACGATCGTGTGGACGAGAAATATCTGGAGCGCACCCCGTGGATTCAGCCCCCGCCTGATGTCGGGACTCCGCTCGCAACCGACGAGGCCTACGCGTCGAAGGCGTTCGCCGCTCTCAGGACGAAGGCTGAGGCGCTCACCGTCGCCGTGTTGACTCAGTTGACCCCCCATTCCGAGGACCTCGGATCTTTGGTCGTCAACCTCTCCTACGATGCTCTCCGGCAAGAACGGTGGCACGACGTGGTGACTATGACCTCGACGCTGCTCGATGCGCAATCTCCGGACCACCAGCTCCACGAGGTTCGGATTAACCGGTGGATGGCCAAGAAGAAGCTCCATGACGATGTCCGTGACGAGATGGCCGCGTGGACGCCGCCGGCCGACAACAGCCGGGTGACGCTCGGCCTCGCGGCCTTACGCGGGCAAACGGAGGCGACGCTCATAGCGCTGCGAAAGTGCGAGCAGGAGGGAGAAGACGTGCGGCGCCTCGCCGAGTGGCCCGTGCTCGTCGATCTCGGGCGCCGCAACCACAGGATTCTGCAAGAGCTTCAGCGCTATCGCCGACTCCCATCAGCACCTCCGCCGCGAGGTCGTCGCAAGAAGTCGCACTAGGGGAGCACGTCTGGCTCCTCCCCAGGGGATGTCGTAATGCAATCTCCGGTGACTCCGTACGCTCTGACGGGCTCCGCTGTCACCATCGGTGTGTGCCGCTAAACGTAGGGCAACGGAACTCGGTGACGAATCCCCTCCTTATCATTAGGGGAGCCTTGGTCTATCTGGGTCGGATGCAATGGCCCTCGGGCGAGCCTCGCCTCGTCCCTAGTCCCCGCCCCGTGGCCGCCCGGCAGCAGGGTGCTGAGCCGATGCGTACAATTCTGTTGACAGGGGAGTTGTCATGGCACGAAGTCAGAAGTTTGCGCTTGTGAACTACGACGGTGGATTGTCGAGTCACCCGAAGCCGGCAGAATCCGGAGATTTCGAAGTCGAGAGTGACGCTACCTGGAGTGTGAGTTTCAAGGGATCGTTCAAGTCTTCCCACGGATCTCTTGCCTCTTGGGCGATTTCTCAGACCGCCACCTCGGACAACTCGTGTCGAGTCACGATGCAGTCCGAGGACGGTTCCCAGACCGCCGCCTTCGAGCTGCCAAGCACTTCGGTAGAAGAGCTACAGGAAGCTCTCGATGAGCAGCAACCAAAGGTTGATGCAAGTAGGGCCAAGGAAGAACAGATACTTGCAGGACAGTGGTGGCTTGATAGCTCAATCTTCAAAGGGCTCGGATTCACTGGACAGTGGACTGCCAGCGAGACCACCTATCACGGTGGATTTTCGGATGAACCGAAGTCACATGCGGGCTGCATACTGAAGATCGACAAGAGCGGCGTCAGTCTCTCCAAGTTTCGAACGATCTTCTCTATTCCGTGGTCAGACATCACCGACCTCGAAGTCGAAGGCCCAGACCAGGTATCCAAGCGGTTCACAGCGACGCGCTTAGCCTTATTGGGTCCTTTGGGACTCGCATTCAAGAAGTCGAAGAAGTCAACTGTGATCCAGGTATCAACGAAGTCAGGCGATCTGGCCGTCTTCGTAACCGAGAAGTATGTCGTGCATGAGGTTAGACCGAAGCTGCAAGCGATTATCAACAAGATTCGCCAGGGTGGCCTCCCAGTCGCGAGCGCCCTCCTTTCGCCGGTCGAGCCAGTTCCCGCAACGCCCCCAGTCAGTGCTGCCGACGAGATCGCCAAGCTCGTCGCTCTCAGAGATTCAGGTGCGATAACTGACGAGGAGTTCACCGCCTACAAAGGCCGCCTCCTGTCCTAGCCGCCCCGCCCGTGCGCTCGCCGGCCCGCCCCTCTGTGAGCGAGGCGTTCATTGCGGGGTACTCCGTTTCGTCCAGGCGGTCTCGCAGGCTTGCAACCACCGCAGGTCGGCTTGCAGACGCAGCAGGATGCCTTCGAGAAGCAACGCTGCGTCGGACTCCTTTTCCTCTTCCATCACGGCGCGCCCCACTTCTCGCAGGCGGCGCAGCAGGTCGCGACGTTGCGCGTCGATGATGCTGATCGGGTCGGCGAGTGCGCCCTGCGCGGCGGCGATGAGTTTCATGTGGAACTCGGCGAGGTCGGGCCGCGGCCAACTCACGTCCGACATCCACTCCGCCACCCGCTCCTGGCCGGCGGGAGTGAGGCAATAGACCTTGCGATCGGACCGCTGCGTCGGCGCGTCGAGCCGCGCGACGAAGCCCCCCTTCTCCAACCGCGTGAGCGTGACGTACATCTGGGCTTCGTTGATCCCCTCGGCCACCGGTCCGAGCGCCTGAGCCAGACGAGCTCGCAGCTCGTAGCCGTGGGACGGCTCCTTCGCCAGCATCGCCAGCACGACTTCCTGCTGCGTTCTCGAACCTCCCCTAACGGTTCACTATCCTGAACCGTTAGGGTACGGCGTCAAGCATCATCGAGCAGGCGCAATCGAATTGCTGAAAGATCAATAAGGCTTTGATTTAGCAAGTCTCTCTACTCGACCAGGAGGAATTGCGGTCGAATTGCTAAATAAGGCCTTCTGCTACAATCCTGCAAGTGGCGTTCGCTGGCTTGACACTCACTCCGCCGTGGATCCCGAAGCTCGACGTCGACGAGCTCTCGATTCGCCATGGCAGCGTGAATGCCCTCGACTACGACGACGGCATCGTCCTCGAAGTCACCCTCCTCGAACCTGAGCGATTCGATTCGCCGGAGGACCTGATCGAGCAATTTCGTGGCGCAGAGAGCCGACCCGGGCGGGTTGCTCTTGTCGCAGGGAAGGTGCCACCGCAGTGGCGAGCTCGGCTGCGTGCAAATCGCGTGTCCTGGCTCGACGTCTCGCGTGTCCTCGAGATTCACTGGCCGCGAATCGAGATCGTTGCCGAGGACTATCCAGTCAATCCAGGCGTTCGGAGTCGGCTGCCGCTCGGCCTGGCACAGGGCCGCGCGGCGGTTGTTCAGGCACTCTGTCACGTGGCGTTAGAGAACCAACCTGCACCTACGGTATCCGAGTTGGCCGCGCGCGCCTCCGTGTCGCCCTCTACGACCTCGCGTACCATCGGTGATCTTGTCGAGCACGGCCTCGTATCGAAGCCCGACCGTTATGGACCCGTTGTCGTCTTCGACACCGCCGCGCTTGCGCGCCTACTTGCAGAGCGCACGAGCTGGCGTCGCGCGCCGGTCGTTCTCGGCTACTTCTGGGGCGCGAGTTCTTTCGATGTCGCAGCACGATTCAGTGTAGAGGCGGAGCGAGCCCAGGTCGGCAGCGCGATCACAGGTCGGGTGGGCGCATCCCTGTTCGGCATTCTTGGTGCCGGGAATCCCGAACAGGTGCGCGTGCGAGTGAAGTGCGAGCCGAAGCAACTCACTGACGTCTGCCGTCGCCTACAGGTCGAGCGAGTGGTGAGGGAGGAAGCGAACATTGCAGTTGCAGCTGACCCGTGGGGTCTCGGCGAGCAAGACGCAGAGCAGAGCGACCTGAATGGCGTACGGGCGCGCTTGGCATCTCCGCTCAGAATCTGGTGCGACATCGCTGACGAGCCTCGAGGGACCGAGTTCGCCGCGCAACTCTGGGGGATGATGACCAGTGACAGGTGACCTCCGACGCATTGGCGACTACAGCTCCGAGGAGACAGAGCTTCTCCTCGGCACTGCCGCAGACCTCCTGCGTTCATTTGGCTCGGCGTTCGGTGGCCGACATATCGCGATCGTCGGTGGACTGGTTCCGACGCTGCTCGTTCCTGACCCCCCGCAAGGGATTAGGGCACACCCGGGGACTGGTGACCTTGATCTGCATCTCTCCCTGCACCTGCTCGACGGGGAGACTGCCGACTATTACGACTCGATCGTCGAAGGCTTGGGCAAGCTCGGCCTGAAGCACGCGACCGAAAACGGTCGGCAGCTCAAGTGGCGGTGGGGGGGAACGTTCCGTGGCGTCCGGATGGTCGTCGAGTTCCTCTGCCCAGCGAGAACTCGCGGCGGCGTTCCCGAATCCCCGGCCCGCGGCACCCCGGCTGAGCAAAACGTGGGCCCAAACGAGGCAATCTGCGCGCTCGGTCTGCAGCTCGGCCATCTCGTACCGCGAGACACGATCACTATCAATCGGCGCGTCCGAACGGCGAGTGGCGATGTCACCTACCCCTTCCCTGTCGCCGACGTCACTTCGTGGCTTTGTCTTAAGAGTGATGCGATCGTGCTTCGCGACAAGGCGAAGGACGCCTTCGATGTGACGTGGGTCATCGACGGAATTGGGCCGGAGATGGTTGCGGCGCGGATCGCGGCAAGTTCCCTGCTCCGAGGCGATGAGCGGGACGAGGTGCTCGCCCAGCTTCGTCAGCTAACCGGTGACCAGTTCGCAGACCTAGAGTCGGTCGGACCGGTTCAGTACGCCACTTTCCACGACGACCGGGACAACCCAGCCCTTCGCCGTCATGCTCAGGGCTCGCTTGCGGCCTTGCGCAACGCTCTGGTGCTGGAAGGCCTCCTCGAGTGAGCACCCGGTAGCGCCCGTGGTTCCGGGACTCACTTCTGATCGACGCGCAAGCCCAGGTGCAATCGGGGGTGCCGCTGGCGATGCCGGTGTCGAATATCGCCGTGCTGTCGCCGCCTACGCCGTTGCTCACGGATTGGCCGGTTCGTCATTGCCTGGTTTTGGGCCCGCTCTCGAACACGCTCGGGTGTCGAGCGTTGCGCTCGAAACCGATGACGTGGTCGACGATGTTCGGATCGAGTTCACGTCCGGTTGGTCGAGTCTCGTCCAAGCAAAGCGACGCCTAACGGCAGGCAAGCCCTTCAATTCGGCTGTCGCTCAGTGGGTCGAGGCGGCTCGGCGAGGTCTCCACACGGAACACGACCGCTTGGTGATTGTGACGGCTTCGATGTCCGAACCGATGAGGCGAATTCAGCGGGTGCTCGAGCGATATAAGACCGATCTGCCCGGAGGCCTCACCAAAGGCGAGCGGGACGCACTCGGACCGCTGAGCGATCGTCTCGAAGAACTCACGTCGCAACAACGCGAGTTCCTCCTCCGATGCGCGCTGATCCACCAACTCGAGGTCGACGCTCCGGAAGACGCCGGGTCTCGGGAGGCGGCACTACTCCTTGACCGCATCACGTCTCCGGCTGGCGGAGCAGCAACGTGGGGTGTGCTGATCCGCGTCGCCGGTCGGACTGCTCGGCGCAGAGGCGGCTTCACCCTTGAAGGATGGCAGGCTGAGCTGGTTGGGGAGGGGGTCAGGATCGTTTCGACCGGCGACTCGGCTGCTGCCCAGTTGCAGCGGCGTGAGGATTTGATCGATCGGTACACCTCAGATCTCCAGCGGCGTGCCAGCCGTATCGATCTGCGCGGCCTGGGAGCGACGATCCCGCCGATATCGATCGAGGAGGTGAACGCCGAAGTCGAGGTGCTTCTCGATGAGACCGACGATCGGTCAGGCGACGATCTCCTCTGGGCCTTCTTGAGGCGCAGTCGCATGGTGCTCACCGGATTGCCCGGCGGTGGTAAGTCCACCGCGTTGGTGGACGTCGCTGCTCGTCTAAGTCGATTGTCCGATGGTCCATTTCCGATCCTCGCTTCCTTGGCTGAGGTCGACCGATTGGATCGGTCGCTGTCGCTTCGCGACCGCATCCTCCAGGTCGCGGTAAAGGATCTGCCCGAGGGATCGCGTGGCAACATGCGTCAGTTCATCGGCCACAAGCTTGAGTCTGGCCAGGCGGCACTATTGCTAGACGCACTGGACGAGACGTACGGCCGGCGGGCGGAGGTCGTAGCGGAGCTCGATCTATTCCTCTCACGAGTTTCCGGCGACGTCAACGTCATCGTCGCAACGCGAGATGTCGCCTACGCGCAGGCGGAAACCCTCGGTTGGCCGCACCTCCGGCTGGCCATTCCGAAAAACATCGATGCGACCATTGGAGCCATCATTCGGTCTGGCGCGAGTGTTCGCGTCGGGCAAGGTCTGCTTGCTCCGGACTCCTCCGAACAATGGGTCGAATCTCGCCGCGCGTGGGTGAGTGACGCCTTAGGTCGCGACGGGATGTTACGGGAGACGCCGCTGCTCCCGACGCTTCTCGCGCTTCTCGCCATTGAACGAGATGAGGGCGCGCTCCCGGTTGGCCGCGGGTCGGTTCTGCAAGCGGTGGTCAACGACGTCGTCCGACGACGGGAGGTGGCACGCGGCCGCGCCTTCGTCATCGGAGCGCTTGAAGGGGGAGAAGCTGCGCGGGCCGCGATCGAAGTGTTTGCCATCGAAGGTCGAGAGCTCGTGGCCTCGTCGGGAGAATGCAGGTTCGTCGATCTTGTTTCGCGCGTCGCAGACACCCTCCGAGCGGACTGGCAGCTTGCCTCTGGCCGAGCGGACGAGACCGCCGAAGCGATGATCCGCTTCTGGGATGAATCTGGAATTTTCGTGGCACACGGGGCGAGCCAGACGATTGCGCCGCGGCTGCTGCTCTTCGCTGAGATCGGTGACGCGCTTGCGGCTCTGCGCCTCCCCGAACGGAAGATTCGAGCGTGGGTCGATTCCAGTCTTGAACGAGGCAGCGTCGAGCCGGTCATCTTGGCGGCGGGGATCTCACCCTGTGCTGCCGATGAGCTGGCCAAATCCGCAGTCACCACTGAGAACGGTGACCTCCTACTTGGAGTTACCCGAGCGGTATCGGAGGGCGCTCATCTCGCGAGTGAGCGGCTCGGTGAGCTTGTCTCAGCGCTTTCAAGAGACGCCGGGTACGGCGATCACGACGGCTGGCGGAGCTGGGTCGCCCTCTCGGAGTTACCGGAGGCCGCGGTCGGACCAAAGATTCTCGATGAGGCTGCTCGTGCGTTCCCGACCGAACACCGAGCCCTCATTGGCGCGATCACCGCGCTTCGATTCCAGTCGGCTGATGACCTGATTGTCGATCCACGAGTGCTACTTGATGTTCTCAAAGTGCACCGCCTTCCGGTCCTTCCGCGGCGAGGCGAGGAGCAAGGTCGTCCGCCGCTCCACGCGATCGCCGTCAATCGCCAGCTCGGTACGACCATCGTTCGTGTTGCCGACATTCTGCTCGGCGCCGTTCCGGAAGCCACCGAGCTCGTCGTCGAGCACCTCGGAATGTCCAGTCATGTTGATCACGACGAACTCGTTCGCCTTCTCGAGTCTCGGGGATTCGAGAATGAGCTTGAGTCTGAGCGGCAGCACCAAGCGCAGCTCATGGCTAGTTTTGCCAGTACGTTCGCCACGATTTCAGCTGCTCGACCACTCCCCTTGGTCGAGCATCTCTCGACCTACGGGAGCACGGAGCTTAGGCCCGGGGATTTGGCGCGCCTCGACGAACTCGCGGATCTTCTCGAAACCCTGCATCTCAATGTGATGGGGGCGAACTACGAGTTAGGACCAAAGGACGTTGCATTGATCGATCTCGTGCTCATCCTCGGTGGGTTCGACCCAGCGATGATCGGATCGGAAGCTGCTGTCGTGCGGCGCCGCATCGATCAGACTGGCGACGAACTGGGACCATTCTTTGGTTTGTTCGACCTCGCGAAGGAGCGCCCGCTCGACCGGTGGCAGGACGTGGCTGACCGGGAGGCGGCCGTCGACCTCTGCCTCCGGTTCTTTAAGCATTCGGTCGCCACTGCGGGTGTAGTCGCCGACGCCCTCTCTGGCGCCCCGGTGGTCGACTTGGCGGTGGGACGACTTCGCGAGCTCTTGTACGAGGTTGCATCCAGCGACCGCCACGTGCTCCTCGTCGCGTGGACATTGAGTTCGTTAGTGGACGGGCCCGAGCCGGAAGCGTGGATCGACGATGAGGAACCTTTCGTGCGTCTTGCGGCGGCACATCTCATCGACGTGATGGCCGCTGATCGGGTGAGTCCTGGGATGAGGCGGCTTCTTTGGGACTCGGACGGAACAGTTCGCCGCGCCGCTGTTAGCCGATTGGAATCCTCCTCGGCTGTGGACCTGGACAGTGTCTTGCGAGGGGTAGTCGACGCGACACCGACTGGTTGGACGTGTCTCAGCTGTCGAACTCACAACGCCGCCACCTCGTCCGGTTGCGTAAAGGACGGATGCTTCCGAGCGAAACCCGACCCAAGGAGCGAGGCGTTGAAGATTCTCAACGAGCGCCAGTAGTGCGATTGACTTGTTGCCGTAGGTCTTGTCCTCGAGATCGGCTCGGGCGTCATCCTCCATGGCGCTCATCCACACGTTGCTGCAGTCGGCGCAGACGATCTTCAGCGTCTTGGAGAAGGCTCCGCCCTGTTGGATGATCGGCACGTCTGAGTCCTGAACGAGCTCACGCACGCCAGTACCCTTGAATCCAAGGTGCCGCAGCCAATCGGGGAGAACGTGCTCCTGTGTCAGAGGACCCTCGGCACCACAGAAGAAACACCTCTTTGGTTTGGCGGCGACGGGAGGGCCTTTCTTCCGCTTCTTTCCCGAGGTCATGCTGAGTACGCCCAGTGGATCACACGCTCGGATCCGGCCACGCCGGATCGTCAGCTACGCCGGCAAGCTCAAGATCCCTCTGACTCGCGAGCGAGTATGAGAAGACAGGGCTGCCGTCTTCGTGCCGCTTGGCGTTCGGCGTAACCTTGCCAACTGTACGGCCGAAGCGGATCAGGACGCCATCGGGATGTGCAACCACTGCCTCGATCCGCTCGGGATACACCGCCACCGCGCCAGGGACCTTCTGGCCCGTTCGCGTATCCCACATGTCGATGCTCCATGCAGTGTCTGGATTCACGGCGAACTCGTAGTCGCCAGCTTTCACGCGCATGTCGTCCCACTTCGCTCGAAGCTCCGCGGTCCTGCGCCGCACCAGCTGCATCGGAACGCCATGCGACAGAGCGGTCTCGATCGGCACCGCGGTCAGGTCGTACTCGATTCCGTACCCAAAGTGGTTCAGCAGCTCCTCGATCCGATTCACGGGTATACGAACGCCGCCAGCTTCCCACCGAGCGACGGCGGGCTGCTGCAAGCCGAGCTGTTCTGCCAGCTCCCGCTGCGATAGGCCGGCGTCTTCGCGCAGCTTCTTGAGCACCAGCCCGATGTCTTGCGCCTCGGTCATAACACGTCATGTTATCAGCCTGTGGACTCCACCGCAGCTCCGTGCCGTAGCCTGAGCTGGCGATGGACCAGGGCACCAAGGACCTGTCGGGAGCTGACCGAGAGGCGGCGCGCGAGACTGGCCCAGTGGGACATAGGAATCGCTAGGTCGAGTGACCGGCCAATTTCGCCAGATTGACTACCGAGTCGCCTTGGCTGGCGGTTTGTTTGACTCGCCGGGCGTCTATGCCGTCTTGGTCGGGAGCGGCATGTCATCCGATGCTGGGATCCCCACCGGGTGGAAGGTCGCCCAGGAACTCGTTCGGCGGGTAGCTCGTGACCACAAAGTCGATATCGATGAGACGGGGCTCAAGCCGGAGGAGTGGTGGGCGCAGCAAGGGTACGGCGAACTTTCGTACTCGAACCTGGTGGAAGGCCTCGCTTCGACTGAACTCGCTCGGCGCGATTTGCTCCGCGGGTTCTTCGAGCCCACTCCCGACAACGCGATCGAGCCAACCCCGGCTCACCGTTCGCTCGCACAGCTCTGTGCGATGGGTCTCGTCAAGGTGATCATCACCACGAACTTCGATCCCCTTATCGAACGAGCACTCGCTGACGAGAATCTCAGCCCGCAAGTGATTTCGAGCGAGTCGCAAGTGCATGGAATGAGACCGCTTCATCACGCTCCGCTCACCGTTATCAAGGTCCATGGTGACTACGCCTTGCCCGAGCTCAAGAACACGGATCTTGAGCTTTCGAACTTCGGTCCGGCTATGAATGAACTCCTCGACGAGGTGTTCGACCGGTTCGGTCTCATAAGCGTCGGTTGGTCGGCCACGTGGGACCGCGCGCTCCGAGAAGCGATGGAGCGACGAGCCACCCGGCGGTACCCGACGTATTACGCAGCGCACGAGGGTCGGCTGAGCGAGGCAGCCGAGCGCCTTACGACGCAACAAGAGACGCACGTGATCAATATCTCTGGGGCGAACGCCTTCTTTGGTGATCTCGTCGATCGGGTGATGATCCTGTCAGAACGGGCTAGACGACGAGTCGCTCCACAGCGATCGAAGGAGTACTACCACCACATCACTACGAGTGGTCCTCCGCAGGGCTGGACCCAGCTGCCGTTGCTCACCATCAGGGTCGTGGGAACAGTCAGTGACGTCTACGAGGACTTCGAGATCGAAGCCGACGATAGAGACAAGTTGGTGGCGGCGCTGAATGCCAGCAAGGTCGTTGCGCGGCTGCTGAATCTCCAAGGTGCACCGCTAACCGCGAAGTATGCCGACGGACCTTCGTCGGTTGGATTGGGCACTCCGCCCTTCGTTGGCCTTGTGGGTTGGGAGTACGAACAAAGCGCCCACCAAAATGACGTTCACGCTGTCTATCGAATCGGAACAGACGGTTCGAACGGGATCTCGGCGCTTGCTGAAGTTCGTGGGCCCGGCCAGTACATGAGTTCTTCGAGCGTCACCTGCTTCATCGACATGGGGTTCTCGGTCGAACAGAAGCTGCAGCTTGAGACCGTTGCTGAACTCATCTGCACGGGACTCGTCGCAGTGACGGCAGAGATGCCGGGAGCGCTGATCGACATTCTTCCTCGAAATGCCGAGGTGACCAAGTGCGAGATTCAGCTCCTAGCCAGCAACATGAACAGCGACAGCTCAATGCGAAACAATGCCTTTTCGGACATCATCGATCTCACACTTGTGAACTCATTCAAGTACCCGGCACCGCAGAACCCTGGTCAGCAGATGATGTACGCAGCCAACCTCACCGGCGGACTGTCGCGCGCTGAGGCAGCGGATCTTACCGTTGACGCAATCGGCAGGATGGTGAAGCAACTTGGGTACATGGACCCCCGTGACGGTCAGAAAGCCATACAGAAGACTCTTGAATCGTGGGCGAGTCTGTGACCGTCCCCGACCCCGCGAACCATCGGCTCGCCAGCGCCGTGCCCCGCACGCAGCAAGATCGTGAGCGACTTCAGCTCGTGAGCGCTCTCGAGAACGTAGGTGTACGTCATCTCGTGGATCCACATCGGTCGGACTGGAGCGACTTGCCGATGCAGCCGAGAGGAGGCGGCGTTAGAGATGGGCGATCCTGTCGTGAGTGTTCGAGAAGAACAGCGCCGCGGCGACCTCGAGGATATAGGCCATCTCGCCTATCTCGGTCATGGCCAAGGATCGCGCGCGGCTGTCTTGTTGCCTCGCAGCTTGAGGTGTTCTCGCTCCCCGAGCCGTAACCTGATGCGCATGTGCGGCAGGAGCAGGAAGGAGGCTCCGGGCCCGATCGCCGAGGAGGACGAACCGGCCCGCATCTCTTGATGGGGTCAACGAAGAAGCTCTCGGTCGAGAACGCGCTCCGAGAGGTGCAGCGTCTGATCCGTGAGCACGATCCGCGGGGAGACGAACTGCCGATCGGCACCCGGAACGTGGATGTTCCTGGTACTGAGCCACCCAAGGTGTCGTACTCGTTCTTCGCCGACGAGTCCGAGGCCGTCGACCGAGCCGCGGCCGCCCTTCGTGAGGACCTCCGGTTCGAGCATCTCGACGACCCGGGGAAGTCCGCGTGGGAGTTCGCGGACGAGGCATTCGTGCACGAAAAGGGTGACCGGGTGCCGAAATTTGTCACCGAGCACGCTCGTGAAGTGCTGGATCGGCGGTGCTACTTACTGATCGAGTACCTCAAGTTGACCGCGCCGATCGAGCTTGGCCGCGTCCGGCTCCTGCCGGTGTCGGAGAGTGAGCTTCCCAAGGCGCAGCCGCCTTGGTTCCTCCTCGATCCGCCTGTCGGCGCGGTCGCCGTCGTCGAGGTCTCTGGGACGAACGGCCACCGGATGGCCGACCGGGCCCGTGCCGAGGTGCGCTTCGAGCTGCGCAAGCTCCGGCTCGGAATGCGGGGGATGAACCTCTACCACGAGCGACAGCTTCGCTTTCGGCTGAACGGCAGCTTTACGTTCGACCAGGGTGGGCAGGGCTGGAACCGTCCCGACGACTCGCGCTTCGAGGCCGGGCTGCTGCCGGAGAGCCTCGAGAAGATGAAGAGCGAGGAGTTGTTCTCGCTCACTGCGCCGCCGGTTACCGATCTCGACAAGTGCGCGCATCGCGCCGCGGAGTGGATCGAGCGCGCGCTGCTCGTCAACGACTCGCCCCTCAACGCTCTCCTGTACCTCTTCTTCGCGTTGGAGGCCCTGCTCGGTGATCGGGGGGAGGGGCTGAAGGGACATGGCCTTGCCGCGCGCCTCGCGATGTTGAACCACGTAACCGAGAGCGGCTTTACCCATCCGAACGTCACGCTCTTCCTGTACGACCAGGTCCGCTCGAGCGCCGCCCACGGAGGTGACCCGCCCGAGGTCGATTGGCGGACAGTCAGCCAACTGACCTGGGACGTGCGAGACGCGCTCAACCGCTACCTCCGACTTGCCGCCCGAGAGGGCCTTTACCGGCGAGGGCGGCTCATCCAACATCTCGAACGACATCCGGACTGGCCGAAGCTGCGGGAGTGGCTCCTCGAACAGGACGCAGTGAACTGGTCGAATTACTTCGACGTCTTCGAGGCGGTGACCCCAGTGATCCCGGTCGTGAATCTGGTTGCGGCTTTGGAGCGGTATCGACGACTTGGTTTCGAGGTCCGGGCGTACCGTCACGACACGGGGTACGGGTACGCCGATCGAGGAAAGGTGTCACTGCTCCTCAGTGAGTGGGATCAGCAGGATCCCACTCGAACCGGCTCGGTTGTGTACATCCACGTGTCCGACGCCGATGCGGTCCGTGCCGAGTGGACGGCCTCTGGAGTGGAGGGACGCTTCGGCGAGGTCCAGGAGACGGAGTACGAGATGCGGGAATTCGCCTACGTCGACCCGGACGGAACGCTTCACCGTGTTGGCTCTCGGCTCGACAAGTCTTAACCCGGATCCACCGAAAGACATCGGTCGCTCGCCGCTACGGCGCTGAACGGGCTCGGGTGAGCCGAAGCAGCCCTCAAGGGCTTCGGATGTGTTCTTCCGCACCACAGCGGGCGCACCGG
>Ga0182017_10002373_pt1 | contig 14305 bp, 8 predicted proteins | sample 712E3DmetaG_FD_120492 | JGI IMG/M metagenome (GOLD analysis project Ga0182017, IMG submission 120492) | Permafrost microbial communities from Stordalen Mire, Sweden - 712E3D metaG | ecosystem: Environmental > Terrestrial > Soil > Wetlands > Permafrost | place: Sweden: Stordalen | collected... | reverse complement strand
CGACATCATGCCGAGTTCAAGGGCGCTCTGTGCAAGGCCAAGGGCTTTTCTCCCATTGCGGAACGCGTCGTCCTTGGCGGTGGCATACTGCCAAGCCATCTCCCTCTCGGCTTCGCCGATGATGAGCCGGTTCCCGACGTCGGAAGCCTTCTGGAGCGAATCCTTATACTGCTTGAGCGCCGGGGCATAGAGCTTGGCGTTTCTCAGGCCGTTGGCGCCGATCAGTTGGCCCCGAATCGGCGCACCCAGGGGGCCCTTGGCGATCTCCTGGTCAATGGCGCTACCGACCAGGATCTTTCTCGTGAGACTGTTCGCGTAACAGATCCTCTTATTGTCCCAGTAGTCCATGCCCGTGCCGTAAGGGCTCATGCCTTCCTGCAGGTTGAACTCCTTCAGTTCATGCTCGGCGCCGGGCAGGACGCGGAGCTTCATCGGCATCGGGTCGAAGGGCGCTGCGGAGGCGAATACCCCCCAGTTCGTCTTGTGTTCCCACTTGATCTGGGCGACGGTGTAGTCCCCGGGCGGAAGTTCCGCCACGTAGATGATCTCATTCGTGTCGACCTTGAACGGGTAGCTGATGTCGAGGGTCTGATCGTTGAACGTCCAGACTTCCCGCGACGTCCCCGAGATGTCCAGCATCGCCATGTGCCGGTGCATCACGACGCGAATCTTTCCGTTGCCCGTTTTGGCGGGCGTGCGCTTCAGGCCGCCGAGGTCGATGACCTGGACGACCGAAAGCATGTCGGGGCTGGCGCCGAGGAGCTGCGCCGACTGGTTGCGGCCGCCCGTGTGCATCTGCTCGCTGACATAGTCCGAGATCTCGGCCTGCGTGAGCCACTTGTTTCCGTCCTTGTCGGCTTTGCCGCCCAGGGCGTCCAGGAGACACTGGACGAAGGCATGTCGTCCGGACTTTGCGTCGAGGGCGGAAGTCTCGCCGGGCTTGCACGACAGCAGCACCGCCAGCTTGTTGGCGCCCTTGGCCCGGTCCAGGGTCTCGGAGATACCCGTCACACCCTTGTCGCAGTCGAGGATGAGCAGTTTGCCGCCCGCCTTCGAAGCGGCGAGCGTGGCGCATACCCACTCGAGGGGAATTCCGCAGTCGTCGTCGCCGTCGGAGGGGACGAGGTTGATCTTGCCGTCCGCCGAGGTGACGTGACCGGAGAAGAACACCACCAGGCTGTCCACCGGGCGACCGAGGCTTGCAAGCTGCGAGATCTGGCTGCGGACGTTCGCCATCGTCGGGCGAAGCTCCCAGTCCTTGGCGCCGTCGGCCAGGACGGTGACGATGCGGTAGCCGCCCAGTTCCAGGGCCTTGCCGACCGTCTGCGCGTCCTCCGAGCAGAGCTTGAGATCGTCCGCCATGGCGTACTTGTCGACGCCGATCGCGAGACCGATTCCCATCCCGACGTTCTTGTCGGGCGCCTGCGCAAACACGAGACCCCCCGAAAGCAGAACACACGCGAGCAGAATACCCATCGTCCGCCTGACCATAAGATGCCTCCTGACAAAACCTTCCTGAAGAACGATTAATGAATCCACGGCAAGTTCCGGCCGCAACCGACCGAACGCCCGCGTCCGCGTCGCCGACTCTTCGCGGACGCTACTCCCTGAGGAAAGGGTACGCTTTAGGATACCGCATGAATGCCCCTAAGAGAAGAAGAAAAAATCGCCCGGGCCCCTCGCCCCCCTCCCCCGGCGGCAAAGGCCCCCGTTCTCACCGGGGAAGAACCGCCCTCGTCATCTCCGCCGGGTTCACGGGAACCTCCGGATTGACAAAGGCTTCCGTTTCTGGTATAGTGCCCGCACCGGCGCAGGACCGGCTTTCAGCAGGTGAAAATCCGCTCAGGGAGGCGAAAAGTCCATGAACTACGGCGATCTGAGAAAAGGCCACGTCTTCGAATACGAGGGCGACGCGTACCTCGTGGTCGAGAACGAACACATCACGCCCGGCAACTGGCGTGCCATGAACCAGATCAAGATGAAGAGCATCAAGACGGGCAACGTCCTCCAGCGGCGCTTCCGTCCCAACGACAAGGTCGAGCTCGCCTGGGTCGACAAAAAAGAAATGCAGTACCTCTTCCGCGAGGGCGACAACTATATCTTCATGGACATGGCGTCGTTCGAGCAGGTCCCCATGAACAAGGAGTTGCTGGGCGACGCCGCGCAGTGGCTCATCTCCAACCTCACGGTCACCGCGCACCTCCTCAACAACATCCTCATCAACCTGGAGCTTCCCGACACCATCGAGCTCGTCGTCACGGAGACCGACCCGGTCATCAAGGGACAGACCGCCACCAACCAGTACAAGCAGGCCATTCTCGAGACGGGCGGCCGGGTGATGGTGCCGCCTTTCATCACCACGGGCGAGAAGATCCGCGTGGACACCCGGACCTCGAAGTACCTCGAGCGGGCGAAGTCCTGATCGTCGGCCCGCTGGTCGAGCGCGGGTCACTTCGGACGTCGCGGACGCGAGTGGCCGCGGACGCCGCGTTGGAGCGTGACATGTCCATATTTCCGTTTGCAGGCGATTCGATGAACTCCGCCGAAGCATCTGTCCCGACCTTGTCGGGACAAAGGCGGAAGCCAGGGAAGTCGGCGATGCTCGACGTCGTCCGGGCGGAGCACGAGCGTCAGCTCCGGTCTCTCATCATGATCCCGTCGGAGAGTCTCTGTCACCCGGAGGCGGCGGCGGTGCTCGCGAGCGACCTCGCCAGCCTATACGCCGAGGGACTCCCGCAGCCGATCCTGTGTCCGAACCCGCGCGAGAGCGCCCGCGACGAGGCCCGCTTCCAAACCTACCAGACGCGTCTTGCCGACCGACGGTTCTACAAGGGAACACTCGGTGCAAACCGGGCGGAACTCGTCGCCCAGGACAACATCGCCCGTGTCTTCGCCCGCCTGGACGGAAGCACGAAACCTGACGACATATTCGTCAACGTCCAGGCCCTCTCGGGCGCCGCCGCCAATATCGCCGTTTACGAGGCGCTCCTGAAGCCGGGCGACCGCCTGATGGGACTCGACCTGGCGCACGGCGGCCACCTCACCCACGGCTCCAAGTTCAATTTTTCGGGAAAGACCTACGAGGTCCATTCATACGGGGTGGACAGGCGGACCGGGCGGCTCGATTACGGCCGCATGCGCGAGCAGGCGCTCGCCTGCCGGCCGAGGCTCATCGTCGGCGGGGCGTCGGCATACCCGTGGGATTTCGACTGGAGGGCGTTGCGGAAGATCGCCGACGAGTCCGGGGCCCTGCTGCTGGCCGACGCGGCGCACCTCGCCGGGATGATCGCCGCAGGGGTCCTTATGAATCCCCTGCCGCACGCCCACGTCGTCACCTTCACCACGCACAAGACGCTCTGCGGACCGAGGGGCGCGGTCATCCTCACTACGGAAAGCGAGCTGGCAAAAGCGATCGACCTGGCAGTGTTCCCCGGGATGCAGGGCGGTCCGCACGTGAACAGCATCGCCGCCATCGGCCGGCTCTTCGAGCTGATCCTCGAAGACTACGAGGGATTCCGCAACCTCCAGCAGCGGATCGTGTCGAACGCGGGTTTCTTCGCCGCGCGGCTCGCAGAGGAGGGATTCACTCTCGAGTACGGCGGGACCGACACGCACATGCTGCTCGTAAACCTGAGGGAATTCCCGGTCGATGGACCGGTGCGGCTGGACGGCGAGATCGCGTCGCGACTGCTCGAAATCGCCGGCATAGTCTGCAACAAGAACGTCATCCCGGGCGACGCGGACGCCGCCCACGCGAGCGGCCTGCGGTTCGGTCTTCCCTGGCTCACGCAGCGGGGCGTGACGGAGCCACAGCTCCGCGAGATCGCGAAGGTCATCAAGCGCGTGCTTGCGAGCGTCCACACGTTCAGCGTCTGGTCGCCGACCGGGGAAGAGAAATGCCGGGGAAGAATCTCCGCCGCGGTGCTCCGCGAAGCCGCCTCGCGGACGCTCGACGTTTCCGAAGCGCTTCCCTATCCCCCGCGCCCGCCGAAGGGCAAGAGGCCGAAAAAAGCGAAGACGCTCGGCGATCGCGCGGCGCTCCTGGTGCGGGGCGACAAGGTTCGCCTGGCGCTGGGCGAGATGCTCTCGGCCCGGCTCGTCGCGGGCGGTCCGCCGGTCAGGGCGCGCATGTTCCGCCCGGACGGCGCCGAAATCGACGACGTGATCGCCGCCGAACTCGAAAACCAAAACTCCGAGGAGCGCTGGCTCCTCCTCCCGCACGCGCGCCGCGCCGGCGAGGTCCGGCGATGGGTCGAGGACCTCTCCGACGGCTACGTCCTCTTCGACCCGCTGGACCTCCAGCAGAAGGTGGACGGCCCCACCGTGGTCGAGGAAGTGGACGCGGGGTCCGTTCCCGCAGCGGTGCGCTCAGGCGTCAGAAAACTTTCGGACGAGCCGGCGGTGGACCTCACGAAACCCTACTTCATCGGCCAGCGGGCGCTCTACGCCGCTGCCAGGCCCAAGCCGAAGCCCGAATACAACTATACGCCCGGGAACCCGCCGCTTCGAAAGACGGCGCTCAATGCGGCCCACCACGCCCTCGGCGCCAAGATGGCGCCGTTCGCGGGATGGGAGATGCCCATGTTTTACCAGCCGGGGATCTTCGCGGAGCACCGGGCGGTCAGGACGTCGGCCGGGCTCTTCGACGTCTCGCACATGAGCGTAATCGACGTCGGCGGGCCGAACGCCCTCGCATTCCTCGACCAGGTCCTCGCGAGCTGCGTCTCGAAGCTCTCACCCGGCGAGGCGGAGTATTCCTACATGCTCACCCCCGACGCCCGCGCGATCGACGACCTGTTCGTGTACCGCTTGTCGTCGGAGCGGTTCCTGCTCGTCGTGAACGCGTCGAACGCCGAGAAGGTCCTCGACTGGCTCGTCGCGGTGAACGAGCGGCGGGTGCTGATCGACCGGGAGATGCCGGCGAAAGAGCTCGACGGCCCGGTCGATATTCGTCCGCTGCGCGACGCCGGCGAAGAGAGTCTTGTGGACCTCGCACTCCAGGGACCGGCGTCGCTTCAGGTGCTCGAAGGCCTGTTCGCCGACGCGTCGGAAATCCGAAGCGTCCGGCATCTCCCCGCCAACCGTGCCGTTTGGGTGACGCTCGCGGGCGTCCGGGCGCTGGTCGCGCGGACCGGCTATACCGGCGAGAAAACAGGCTTCGAAATCATGATCCATCCCGGCCGCGCCGAAACGCTCTGGCACGCGGTCCTGGAGGCCGGCCGCCCGATCGGGGTCCTCCCTGCCGGACTCGGCGCCAGGGACTCCACGCGCATCGAAGCCGGGCTCCCGCTCTTCGGCCACGAACTCGAAGGCGGGCTCGACATCTCACTCCACGAGGCCGGGTACGCCTTCGTTCCCCGCTTCCACGTGCCATTCTTCATCGGGCGGACGCCTTACATGGAACGCGTCGAGCGGTCCCGTCGGCATATCCTCCGGCTCCGCGGCCAGGGCCGCAGGTCGCTCCGCGCGGGTCACGCCGTCGTGGACGCCGAGGGAAAAGCGGTCGGACAGGTCACGAGCTTCGCCTACGTGAACGAGGACCTGGAGTTCTTCGTGCTCGCGTGCGTGAGCGGTGATTTCCGTCCGGCGCCCGGAGAGACCGTGAGAGGGGTGCGTCTTGCACCGGCCGACGTCGCGGGCCGGCCGGAGGAAAAGAATACGGTCGAGATGACCACGCTCGATCGCTTTCCCACGGACGATGAGCGCGCCGGATGGCCCGACAGATACGCCCATTCCCGAACGTAGAAGACGCGACTCGCAACAATAACAGGCCGCTAAAAATGTCCTCATGGATATTCTGGTGTGGCACAGGCGCCCCCGCCTGTGCGTTTTTCTCCCCAGCCGAGGGCGGCTGGGCCACATCAAACCGCTTGGTGGGACAGGCATTCCTGCCTGTCGCTATTCCTCTATCGCCCCAACGGGGCCGAAGAACTTTGCCGGGCGCTTCAGCGCCCGGTAATCGGCTCCTTTATAACTCTTAGCCCCAACGGGGCGCGCGATAATAGCCAGGGGCAAGTCCGCCGAAGGCGGACGTCGCCCCTGGTAGCCATGCCCCCCCCAGCCCTGAAAGGGCGCGCGAGGTTCAGCGTTTTTCTCCCCAACCGAGGGCGGCTGGGCCACATCAAACCGTTTGGTGGGACAGGCATTCCTGCCTGTCGCTATTCCTCTATAGCCCCAACGGGGCCGAAGAACTTTGCCGGGCGCTTTAGCGCCCGGTAATCGGCTCCTTTATGACTCTTAGCCCCGAAGGGGCGCAAGCTTCTCACGGGTCTGGTTCTTTTTTCCCTTTGTGCCACTGGCAGCTTGCCTGCCAGTGTGCTTTTCTGGTGTTGTTTCCTTCTCTCCTCTTTCAAGGGGAGGACAAGGTGAGGGGTGGACCCGACCGGCATGCGACCCGAGCGAGCAGCCAATTAGCGCCTGATGAGGTTTTCGGGAGGGACAGGGGGCAAGGGACGGCGCCGCCGTTTCCAACCTTCGTATTTTCACCCTTGACAACCGTACGCTATAAGTGTACGATCGTACGCATTATGAGTACACCTAAGAAGCAACCCATTGACTGGCTGTTCCCGCAGGCGCGCATCATTTCTCGGGTCTGGTTCTTTTCCCGGTTGCTCCTATTGCTGTTGAATGTTCCTGCCTAATCCCGTACAATCCCGGCGCGTCCAATACACTACCGCCAATGCGGCTTGAGGGCGGCTCAAGCCTTATGATCCGTGGTGCAACGGCCGGGCGAGCGGATCAAACTGAAACCCGCGACAGGGCGTGAAATCGTCCGCCTGCTGGAGCGTTATAACCTTTCGGATACCAGCGAGGACATCAAGGGCATCGCCTTCGAGCGGTTCCTCGGCAAGACCTTTCGGGGCGAAATCGGCCAGTTCTTCACTCCGCGCAGCATTGTCGATTTCATGGTCCGAATGGTCGACCCAAAGGAGGGGAACATTGCTTGCGACCCGGCCAGCGGATCAGGAGGCTTCCTAATCCGTTTCTTTGACATCGTGCGTCAGCAGATACTCATGGACGCCGACAACGAATACCAGGAATATAAGAGGCGCATCACGGCAAAGTACAGGCATTCCGCCAGGGGCGCCGAAGAACTCCGCAAAAAGTACGAAGCCATTCAGGCGAGCATCGATCAGCGGCGCGAAGGTTCGCGAACCTGGAGACTCTCCAACACCTGCATCTATGGCACCGACGCCAACGACCGCATGGCGTGGACCAGCAAGATGAACATGATACTTCATGGCGACGGCCACGGCGGCGTGCACCAGCACAACGGGTTCATCAACGTCAACGGGATTTTCGAGGAACGCTTCGACATCATCCTGACCAATCCGCCTTTCGGCGCCTACGTCGAACCCTCGGACGTGCTGACCGAAGAGCAAATCGCCACTTCGCCCGAACAGTTTCGCAGGTATTCAAACGAATACGGCGATCTTTACAAGCGGGCACAGGCGCACGTGGCCGCTGCCAGGGGCAAGCCGATAGCTTCTCTGTTCGAGTTGCCCACCCAGGGGGGACGCAAACTGGGCAAGATCAAGACGGAGATTCTTTTCATCGAACGCTGCCTGTCGCTCTTGAAGCCTGGAGGCCGTCTGGGTATCGTCCTGCCTGAAGGCATCTTCAACAACCCCTCTCTGGCCTACGTCCGCGAATTCTGTGAAGATCGCGCTTATATTCGCGCCGTGGTGAGCCTGCCGCAGGATACTTTTGTATCAACCGGAGCCACCGTCAAGGCGTCGCTGCTCTTCATGCAGAAGTTCACCGCAAAAGAGAAGATCGATTACGACCGCAAGAAGGCCGCCGCCGATAAGGAAATCCGCGAAAAGTACACCCGGGAAATCTCCGCCGCCGTCAGCAAACTCAAACTATACATTGAGAAGGCTGCGAAGAACAAGGATGCCGACAGGAGAAAGCAACTCCAGGCCGAACTTCGCCAGTACGAGAAAGACATGGAGGCGAAGCTGCAGGCCGAAGCCGGCGCGCTGCTGAAAGAGCAATTCGCCTACCCCGTCTTCCTGTACGAAGCCCAGCACGTGGGTATTACAGCCACTGGCGAACCAGACACAACAGAACTGTACGAAGACGCCAAGTTGGGTTTGCCCGCCGGGGTGACGGCCGACGCAACGGCTCTCGCGCTTTACCGCGCGTTCCGCTCAAACCCCGATTCCTCTGTGCGGGTGCAGGCATGACGACGGTCACGGCCAACCCGAGGGCGTTCGTTGTCTGGTTCAAAGACTTGGACCGGTGGGACGTTGCATACTTCCGGCGCATTCAATGGACTTGGCCGGCTGCTGTTCTGCGCCCGCTTGGGGAAGCGCTGGTACGAAAGACCCGCGAAGTGGACACCAAGTCGGACAAGGTCGTCGTGCCGATTATTGAGAAGATTTCCTTTGGGGGCGACGTATCTTTAACCGACCCGGAAAATCGGGCGAAGTACAAGGGCCGCCTCTATTGGGCGGAAGCTGGCGAACTTGTCTATAGCAAAATTCGCGTCAAACAAGGGTCTTTGGCCATTGTGCCCCCGGCTATGTCCCGACTTGCGGTTAGTGCGGAGTATCCCATCTATGCAATCAAGCCGAGTGTCGCCGACGGGGAATACCTTGTCCTTGTCCTGAAAAGCCGCGCCTTCCAGAGTTTTCTTGAAGGGCTTTCACATGGCGGGTCAACAAAGACCAGGTTGCACCCGACGGAGTTTGAGCGCTTGACCGTGCCGCTGCCCCCATTGGCGGCACAACGCGCGATTGTCCGCCGCTGGCAGGAAGCCCAGGACGAAATAGCCAAATCCAACGATGCGATAAGGAAACGCCAAGACGACCTGGAAGCAACGCTTCTCCGCAAGATTGGGATTCGCCTACTTCCGCCGACACCGCGTACGGGGGCTTTGGGTTTCTATTGGAAGGACATTGAACGATGGGACACCTTCTTCTACCGACCAGATTTTGTCGATCTTGAAAAACAACTTACTGCACAGAAGGCAAGACCGCTTGGCGAACTGGCACATTTTGTATCACGTCCTTGGTCAAAGGCGGACTTTCCCGACGGTGTTTTCCGATACGTCGAAATATCCTGTGTAAGCAGAGAGAAGGGAATTGCCGACGCAAGGCCGGTCGATGTTCAAAAGGCCCCCAGTCGCGCCACGACCTTAATTAAAACGGGCGACATTCTACTTTCCACCACGCGCCCATACCTTGGGGCATTTACCATCGTGCCAACTGACTATGACAACTGCGTATGCACAAGTGGGTTTGCAGTTGCCGATGCCGTTGACGAAATGCGGGTTGATAAGCGGTTTTTGCTGCATTTCTTGAAAGGGCCGGCGGGGCTTCGTCAAATGGAAAGGCGTATGACTGGCGGCCTTTATCCCGCAATTGTCCAATCAGAACTTGAGAAGGTGCGATTGCCGTTGCCGCCGTTGAAGGTGCAACAAAATTTCGTAACAGAAGCAGAGAAGGTTCAAGAACAAATCAAGAAGGATCGGCAGGCCGCCGCGAAGCTGTCTGCCGAAGTCGCCCAGGAAGTGGAAGAAATGATCCTTGGTACGCGCCCCGTCCGGTAGTTGAGAAAGACAAAGCGACCAATAATACATATTGCACCTGTCCGAGCCGAGCGTCAGCCCGCGCCCACTAGCCCCCCCCTCCCCCGCCCCTCCTCCGCGACGTTGCCGTTTCAAGCGCCCCATCACGGCAGTTCGAGCGTGCCGACGAGGTCGTTCACGTCGCCCACCTTGAGCTCGGCTAAGAGCGTCTTCATCTCTTCCATGATCCTCTCGGGCGCGCGGAAATCGGCGAAAAGCGCCGTCCCGACTGCGAAGGCCCTCGCCCCCGTGATCATGAACTCGAGGGCGTCTTCCCCGCTCATGATGCCGCCCGAGGCGATGACCGGGATGTTGAGCTTTCGCCCGCGCAGGAACCGCGCGACCTCGAGCAGCTTCTGCAGCGAAAGCGGCTTCACCGCCGGTCCCGACAGCCCCCCGGAGACGTTCCCAAGAATAGGCTTACGAGTGCGAATATCTACGGCCGTTCCAAGCCATGTGTTTGCAACGGTCAGGGCGTCCGCCCCCGCGTCCACCGCCGCCCCCGCGAGCGCCGTCACGTCCGTGACGTTCGGCGACAGCTTGACGATCAGGGGCTTCTTCACCGCCCGGCGGACCTGTCCCACCACCTCCGCGCAAAGCCCGGCGTCCACCCCGAACTGCATGCCCCCCTTCTTGACGTTCGGACACGATATGTTGAGTTCAATCGCGTCGATCCGCTCGTGGGCGTCCATTCGCCGGGCGACCTCCGCGTATTCCTCCACAGTCGAGCCGGCGACGTTCGCGATCACCTTCGCGCTTGTCCCCTTGAGCCTCGGCAGATACTCGCGCAGGACGTAGTCCACTCCCGGATTCTGTAGGCCGATGGAGTTGAGGATCCCCGCCCCTCCCGACGTCTCCACGATCCTCGGCGTCCGGTTTCCCTCCCTCGGCTTGAGCGTCGTCCCCTTCAGAACGATCCCGCCGATGGCCGCGCTCGAATACCCCTCGATCTCCTCGAACTCCGTCCCCCACCCGTACGTTCCCGATGCCACGAGCATGGGTGTCCCCAGCGATAGCCCGCCAAGATCCACCGCCAACTTCACGCTTCGCTCGTGCTTCTCTCCGCTAGATTTCATCCCACGCCACCTCATTTCCGTCAAAGACCGGACCGTCCACACACACGCGCTTCCTCACAACCTCACCATTATCTGACCGCATTCTGCACGTACATGCCATGCAAGCCCCTACTCCGCACCCCATTCTCTCCTCTAAAAGCACCTGGCATCTCAACTCATGTTCATCACAATGCCGTGCGATTTCCCTCATCATTGCAACAGGACCGCATGTAAATACCCCCGCTTCCCCCCGCGCACCCGAGTCCGTCCAGTGCAGGAATCGGTCCAGCATGTCCGTCGGAAGTCCGACGTAACCCTTTGTCCCGGTCATGGTTACGATGCCGACCAGGCACCCAAGTCCCTCCAACTCCTTTGCCGTGATGGTCAGTTCCGGCCGCGTCGCCATGAACGACAGTGCCACCCGGCTGTCCGCCGGCTCAATCGGCATGTCCTCTTCGCTCATCGCCCCGACGATCACCAGCGTCGCAACATCATGCCTGCGCAGATGTTGTATCAACGGGTAGAGCGGCGCAATGCCCACCCCCCCTGCCACGACTGCCGCCGTGGAAAGTTTCCGGCACCACTCAAGGTCGAATCCCTTGCCCAGCGGCCCCAACAGCTCGATCTTGTCGCCCGGCTTCCGTTCCGCAAGCGCCGCCGTCCCCGTCCCCACAACCTTAAACAGGATCTCCACTTGCCCACATTCAGGCCCCTCGTTCGACGCCCGGTGGAGCGCAAAGGGTCTCATCAGAAGCGTTCCCTTCCTCCACTCCGCCCCGCGCCGGTAGGCCATCCAGTCCGCCACGCTCTCGAACGCCTTGCTCTGGTGTAAGAGCGGCGTGCAACGCACATTGACGAATTGACCCGGCAGGCTCTCCTGTGCCATGCGAGGCGCCCGCAGTTTGAGGCGCACATGGCTCCGCCCCTGTCTCCGGCAATCCACCACCGTTGCGGTTTCACCGCTGATCATGACCTGCCCCGGAATTTACGATGTCATCAACTTGCTCTAACCTGTCGTCGCTTGGTTCTCTGGAGAGCGTATCAGACCTCTCCAGCAAAGTGAAACAATTTCCATAACCCTAATCTGCACTGTAAGAAGCGTTCAGCAAAGGAGAAGGCGTTAATTGAAGGTAACAGCGTTCAGAAAAAACATCACTTCGCAATAGCGGATTATTCAACGGGTTGTGTCAAACCCTCCTATCGATGCACCCGGGCATGTTGTTTTTCCTGAACATCAAAATGCAGCAGTTATCCTGCCAGCCGCATTCATGGTTTTTACGGCGGCACACAACATCTTATGCTGCAAAGAGTTACGACACCAATATGCATGTTAGACGGATTCAACAGCTTTTGGCACAGCCTTTGCTGGTATGTAGGTCGGGAGAGTCCACGGGCTCTGTCTTCACTCCAGCCGGCGCCCGTACCATAGCTTGGAGAATGCGTAATGCCCGGTATTGTTTCCCGGCGACCACTCATCGGCGAGACGCCCCAGATGCTTGAAATCAGGCGTCTGGTGTCTGCGGTAGCGCATAACCGCAGCACCGTGCTCATCCGCGGAGAGAGCGGCACGGGAAAAGAGTTGGTTGCCCGCGAGATCCACAACGGTGGCGACCGTGCCCGGGAACCCTTTGTCGCGGTCAACTGCGGAAGCGTCTCGAAGACGCTGCTCGAAAGCGAGCTCTTCGGTCACGTCAAGGGCGCGTTTACGGGGGCCCTCTATGACACGCTGGGTTTCTTCCGCGCAGCCGACCGCGGCACCATTTTCCTCGATGAGATCCTGGAACTGGACGTCGAACTCCAGTCGAAACTCCTCCGTGTCCTCCAGGAGCGCGAAGTGCGGCCGGTTGGAAGCACCCAGCTCTTCCAGGCGGATGTCCGGGTTCTCGCAGCCACCAACCGCAACGTGGAGCAGGCCGTCAAGGAAGAACACCTGCGGGAGGACCTCTATTACCGCCTCAACGTCGTCAGCATCGAGATCCCTCCCCTCCGCCAGAGAAAGGCCGACATCCCTCGGCTCGTCGAGCATTTCCTCGAGAAGTACTCATTTGAATATGGCGTGACGCCGAAGAGAACGCACCCGGGCACGACCTACGTTTTCCTGAACTATCAGTGGCCCGGGAACGTGCGGGAACTGGAGAACGTCATCGAGCGGGCCTACGCCCTGGACGCCGGCGACGTCATCCTCCCGGAGCACCTGCCGACCACGATGGCCGAGATGATGATGGGGGGCGAGCGACGCCCGGAAACGTCCCCTGTGCCCACCCTCGAAGAAGCCGAACGCCTTGCCGTGGTCCAGGCCCTGGCCGCCGCCGACGGGAATAAGTCCAAGGCCGCCGACTATCTCTGCATCCACCGAAACCGCCTTGCGCGCATGATCCAGCGGCACAACCTGCGATAGCCCCGGCGCAACCGCCCATCACCCACAGGCCCCAACGGGGGGCGTTTCCACGCCCCAATCGCGCCTTCCAAGGCATCTGACCCGATGCTGCAAAACCCCTCCAACGCCCCGCTCATCCGCCCACGTCTATCCCCCGATGAGATTGAAGGCCTTCTGAATCCCGTCCCGCACCAGCATCACCCCATAGGCCGCCAGAAGAAGTCCCACCACCTTGGTCAGCGCCTTGGTCCCCGCCTCCCCGATGACCCTCAAGATCCCACCGGAGAACCAGAAGCCCATGACCGCAATCACAAGGTTAACGACCAGGGCCGCTATCGTCGCCGCGTAGCCGTAGCGATCGGACAGAAGCAGGGACGCAGTCAGCACCCCGGGTCCCACCATCAGCGGCATCCCGAGCGGCACAACCCCTATCGTAAGTCCCGATATGTCCCTCCGAATCAGCGGATAGCCCAGAATGTCGGGAATCGCGAGGCCCAGCAGAATGATTCCCCCCGCGATCTGGAAATCCCACTCCTTGATGCCCATCGCCCACAGCAAGGCCTTCCCGGCAATCAGAAACACCACGCCCACCGCCGTGGCTGTAACAAACGACTGAAGGACAATGCGTTTCTGCTCCTGCCGCGTAAGCCCAGAAGTCATAGTCATATAGATTGGAACAAGCGATATCGCGTCAATCGCTACGGCGATCGGAATGAAGCACAGCAGGAACGCCCTGACGAATTCCATCATCCTACCCCTTCTATTCGCCTACCCGGTGACGACCCACCTCCACAACAGCAGACGCCTTTCACACCCTTCCCCTCCCCCTATCGAGACCCCTCACCGCCCCCAGTCCTTGTGAAATGTTTCACACTCGCCAATGCCCGGTTCGTCCCCACAGTTCATCCTCACGAACCACTCGAACCCCCCACTCCAACTTTGTCTCCCTCTCCCCGGCCCCGCTTCGGGGGCCTCCTCGATCCGCTCGGATCCCCCGTCCACCCACACGCCCAGCCTATACATGGAACTCAGCCTTGCCCTCCTTGCCCTTCCGCCCCGCCTCCAACATCGCAAGAATACGGTCGAAATCGTCGTGTGTGCGGAAATCTATGACCAGCCTGCCCCCCCTCTTTCTCTCTTTCACCGTAACCCGTGCTCCGAACCAGCCGCTTAACCGCTCCTGAAGCTCGCGGATGTGGGGTGCAACCTGCCTTGCGCGTCGGGTGGCAGTCCCGGCCGGTTTGGCCCCACTTACCAGTTCCTCAATCTCCCGCACGGACAGGTTTTCTTGAATGATCT
>Ga0182017_10002372_pt1 | contig 14308 bp, 10 predicted proteins | sample 712E3DmetaG_FD_120492 | JGI IMG/M metagenome (GOLD analysis project Ga0182017, IMG submission 120492) | Permafrost microbial communities from Stordalen Mire, Sweden - 712E3D metaG | ecosystem: Environmental > Terrestrial > Soil > Wetlands > Permafrost | place: Sweden: Stordalen | collected... | reverse complement strand
TATGTCCTTTATGGAATGGGAATAACATATATTGTGCGTACCAGACCAAAGAATACCGCGCTTGATTAATTCCTGCTGAACATACGATTTCAATTCTAACGGATTACCGGCTATCTCATCAAACGTTACCATTGAGCGGAAATTATATCCGATGGCTTGGGTATAATCCATTCCTAATACATTGGCAATCATATTGTAACTATCCTTCAATAAGGCTCCCATAGAATTAAGGTGTTGTATCACTTCCTTGTGCTTCATTTCATTGATAGTTGCCTTAGCTGCAGCAAGTGAAAGCGCTTCACCTCCAAAAGTTGTAAAGAAGAAGACATCATCATTCAGGACTTGCATAATTTCTTTTTTTCCTGTGAGAATTGAAATAGGCATGCCATTGGCAACGGCCTTCGAAAATGTTGCCAGGTCTGCTTTTATTTTAAAATATTCCTGGGCACCGCCTAACGCCATACGGAAACCTGTCCACATTTCATCAAAAATCAGTACAATCCCTTTTTGCTTACATATTGCTGATACCTGATACAGAAAGTTGTCCTTAGGAGCTTCAAATACAACAGGTTCTAAGATGACAGCGGCAACGTCGCCATCTATTGAATTTACAAGGGATGTGATATCGTTATAGGCAAAGGTATAAGTCAGTTCTTTGACATTTTCCGGAACTCCGGCATTGCGGGCAATTGTACTTATATACCAATCGTGCCAGCCATGATAACCGCAGCAAAGTACTTTGTTTTTACCGGTGTAAGCCCTGGCGATGCGAATAGCAGCGCTAGTTACATCGGCTCCGGATTTGCTGTATCGAACAGATTCTGCATTGGGAATGATTTCTTTTAAGAGTTCGGCTAGTTCAACTTCCAGGGGATGCATCAGCGAAAAAGTGATACCGTCATCTAATTGTTTTTTTATTGCTTTGTCTACAGCCGGATAGGCATACCCTAAAGACAATGGACCGATGCCCATGTTATAATCAATATATTCATTGCCATCGACATCCCAAACATGGGATCCTTTACCTTTGATGAGGTATTTGGGTGCAACTCCGTTAACATGTTGCGATGGACCTTTAGCCAGCGTTTGTGTTGCTGCAGGAATCAAATCCTTTGCTCTTTTGTATATGTTGTTTGATTCGTTGATGACAGGATAGTCTCTATTGAATGCTACTGTGTTTTTCATACATAAAAGATTTTATACTTTTTGCCAATGATTCTCCATTTAATCCATGATATTGCAGGGCCTCCGAAGGTGTTCCACAGGCCGGGAAACCTTCCACAGAAAATATTTTAAATTGTTTTGAATCAAGCATATTATACTTTATCATTTGATGAAGCAGAAAATCGCCCAAACCTCCAATAGGAGCATGATCTTCAAGTACAAATATTTTGACATGATTACGAATAATATTTTCTAACCAGTTTGTATCTAACCTATTTAGCCAGGGCATGTTAACTACCTCTAATCCAAAGCCCCTCATAGCAAGAATTTCAGAAGTTAATAATGCTTGGTTTAACATTACCGGACCATAAGCGAATATAATAGCATCACTTCCACCCCTAATTATAACTCCTTTACCTGCAGTTAATTTATAATTATCAGGCAAACGAATAGTCCGGGGAGAAGGACTGATATTCATGCGGATTACACAGTTATTATTGGTATGGTTGATACAATAGCTTACTACCATTTCGGTTTCCGCTGCATTGCAAGGTTGTATAATTTCCATGTAAGGCAATGCTCCTAAAAGAGAAATATCACGAATACTTTGGTGCGATTTTCCCGGACCTGCAGGTATTAACCCTGCATAATGACATGCATAAATAATTTTTGTCTTTTCCGTGCAATTATTATAAATCTGTTCATTAGCCCGTGAAGCCAGAAAACTGGCAAACGAGTTTACTACTGGCAAAAGGCCCATTTTGGCCAATCCGCCTGCCATTGAGACCATGTCTTGTTCGGCTATTCCGTTTTCAATAAACCTATCCGGATAGGTATTTTCGAAATAACGTAAACGACAATCCGACGATAAATCTGCATCCAGTACAACCAAATCCTGACGGGTTTCACCTGCTTTTAACAAAGCTTTTCCATAAGCTTCAACAACATATTCAGCGTTTTTTTTCAGGTTGTGTTTCTCTATTGCTGCTGCGCTAATTGGTTCACCCAGAGCATTTAATGGTAATATATTTTGTGAAATTTTTATAATCGAGTCAATTTTTTTGGTTTCTATGGTATGGCTTTTCAAGCTTTTTAGCTTAATATTTATCCGATTTATGATTTCTGAGTAGGCCAGTATAAATGAATCATCATCAGGCGCACCAGCGTGCCAGGGATATAGCCCATTACCTGCCTCAAGCGCATACGGATGCTCCATGAAGGATACTCCCTTACCTTTGATGGTATCAGCAATAATAAACTTTGGTTTATTGGTAATTTGTTTCAGTTCACTGAAAGTCTTTTCAATTTCCTCAAAATTATGGCCATCCATCCTTGCAACATGCCATCCAAAAGTTCTGATTTTTTCTGTCAGGTCGCCCAGTGATATAATTTCCTCAACAGGTTTATCGGACTGCACTTTGTTGTGGTCCATAATAACGGTTATGTTGTTGACCTTTTGCTGTACACATGATTGCAAAGCTTCGTAATTCTGACCTTCCTGGAATTCGCCATCACCGGTTAGCACGTAAACGTGCCCGTTCAGATTCATTTTTTGCTTAGCCCAAGCCATACCTTTTCCTTTCGATATACCCATGCCAAGAGAGCCTGAATTTGCCTCAATACCTTTGGTATGTATATCAGGATGACCATCTAAACCGCCTAATCTACGTAATTTAAGGATATGTTCTTCAGTAAGTAAGCCTAGCGAAAAGAGAACCGAATATAAACCTGGTACATCATGTCCTTTGGATGAAAAATAAATGTCCCTGTTGGGGTTATCGAGTCCTTCGGATAGGATATTCATTTCCTTATAATAAAGCCAAACCACAATATCCATAGCACTTAGACTTGATCCTAAATGTCCGGAACCTGCGTTTTTAACCATAACTAAGGCATTAGCCCTGCACATGTCCGAAAAAAGCTCAAGTTGTTTATGATCATCTATGTTTAAACTTTTAATCCTTTGAAATTCAATTAAAGGGATTATTTCTAAATTCATTTTTTATAATTTTTAATTTATATTCGTTTATGTTTCTTAAATCAGTCAAATGGTTTTCGTACCAATACTTTCCTGTATATTTTTGGTTTATTTTAGCAATTTCCGGTCTCTTTTCGATTAAAGAGAGGATGTCATACAAGCCAAAAGATGGATTCTTAGGGTACAATTCATCAAAAATTCTTTTTATTAATTCATAATCCTCTTCATAATCAATTGTCCAACGATGAGTTGTTGAAAAATCAAGACCTGTTTCCCAAATAACATTACCGATCCTAAATTTATCGGGATTTTCCCAGATATAGGGTGTGGTATGTTCTCTCTCAAAATCGCGGATTGCGCTTTTACAGGCTGTTTCAAGTGTTTTAAATGACATAATTTCGACATCATTTCCATCAGGATATGAAGCCGGATGTAAATTACTCACAAAATCAAAAGTTGGATAGTTCTCAATATAATAGCCAATTACTTTGTCAATAATCGCAGGGTCTATTAAAGGACAATCAGAAGGTATTTTAACGATAATATCAGCTTCATATCGAATTGCCAATTGGTAATGTCTATCAAGTAAATCAGTTAAATGTCCACGGTAACAATCAATTTTATCAGTGGCACATAAGTTTGCTACAATATCATCCTTTTTATTTGTTGTTGTGGCTACCACTAATCTACCTATATATAATGCTTTCTTAATTCTTTCGATCATTCGAATTAACAATGGTTCACCACACAGCGGTAGCAATACCTTATTCGGTAATCTTTTGGAAGAAGTTCTGGCTTGTACTACTGTTACAATATTCATAACAAACAGTATTGATCATCAATCTAATCTAATCTAATGCATATTTTGGGACAGGTTCAAATAATTTAGATAATCTGATGGGGTGATGTATTTTGTTCGATAATAAATGTTGCCTTGAAATTCTTGCTATTTCACGGGCAGACGTGCCGTTATTCTGTATGGGAGTGAGTCTTAGAAGGTAATCCATGCTGAAATCGGAATAAACTTCTTTGTTTAATGCCATTCCAATATATACCACAGACGAGTATTTTGTGACCAATACATCACAATTAGCAATTAAATGGTTTGTATTTGCCTTAGTAAAAACCAGTGCCCCAGGCGTGTATTTATCAATTTCCCTTGTAGCCCTGTTCCAATCTTCATTGGGATGTAGTTTGAATATTAGTTGCCTACCGTTAGCAATTCTCAGGACTTTTTGAATAAATTTCTTCCTGTTTTCGAAGTTGAAGGTTTCGCGTCTATCAGATGTGGCAGCCAAAACATAATGCTTATATGGTAAATCGTTGTGGAGATATTGTGCAGCATTATCGAAATTTGGAATGCCAGTGACTCTAATTTTTGAGGGATTAACACCTTTTGAAATAAACAAATCTTTATAACCCTCAGACGCTACAAAAAACAAATCGTAGGCATCAGATAGGCCCGTTGCTGACGTACCCGCTAACCACCTTGGCATTCTTAAATGTTTTACCAAATGATAAACGAAATTTTCAGGATCTGTCATCCCTTCCTGGATGAGTACCAGCTTTTTGTTTCTAATATTACGCGGGATAATTAAATCCTGACAAGTGAATACAAGATCATAATCGTGTTGCTCCCCTTTGTAATCAATATTTAAATTGTAAGATTTGAGGTAATGCTCGGTTTGTTCACGAAACCTTCCGGCTAGAACGGTGAAATCGAGAAAGCCTTTTCTCACCAAATAATCGACCATTCCGTCTGCATAATATGAGGTAAAAAAGCACTCACAATCATCAAAATATGATGAAATTTTGTGCATCATAATAGTCTGGTTGAGCGAACCGCCAATAAATAAGATTTTGTTTTTCATAATGTCCATTTATTACAAAAAAAAGGGTTCACTAAAGTATATTTTTAAGTATTACTTGTACATAAAATACTGTTAATTAATTATTAATAAACTATTAAGATCAAATTAGGTTAATCTTAAATAATTATAAATTACAGAATGGAAAGGTAGAACAGCTCAGGCAGGAGATATGACTAAGCTACTATTTAATGTTATTCAATTTCAAAGATAACAGCTCATCGGCATGTAATTTTTACTACATGCGATCCCTGAGGCAGTTTTATGGAATAAAAAAAAGTGTGGAAATAAAAAGCAGATTTTTTAATCGTTCGGTGGTCATTGTATGGTAGATTAGATTCAATTCAATTTTAAGTATAAAGGACCTTATAAATAATAAAAAGGCCAATGAGCATCAGAGCCATGCCCATTAGCTTATTAAGATAAATTATTGCCTTTGACGCTAGTGTTTTTTTTAAAAAACCTGATAAATAACATTTTAATAAATCGGAAGTAAAAGCTATAAAAAGCAACCCGGAGAAAAAGATGAAAAAACCATGGGTATGCATACCATAATTGCCTACAGCAAAACCCATGATCCCAATCCAAAATATCAAACAAAAAGGGTTAGCTATATTTAGAAGGAACCCCTTAATCAGTAATGAGGGCAAACTGCTTTTTAAATCAGGTATTTGTTTTGAATTGCTGATATTTACCGAAGTCTTTCTGATAAAAGAAATGCCACCTGTAATAACCAGGATTATTCCCGCAACGAGTCCCATTATCAGGTAATTATCTTTATGGAACAGGTTTGTCAATCCAAAATAACTGATACCTATTAGGCTTAAATCGCTTATTAATATGCCAATAGCGAGTACAAAACCTGCTTTTACACCCCTCACTATGCTTGTCTGAAATAAAGCTATAAACCCAGGTCCTAAAGAAACTGTAATAGTCAGGCCCATTAAAATTCCTTGTATAAATGCACTCATTTTAATAATACGTTCATAAAACCTTTTTACTTGAACACATTTTATGATTCGAGTTCCAAAACTATATAAATGAATGATTATTTCATCAAATTGCCTTTAATTTTTTGTTAAAGCGTGAAATCACCAGCAGGTTAAACAAAACCAGGCCCAAATATTATAAAACATTGGTTTTTATATCAGTTTTTGCAATTGAAAATTTAACTAAAACTCAACAGTGCGCTAATAATATACTAACAATGCATGATTATCTTTGCTCATGTTCATAACAATAAACAATTGATAACCCCTAATGGGTAAACAAAAAGTAGATATGTAGTTTCTGTTTATAATGTTTTTTAGTTAGTTTTTTAATTAGTAGTTAGTTAGTAGTTTTAAGCCGGGTGATAGGTAGGGTCAGCCCGGCTTTTCAATTTTACTAATCCATAGATGAATGCTGGTTATAATGTAGATTTTTTCTCTTGCATAAACTAGGTTTCAGAATATTATTACTCCTGACTTTATTAATTTAAGATTTACTTAAGGTTAATTTATTTATTTGTTAACAAGAGGATTGTAATTTTATAAAAATGTGGTATAAATTATTGTAGGCTATGACGAAAGCGGTTACATTTTTAGATAAATTCTTGCGGGACTACGACGACGATCTGAAATACCTCTTGGTGGCAGGAATTCCGGGATTGCTATTATGGTTATGGCTAAGTCGTTACGTGGATTACACTTTTTTATATTGATTTAGGTCAGCCCATTTATTCATTAACAAGATACATAGGTTTGCTTATCTGGTTTATTTTAGCAGGTTTTTTATTGAATAATATAACATACTGCAAGGGAATAATCTTTTTTTGAATCCTTATTTAAAGCTTTCGTTGTCAATCGACAGCAATATTTAGCGGGCATTTTCATAATTTTTTAAGATAGATTTAACTGTGTTGTTAAATAGGCAATTTAATTTAGCAACAATAAATTGTCTTTATTTCAAAAATTAAATTATGATGAAAAATTTACATTTAGATATCTTACCTATCCTTGTTTTTGTGGTTTTTCTGGTAATCAATCTTTTTATAAAGAATGAGAATGTTAAACCACAGGATCAAAGTGAGGTAACAGATATTTAGGAAATATTTCATAACGCTTTACCTAACGCTTATTATTAATTAATATATCTTAACCATGTATAATATTCAATTAGTGTCCATCGTTATTCCAACATGTAGCGAAACCAGCAACATCAAGAAACTGGTTAGGGAGATTTTGGGGGTTATGGCTGAAACAAAATATAAATACGAGATTATTTTTGTTAATGATGGCAGCAATTGTAATACCTGGGAAATGATTTCCCTGTTATCAGATATTTTTCCATTTATAAGAGGGATCAACCTGACTGGTAATTATGGTCAAACTGTTGCGTTAAGATCTGGTTTTGCTTCATCAAAGGGCGATGTTATTTTAGTGATGGACGGCGACATGCAACATGACCCTGCATATATGCCTGTATTTTTAGCGTATATTGAACGAGGGTACGATCTGGTTTGTGGGTTCAGGAACAACAATTATCAAGAAGGTTTATTTAAATCGTTATTTGTAAATACGGCCCAAAAAATGGTCAGCGTAATTGCAGGATTTAATATTAAGTATTTAGGTATTACATATAAAGCATACCGTCGGTATCTTTTCGAAAATGTCTTTATAATGGGAGATGCAAACAGGTTTTTAGATGCTGCTTTGATTGCAAATAAAGAGACAAAGATTATTGAAGTACCTATTAAATTCAGGACAATAAATGCCGCATTAAATTAGAGTTTAAATCTTTATCTTAAAATTTACTACCCCAAGTCAACGTCACCAGACCTTTTAAGTAAGTTATATTTTTCAGCTAACTCGGTTAAATCATTTGTCAATGAGGCTTTTTATATAACTATTTGTTGAAGCTTACAATTTTATTCCGTACTTATTCCATACTTTTAACAAACCAATAACCTGCTTTCCTTGAACCTTTAAGTTCGTCCATGAGCTTCTTATAATCGGCAACATCAAAAACATTTCCGTTATCGTCTTTACCAATAAAGATTAAACCACCCTGGGCATTGGCAAAACCACATACCCATTTCAGGTAGTTGTCGTGCCAACTTTGTTTGAATTCTATGTTTTGTTGTTCGGGCATATTTGAATTCAATTTGTTTTAGTAAACATACTATTGCAAAGGTAATTACAAATATTATTACATACTTAAATTGGTTCTCTTGCAATTGCTCTTGTACCAAATGTTTGTTTTAAGTCGGTAATTACTAAATTAAATTTACCGTCAAATTTCTGATTAATTGAATCGTAAGAGCCTATTAATCTTTCATAAATTGGGTTGCCGAAAATTTCTTTTATATCAATCTCCCTATTTGATGCTATATTAGATGCAAACACTTCTTTTATCTTTTTAAGAATTATAATTTGTTCATCAGTAAAATTGTATGTATGAATGTATGAAAGGTAATTTTTTTCAATGCGTTCTTTGGGCGTTGGGATTTTCTTTTGACCCAATGCGTGAAGCAAAAAGTCCCAAGCTGAACCTTCGGGATAATCGTACATTTTTTGTAAGTGGCCTTCGTCCATAAAAGTATTAGGCAAGCTCAACCATTGAATGAATTTTGCAAGTTCTTCATCGGATGGTTGGTAATCGGCTTGTTGGGCTTTGGCTTTTAAGTCAACCATAATTGGTTCCTGGCTTTTCTTTAATTCTTCTTCGAATATCCGCTTGGCTTCTTCAATTGGAATATTGTCTTTAATTGTAATTGAATCGCCATGTATTTCAACTCTTTGAATCAGGTTAGCCGGATCGGGATTGTCAATTAAAAAATAATCACCTTTTGGTTGCGGGGTTCCGTTTACCTTAGGTTTTGGGTCGCAAGGTTTTACTATTTTTTTATTTTCTTTTAATGTACCCTTTCCATTGTCTTCCATTCGTTTGCAAAGTCCTACAAAGTCGAGTATTTGAAAGCTGAATTTTCCTGTTTTTGGGTCAAGGCGTGTGCCACGACCAATCATTTGAATATACTTACCAACTGATTTTGTTAATGCGGCCAATGCAATATAGCGAACGCATGGAATATCAATCCCAGTATTTAAAATATCAACAGAAATGGTAATATAGGGTTTTTGATAAGGTTTTTTAAACCATGCTTTTAATGTTTCATTCAATTCGTTATTTTCAGAAATTACAGCCTCTGCATAATATGGTTTTTCTGAGTTGTCGTTTCCAAAAACTTTATTTATGGCTTTTGCCAATTCAATACAATGCGCCTGGCTTACCCCAAATAATATAACTTTTTCGCCATATTGCGTATTCTTTTTGATTTCTTCGGCAATACGTAAACAGTTTTCTTCCGAAACGAATTTACGGTTTAGCTGTTCTAATTTTAGTTTCTTCTTTTCACCTAAGTTTATTAGATATTTTTCCTGTGGGTCAAGTACATGGTCAAATTCAATTCCATTTTGCTTGGCTTCTTCTACCAATGATGATATTAATTCAATAGGTTTATATGGAGCCAGAAAATCTTCATCAATTCCCCGTGCTAAGTCAAATTGGAAATCGGGTTCGCCTGTTTCGCAACCAAACAATTTGTATGTATCTAAAATGGCTAAATCTTCTTCATCAACTTCAGTTCCATCTTTTGGTACAGCAATTCGAGGAGTTGCCGTTAAACCAACTCGTGGACAAAGAAAATGGTCGAAAATAAGTTTACGGTTTACGTTAATACTGCGGTGGCACTCGTCAACTATCATTAAATCGTAAAAATTTGAAGGCAAATCGCTGTGTATTAATTCCAATGTATCTATGACAACCGCATGAATACTCGCATGTTTGCGTGTTTTAAAATTTGATGTGGTAATCCAACTCGAAGTATATTTCGCACTTATCAAGGAAAAGCCATCGTCAATAGCTTGTTTGGCAAGCATACGCCTATCAACAACGAACAAAATGCGCTTGCACAATCCGCTATCTAATAATGCTTTTACCAAGGCTACTGATGTTCTTGTTTTACCAAGGCCCGTTGCCATGTGAATGAGCATTTTTTGTTTTCCGGCTTTGTAATTTTCAATGATGGTACGAATACATTGCAGTTGATAATACCGCTCTTTGCCAACAGTTGGGTCGTAACCGCCTGCAATGGTTGTATCAATGGTAATTTCTTTGTTGGAAGCTATTTTTTTCTGTTGCTCAATTTTGAGCTTCATTTCTTCCAAACTCATAAATGATGTAACCTGCTTGAATTCTCCTGCATCTAAGCCACGCCAGGCATTGTCGTAAAACAAGATACGTTCGGCGCTGCAAGCATACAAAAAACGAGGTTTTAATAGTTGCGAAACAATGGTGCGAAGTTTTAACAGGTCTTTATTTTCCTTATCTAAATTATTTTCAATAACAGCCAAAACATCGCCGTTCATGTCTTGCAAAACAATATCGGGGCGAATGTTTTTTATAGTGGAGTAATCCTTTTTCAGGTTTTCGGGTATATCGTATATTTGTTGATATAGCAATGTGTCGCCAACTTTCCAGCCATATTCGTCCACCAACTTTTGAATAACAGGTAAATCGGTAGAAGTAGCCTCGTTTATTTTCTTGCTCATTGCTTATCCGGATTAGTATCATCATTCAACGCATCGTTTTGACGCTTTTCTTCCAATTGTTTTGCATTCAGTTTTGAAACCACTTTTTTACCTGTTTTTTCTTCAATTTCCCTACGTGTATTTCCGGCAATTGTGCCACCTTGTTTGGCAATTTTTCGGTTTTCGGGAAACGTCTTGGGTTTCTTTTCTTTCGATATTTCGGTGGTTGTAGCTTCGGCAAGCATGTTTAATACCAATTCGAGGTTGGTCATGTGGTCGCGAAGGTTTTCTTTTTTCAGGTCTTTAAACTTCTTGTATTCTTTGGTTGTATAACCGCTCCAAGCCTGGGTAATATCATTTGTAAGTATTGCGAAATCCTGGCCTTTTTGTACGCCCCGGTTTTCCCATTCATCAGTAAGCTCTTTGCGTATTTCGATGCTTTTAAGCCGCTGGTTTATCCATTCTTTAGAATAGCCTTTGCGCAAATAGGTTTCCATTAGCCTGTCAATACCTATTTCAGGGTCTTCAATTTCGTCAACCCGTTCACGGGCTACTTTTGCCAGCCATAATTTAAAAGGTTCGGCCTTTGGTGAGGGAATGGATTGAATTAAACGAAAAAGTTGTTCGGTATCGGCAACATCGGTAAGACGCATTTTGCCATCGGCGGCAATCATTTTCAAAGCGTGACAATTCGTCACGGTTTCATTTCCTTCTTCTTTGAGCCTTTGTTTTAGCTTGCGCCAGTATGCATGAGGGTCGACACTTTCTGAAAGTACACCCGCTACATCCACTATTGAAAAAAACCATTTTTCATTTTCTTCGTCCCACTGGGTACGAACTTGTTTGGTTTCAAATAATTTTATGGCAGTTTCTTTAGTCATGGCTTTAAACTTTATATTGTCAGAACCTTTGATTTTCGTTGATTAATATGATTAACTATGATTTTGCTGAATAAATTTTGGATTTATCAGCCGTTTATATTCTAAACTTTTTGCTCCAAAGTTTAATAATAATCCTATTTCCAAGTTATATGCTTCTAAATAATTTATAGCCTGGGATAAATGAACATCTTCAATCTTTGTCAGGGCTTTTAATTCAACCGATACAACATTTTCTATCAAAAAATCTACTCTTCTGGTTCCAATTTGTTCATCTTTATAAAAGATTGGCATTTCAAATTCACGGGCAAAAGATAAACCTTGTAAATTCATTTCTTTTGCCAAAGCCCTTTGATATATAACTTCCTGAAATCCATTTCCTAATATTTTATGGACTTCCATAGCACAACCAATTATTTTAGCTGTAATATCTGAATATTTATATTCCTTTTTAATCATTGTCAATCATTTTAATCGTCAGAACCTTTGATTTTCGCTGATTTATTTGATTATATCGATTTTTAATAATCATAGTCCATCACTTAATCAGGTTCAATCACAGGTTCAGACATTATTCCCCAAACATCGGCCAATATTTTGCCAATTTTCTTTTCGGCTTCGGCTTTCATTTTGCGTAAGCCTTCCAATATTTGTATTTGAGAATTTATTTCCTCAACTATTTGGAATTGTTTAGACTTATTTGGCAATGAAATATTGATAGTTGCTAATTGTTCACGATTAACTTTTGGCATTCCTGCTCTATCTTGAAAGACTTGCGTTTTGTTTGCAAAATATTTTGATTGTAATACCCTTGCAAAATATTCTGGAATAACATTTTCATTAAAGGCCGTCAAGGGATAAATATCTGAACTACAAACGCCTTCAAAATCTGCAAAGAAACATTTTTGAAGATTTGGGCGGACTTTACTATAAACAATTTGGCCTGGTTTAAAGATGTATGAAGGTCCAACAATTCCAGCGTCTTCAACTGTTTTTAATCCGGATAAACGACCTGTTCCGCTTTCAATGTTTTCCCCTCCAACATAAGTCTCTTCAAATTTAGCTTTTAACTTTTCGTCTTTAATTATTTGACCATCAACCTCTGCAATATTGCTTATAGCTTCTTCCTTGGCATATAAATCAAGACAGTCATCAACATTCCAATTTTTCAGTACCCTTTCTGCCCCTTCAATAATAGCTTTTTGTTTTTCAATTTGTGCAACAATGGCAGCTTGGTCGTCAATGGAAGGTAAAGGGATTTCCCATGCCTCCATATCTTCAAATTTAAAGTTCATACGTACCCCGCCACTGGCTTTGTCGTTTACATAATTTAAAAAGCCACGGCTATTAAAAAGTGCATCTAAATATTTTGGGTTTAGTTCGCCTTCTTTACGAGCAAAAACAATATACGCCCCGCTTATAATTTGATTGTCGTAATCGTTTGTATTTAAAGCAATACTGCCAACATTTATTCTGTAAGGGTTGTAGCAAAATTCATTTTTAGCTACAACATAATAACTTTGGTTAGTTTCTTCAGCTTGTAATTTTTCGTTTAAAAAAATGCCTATTTCATTGCTTACACCAAGTACTTTATAATTAACATCAGGATTTTTGTTTGGCTTTATTTTGTTTTCATTCAATATCAAATAGTCTTTGAGTTTAACCATTGGATATTTTGCACCACTTTTTAAAATCTCCCTCAACTGTCTAAACCACAGATTAGATTGATTTATCTGATTAGTATGATTTGATGATTTATCATTATTAATCATTGAATCAGATAAATCAATTGTTGAGACAATTTCACGGGCAATGTCGGCTTCTAAAGCATTGCGGAAATTAAGTGTCTTAACCGCTGATTCAACTGATTGAATTGATTTATTCGATTTTAAAGTGGAATAGATGGTATCTAACTCCTTTTCTGAATTAATCTTTTCAATCAGGTTAATCTGATTAATCACGGGTTCAGACAATGTGCTTTTGTAATTGGCAAAATTGAATGAATAGTTATGGGCTTTGTCAATGCGTTTGGCAATCTCATTTTGTATTCGGTTTTCAAGCATTTGGTCGAAAACTTTCAATTCCATTTGCTTGTCGGCTTCTGTAATCTTTTTTGCCTTTATTTTTTTGTCTAATTCCTCGGCTTTTTTTTCTTTTTCGAATTTGCCTTTGGTTTCCATATCGGCACGGGTTTCGGTACGGATTTTTTCTTTAATTCGTGGGTCGAGTGTTTTAATCCATTCGACAGGGATGCAAAACTGGTTTTTACTTTCGGCTGGTTTTTTGCCGTGTTTTACAAATTCATGATACAGCGTTAAGCATTCAACAAGCTGATTTCCTTTTTGCTCTTTACGGTTGGTGCCCATAGTGTAACCATCGTTGGTTACTTTATAAAACCAAACCCAATCGGTGGATACTGAGCCTGTCGAAGTGCCTCCTTTTTCATAAACTATTATTGATGTCTTTGGGCCTTGTCCATTTTTACTAACAAACAAACCTTGTGGCAAAGAAATAACAGCTTTTAAATGGGCTTCTTCCAGCAGCATTTTGCGTAATGCTTTTGCACTAAACTGGTCCCAGGTATGGAAACCTTCAGAAACAACAACAGCACATCGGCCACCTTGTTTGAGTTGCTCAAACATGAGCTTTACAAACAAAATAGTGGTTTCTGATTCTTTGGCATATTCTCCCCAAACATCGGGATAGGCTTCCTGGTCTCGCTGCGCACCAAAAGGTGGATTTGCAAGAATTACTGATTTACTCTCGTGGTCGGTTACCGGCCTGTATTTAGCCAATGAATCGCCTTGCTCAATGTTGGCTGGGTTCAAGCCACGTATATAAAAGTTTATG
>Ga0182017_10002371_pt1 | contig 14309 bp, 11 predicted proteins | sample 712E3DmetaG_FD_120492 | JGI IMG/M metagenome (GOLD analysis project Ga0182017, IMG submission 120492) | Permafrost microbial communities from Stordalen Mire, Sweden - 712E3D metaG | ecosystem: Environmental > Terrestrial > Soil > Wetlands > Permafrost | place: Sweden: Stordalen | collected... | reverse complement strand
CGTGATCGAATTCGAGATTGTTGATGATGCCGATTTCCGGCTGGTAATGGATGAACTTGCTGCGCTTGTCGAAAAACGCGGTGTCGTATTCGTCGCCCTCGATGATGAACCAGTCGCTGTCGGTGAACCGCGCGCCCTGGCTGAGATTGTTCGGGATGCCGCCGATGAGGTAGCTCGGGTTCAGCCCGTTGTGCTCGAACACCCAGGTCAGCAGCGAAGTCGTGGTGGTCTTGCCGTGCGTGCCGGTGACGACGATGGAGCGTTTGCCGCGGATGAAGAATTCCGCCAGCAGCGCCGGCAGCGAACAATAGCGCAGCTTGTGGTCGAGCACGAACTCGGCCTCCGGGTTGCCGCGCGAAATGGCGTTGCCGATGACGACGAGGTCGGGCTTGGGCGCAAGGTTCCGCTCCGCGTAGCCGTTCATCACCCCGATCTTCCGTTCCGCGAGGAACGTGGACATCGGCGGATAAACATTCTGGTCCGAGCCGGTGACGGCAAAACCTTTTTCCTGCATGGCCGCGGCGGCGGACGCCATGGCCGTGCCGCCAATGCCGACAAAGTGAACCGCTTTGATTTCCGATGAAAACATTTACGAAAATCTAATCCACAGAGACACCAAGGCACAAAGTTAAATTTATGCCTTTATGATTTTTACATTTGAACTTTTAAGTCTGGCTTCTTTAAACATTGACAGGTTATTATTGTTTATGGGATAATATGTCCGGCCAATAACCGTTGGCTATTTTATGAAAAGGCGAGCACACAAGCTTTCTGGTGTCGTTTCATCGGTCATTTTTCTTGTGTTGGTTTTACTTTTTGGCGCAGGCAGGGCAGATGGGCAGGTGTATGTTTGGGGAGACAACTCGTATGGGCAGACAAATGTGCCTGCCAATGCAACGAACGTCATCGCGCTTGCGGCTGGCGATTATCATTGTCTGGCCTTGCGGACTGATGGAACGGTGGCGGCCTGGGGCGCTTACGACCAGACCTACGTTCCGCCTAACTTGACGAATGTAGTGAGCGTCGCCGCAGGAAGCGGACACAGTCTGGCACTGCGGAGCGATGGGACAGTGGTATTGTGGGGCCACATTGTCCTGTCAAACGTTAACACCGTTCCCTCGGAAGTGACAAATGCTGTGGCCTTGGCTTTGGGACCGGGCGCACAACATGCCCTTGTTTTGAGGGCCAACGGCACCGTTGTGGATTGGGGCAACGCCGGATATGGCCTGACCAACATACCGCCAACCGCAAGAGACGTCGTTGAAGTGGCAGCGGGCGCTTATTACGCAGTGGCGTTGCGCTCGGACGGCAAGGTCGTCACATGGGGCAGTGCCCCCAGCCAGCTTCCGAGTGACGCCAAGAGTGCCACCAATATCGTAGCCATAGCGTCCGGATGGTATGGCATCGCGGCTCTGCGCAATGACGGGACAATCCTGGTCTGGGGTGGTGGGCTTTCCACTCCGCCGCCCTCCGCAGGCTTCACTAACATTGTTGAGCTGGCTTGTCCCTTCAATTCGTTATATTCTTCTTCCGTTCTTGCTCTCAGGCGCAATGGAACGTTAGTGCAATATCAGGGCACAAGCGCGCCATCGTACGCGAGCACCAATATCGCCGCCATTGCCGCCGGTAGTTATGACGCTTTCGCCCTGGTCGGCAGCGGCGCGCCGGTTTTTCCTGGAATCCCTGTTAATCGCACGGTTCCCAGCGGTGCGAGGGCCTATTTTCACATGACGGCCGTGGGCGCACTCCCGCTATCGTATCAGTGGAGTTGCAATGGCACCAATATTCCAGCCGCAACTAATTCCGTTCTGACGCTGACCAACGTTCAACCGAGTCTGGCGGGGACTTCCTACTTTCTGACAGCGAGCAATGCGTTTGGCATGGCAACCAACGGACCAGTCACGCTCAACGAAGTGCCTTTGGAAACCTTTGTTCAACCCACGAGCATTTCGACCGTTGTCGGCGCGACGGTGACGTTCACCAACAGTACGATCGGCCAGGGGCCGTTCAGCTACCAATGGCAATTCAACGGCACAAATCTGCTGGCCGGAACCAACTCGACTCTGACCTGGACAAATGCCGGGCTCACCGACGCCGGAGCGTATTCTCTCGTGGCAAGTAATATTTTCGGCGTGGTGACGAGCTCCGTTTCCCTGAATGTGGCGCCAACCATCATCACCAGCCTGCCGCAAAACCAAACCATGTTTCCAGGCGGAACAACCACCTTGAGCATCGGCTTGCAGGCGCTAATTCCGGTCAGTTACCAATGGCAGCTCAACGGCGTGAACCTGGACGGCGCAACGAACAATTCACTGACGTTCACAAATGTTAGCTACAATCAGGGCGGAACTTACAGCATCATATTTAGCGATCAATTTGAAACGGTGACGAACACCGTCGGATTTTCCGTGGCTCCCGTGGCGGCCTGGGGCCGCATGGGCCAATCAAGTGTGTCAACTGATCTGACAAACTTGATCGCCATCGCCTGCGGTGGGTATCACAGTCTTGTGCTAAGCGCCGACGGCACGGTGAGTGGCTGGGGTTATAATGATTATGGCGAAGTAACAGCTCCGGTCGGACTTTCGAATGTTATCTCCATTGCGGCGGGAGATTTTGACAGCGTTGCCTTGAAGAGCGATGGAACGGTAATAGCATGGGGGTTGAATAGTTCCGGGCAAACAAATGTGCCGGCCGATTTAACCAATGTCGTGGCCATTTCCGCAGGTGGTTACCATACATTGGTGTTGAAATCCGATGGCACAGTCGTCGCTTGGGGAGACAATAATTACGGTCAGGCCAATGTGCCACCGGGCCTGACCAACGTGGTGGCAATTTCGGCAAATGACGAAAGCAGCATGGCGTTGAAGGACGATGGCACAGTGACGGCTTGGGGCTTTAGTGACGCTGGCCAGATGAATGTACCAGTGGGGTTGAGCAATGTCGTGGCGATTGCAGCGGGTGGTTTTCACTCAGTAGCATTGAAAGCCGCCGGAACGGTCGTCGCCTGGGGAGACAACGCTTACGGCCAGACCAATGTGCCATCAAATTTGACCAACGCAGCGGCGATTGCGGCGGGCACTAGTCATACACTGGTACTGAGGACTGACGGGACGGTGGTTGCACGGGGATATCCGTATAATAACGTGACGAATGTGCCGGTCGGTTTGATCAACGTCGTGGCAATTAGCGCGAAAGATTACAGCAGCCTGGCATTGCTTGGCAACGCATCGCCAACGCCTCAAGTGCTAATGTCAAATCCCGCGTGGGTGTCCGGAGGCTTCAGCGTTTCTCTCCCAACACAAAGTGGAAGAGTCTATCGGTTTGAGTACAAAACCTCGCTTGCGGACAGCAATTGGACCGCGTTGCCGCTGGCGGCCGGCAATGGCGGCGCATTGACATTGACGGATCCCACGGCCACGAATTTGCAACGGTTCTATCGCGTCCGGCAGTGGTGAGGATCAACCTTTCAACTTCCGTTCCAAAATCTCCCCCACGACTGCAGGGTTGACTTTGCCTTTGGAGAGTTTCATCACCTGGCCTTTGAGAAAATTTAACGTGGCAGGCGATTGTCATCTTGCCAAAAAATCTTCAAATTTTTGAAAGAAACGTCCTTTTGCTCACGAGTTATAAATGAAAGCGGCAAAACGGCAGCGGATGTCAGTGCTGACTTTAACGAAAAAACATAATGGAAACGGCCTCAGTCAAACTTTTTGGGAGAACATCCATGAAATTCATCAAGACTCTATTGTCTGCCGGAGCTGTGCTTGGCAGCCTGTTTGCGGTGGTTAACCCCGCATTTGCCCTGAACTGGACGCAAACGGCTGCGCCGCACTTGAACTGGGTTTCTGTCGCATGAAAGCTGTAATCGCACTTGGCGTTTTTGAATTCAGTGGCGACGCGGCAATTGCGCTTCACCCTCTCCGCCTCGAACGGGGCGCCGTTCCTGGGAGCGCTGGCGTCCCGCCGGCGAGTTCTGATTTTCGGCTCCCGGCTGGACGGCGAGACGCCGGCGCTCCCAAGAGGTTTATGGAATGGCCGGAGGCCGGGTGAGGTGTCGAATTTAACCGCAAAGAACACAGAGATCGCAAAGAGAGGAGCCTGTGGAATTCGTTTTCTATGTGTTCTTTGCGTTCCTTGTGGTTACTCCAAGTGTTTTTCAATCCGCTGCACGACCTTATTCGGTCCGGCCTTTAGCCTTTGTAGTTCATGTTCCCAAATACGCAGCACGTGCCAACCTGCCTGCCGCAAGGTGCGGTTCACCACCCGGTCGCGGGCTTTGTTCCCTGCCAGTTTGCGCCGCCAGAATGCACGATTGTTCTTTGGTTTGGTCGCGTGTTTCGGGCAACTGTGCCAGAAACAGCCATCCACGAACAGTGCGAGCCGCACCTGCCTGAATACAAAATCCGGCTTCACCCGAAAGGTAGGGCGCGTCACTCCGTGCGCGCCGCTCTTCCGCAATCCGCAATCCACAATCCGCACTTGAACGTGCCTCCGCCAGCCGGTGATTCCATTCGCGCGCAACAACCGCGCCAGCGCCAGTTCCGTGTCCTTGTTCCCGCGCGAGCGGATGCGTGACATCACTTCCGAACGCTTGGCTTTGGTGAAAACGTCAGACATTCAAAGGCTCACCATAATCAGCGGCCAGCGCGAGCCGCCGTTCCATTTCATCCGGCTCATGCGTATGCATCCGGTCGTAAAGCCCGCACCATTGCGAATCGCACGGATACAATTCTTCCTCGGTAATTTCGTCAGCCTCGATGCGACGCCATGCTTCGACAGCGAAGTACTTCAATACGCGTGGCCAGCCGCTGTCCGCGTCTTCAAATCCGTCCGGGTGCAGGCCGGAAAACAGATAGGCCACGCTGTTCCATGCGCGAAGATTCGGCTTGATGAAAACGTTACCAGTCTTTTTTTGCCAAAGCAGTTTCATCTTTATCAAGATAGAACCATCCGGCAAAACATCCACCGGCAAAATATAATCTTCAACCGAAAGCGCATCTATGCGCACTTGCGTTGAATGTGCAACCTCATATCCTGGCGCGGTTCCACGTTAGTCAATCTGACTGGCAAAACAGTTGAACCGTGTTTCAATGTCACGCTTTACAAACCCATTGGAGATCGGCAAGGGCTATGACCGCAAGGTCTTGGCCGAACTCTGGGGTCTGGCTGGGTTTCAGGCCATCAGTCGTGGCGTTTTCACTCCAAAGGGCGCTGGACAAATATTCCTGTTTGTAACGCGCGAGAGGCTGGGTTGGATGACCCCGTATAAAAACTTCTTGGACGGCGATCTGTTGTTCTGGGACGGCGAGAAAGGGCATGGCTCGGATGAGCGGATCGCAAATGCATCCCGCAACGGTGAGGAAATCCATCTGTTCTACCGAGACAACCGCCTCACACCGTTTACCTACCACGGCAGGGTGGTAATGATCCGATGCGCAAGGTTCTCGGATGACCGGCCGAGTGAGTTCGTGTTCAACGTGGTGATGGTTGCGGCCGAACTCGCACCCACCGAGTCAATACGGTTGGCTGAAGAACCGGCTGACTATGCCATTATTAGCGAAGCCGGAATGAACAGTATTGACCGCGAAGTCACAACAAAGAGCCGCGGCATCGCACAGCGTTTATTTCGAGGCAATCTGCTGCGTCTCTGGCAAGGGTCTTGCGCCGTGACGAGTGTTCAAGAGCCGCGTGTGCTGCGTTCCAGTCACATCAAACCATGGACCACTTCCAACGTGCGGGAAAAGGTAGATCACTTCAACGGATTGTTGCTGGTTCCAAACTTGGATACGCTTTTCAACGAAGGTTTGATTTCGTTCCAAGATGACGGTCGGATGCTTGTTTCGGACGATTGGCAAGCTGGCGACAAGCGGCGAATGCACATCACATCAGACCTGCATTTGCGCAAAGTCCATCCCGAATCGAGGCCGTATATGGAGTTTCACCGCGATGTCTTGTTCAAACGGGTAAGCGCGGGAGAAAGTGACTACTCAAAAGTGAGATTATAGAATGCAGCGGGAATCACGCGTATTATTTTTTACTCCGTCTGAACATCGGCAAAGCGCTGGCGCTATTTCAGCCAGTTAATTTTGATTTCCTTTTCCAGCGCCTTAAATTCGGGGTCGCCGGTGACGAGTTCGGTTTTCTTTTCCTTCGCCAGCGCGGCGGCAAAGGCGTCGGCCAGACTCAACTTGAAGCGGGTCTTGAAATCAGCGGCCAGATCGGCCAGCCGGCGGATCGCGGGATGAAATTCAATGGGCGTGGCTTTCAGCTCGTTGGCGATGTTGGCCCAGGCGGCGTCGCCGTCCTTGCGCCGGACAATGTATTGCACCTCGGCGTAGTTGACCTCGGTCATGTGGACGGGCTGGTCGCGCTGGCCCGCGCGTTCGAGGATGTGCGCCACGTTCTCGCCGCCCGGTTCGTCCCGGAGCAATGCGAGCAGGGCGTGACTATCGAGAACCGGTGCTGCGGGCATATTTGGCTTCCTCCAGTTCCTTTTCCTCGCGTTTATGTTCGGCCATCTGCTCGGCGAACGGCTTTTCGCCCGGCTTGCGCTTCAGAATGCCGCGCAGCCGCCGGATGGTGACGGCGGTGACGGGTTTCAGGAGAATGCCGTCGGCGGTGGCTTCCACGATGGCCTTGGTGCCGTCTTCAATGTGAAATTGTTTGCGCAGCCGCAGGGGAATCACCACCTGGCCCTTGGTGGTGAACCAGACGGCGTTTGCGGTTTCAGTCATATTCATTGGCAGAGTATTGCATGGCATAAATAGTCCGTCAATAATTATTTGTAGGAATTTATAATTAATTCCTACTTTCCCGCGCCGGGCCGTCAAGTTGCAAGATTTTTAAGCTTAACCTGGGATTGCTTTCAAGCGTCCAAGATGGGAGAAATGAACCCACAAACAACTTTGAACATGCCTCTTCCAAAACGAGTTTGCTCCATTTTAATGCCTGTTGTCTGCCTGCTGGCCCTGGGCGCACGGGCGGCCACAACAACCAACCAGCCGACGGAATGGATTGATCCGGACACCGGCCATCGCGTGGTGCAGCTCTCGACCGAGCCGGGCAGCGAGAGCCTTTACTTCAACCTGAATCCCTTCACGCCGGACGGCCGGAAGATGGTCATCACCGTGCCGAACGGAATTTCCCTGGTCAACCTGCAGACGCATGAAGTGGAAAAAATCATTGAAGGCCGCGCCCACATCATCATGGTCGGACACAAGACCGGACAGATTTATTACGTCACCAGCAAGGTTGAAAACGGCGCCACGAACCGCCTCGTCTGCGCGATTGATCCCCAGACGAAAGCCGTCCGCGAAATCTTGAAATTGCCGCGCGGCCAGGAGGTCTCCACGGTGAACGCCGACGAAACCATGCTCGGCGGCACCATCATCGAGCGCACCGACTGGGGCACCAACCGGGATTTTTTTGGCGGCGGCCCCAACCGGCGGACCTCGGACCCCCAAAGCGCGAACATTCAACGCGGCAAAAAAGGCCAGATGATGGAGGAACGGCTGGCCAAACGTTATCCGATGGAGCTTTTTTTCTACAACATCACGACCGGCAAAACAAAAAAGTGCAATCGCTGCACCGACTGGCTTGGCCATCTGCAGTTTTCACCGACCGATCCAAACTTGCTCCTGTTTTGTCACGAAGGCCCGTGGCACAAGGTGGACCGCATCTGGACCATCCGCACCGACGGGTCGGATTTAAAACTGATTCACCAGCGCACCATGGTCATGGAAATCGCCGGCCATGAATTTTTCAGCGCCGACGGCAAGACCATCTGGTACGACCTGCAAACGCCGCGCGGCGAGGATTTCTGGGTCGCCGGCTGCGACGTCTCCAGCGGTGCGCGGACGTGGTATCATCTCCAGCGCGACGAGTGGTCGGTGCATTTCAATGTGTCACCCGACAACACCCTTTTCTCGGGTGACGGCGGCGACAACAAAATGGTCGCCCACGCCGACAACGGGAAATGGCTTTATCTTTTCCGCCCCGAACTCATCTCCGACAAGTCGGAGGGCAACATTGACACAAAAAATCTGATCCAGACCGGCCTGTTCCGTTCCGAGCGGCTCGTCAACATGAGCCGGCACGATTACGCGTTGGAACCCAACGCCATGTTCTCGCCGGATGGAAAGTGGCTCATCTTCCGCTCCAACCTGAGCGGCAAAAACCAGGCTTATGCCGTGGAATTGAAGAAGGCCGATGAGAAATAATGTAGCACCCGCGTCCCGCGGGTGGTTTCGGGCGTCGCGCCTGAAACAAACGGACATACAGTGTTGCCCGTTAGTTGGTAATGACAGCGACAAAGTCAGGCCTGATCTTCCAGCGGTGGATTCTCCCATTCGGGATAGGCCTCCGGCGGCAGGCGGCCGTGGCGGATCAATTCCTGCAGGTCGCGGATGATCGTGCGGCGGGCCACCCTGAATTCGCGGGCGAGCGCCGAGATGTTGGGGCGTTCGCTGGCCTTCCCCAGGCGTTCGACGATGTGGTTCTGGCGGGTGAGGCGGTCGGTGGAACGGCTGAACAATTCCTGCGCATCCACGCGGCGCGAACGTTCCAGCGCTTCAAACTGCCGGACCACCTCGGTTTCGCCGCACTCCTGCAACGCGGTTTCCACCGTGCGCCGGAGGGCATGGACGTCCACCGGCTTGGGCAGGCAGTAGTGCGCCCGCCGCGGGCCCTGCAAGGCGGCCATCTGCTGGCGCAACTCCAGCGCGCCGGACACGATGATGACGGGCACGTGCGGCAGCAGTTCCTTGAACCCGGGCAGAAAATCCAGTCCCAGTTCGCCTTCCGACAGCACATGATCGAGGATGAGGACATCCGGGGGCTGGCGCGGGATGCGCGCCAGCGCCTCGCTGCCGTTTTTCACGCGGACGAGTTTGTACTTCGCCAGCGCCTCCTCGTAGATTTCAAACTGAAGGTCGTCGTCTTCAATGATCAGGATGAGGGGGGGATTCATGGGAATTGGAAGAAAACATTGAACATCCAACATCGAACGCCGAACGTCCTATGAAAGACGCGCCCCAACCCCGTTCGAAGTTCAATGTTCAATGTTCGATGTTCGATGTTTCGGTTCATGATTTATGCCTTCGCCTCCGGCGGCAACTCCCGCACCGGCAGGATGAGCGTAAGCGTGCTGCCCCGGCCCACAACCGATTCGACAGCGATGCCGGCCTCCATTTTTTTGGCCAGTTCATAGGCCATGGAAAGGCCCAAGCCCGTGCCGCGCCGGGTGGACAGCGCCTTGGTCGTGAAAAACGGCTCGAAGATGCGCGGCAGGTTTTCCGGCGGGATGCCGCAGCCGAAATCGCGCACGGAAACCGCAACATGGGCGGCCGCCGCCAATGGTGTCAGCACCAGGCCACCGGGCAGCCGCTCCAGCTTTTGCGTGGCGAGGATGAGCTGTTTGCCCGTGGTCATGGCCTCGGCGCCGTTGAAGATAAAGTTCAGCAGGATCTGCTGGATTAAATTTCTCGAGGCCCACGCCACGGGCAGGTCCGGCGCGGGTTTAAATTTCACCTCCACTTCGCGCAGGAAGCGGTCGCCGAGCAGCTTGAGGGTGTCGGCCGCAACGGCGTTGAGATCGCAGGGGCCGCTCTGTTCGCCGGCGCTGCCACTGAAACCGAGCATGGCGTTCACGATGCCGGCGCCCTGTTCCACCGCGGTTTTGATGCGATCCACGCGCGTGCGGATTTTCTGCGGATTGTCCGGGTTCTCCTCGAGGAGCTGGGCGGAACCCTTGATGATGGAGAGGATGTTGTTGAAGTCGTGCGCGATGCCGGCGGCGAGCGTGCCCAGCGCGTTCATCTTCTGGCTGTGCAACAGTTCCTGGCCGGCAATTTCGAGTTTGCGGGTGCGCTCGGCGACCTTCTTTTCCACCTCGGCGTAGCTGCGGAGCAGCCGCCAGTGGCGGTTGAAGGCCAGCGCCGCGAAAAACAGCGCCACTGCCGCGCCCGCCAGCGCGATGAGCACCAGCCGGATTTCCCGGTACCACGGCAGGGTCACCACAAATTCAACCAGCGCCGGCTTGGGGTCGATGTTCCCGTTGCGATCCATGGTGCGCGCCTGGCAGACATGCCGGCCGGCTGGCAGGTTGTAAAAGGAAAAGGCGTGCGTCTCCACGAAGGGGGACCAGTCACGGTAATCCAGTTTGTAGGAGTAAAGCAGCCGGTCCTGGGACGTGAACTTCCATTTGTCCTGCCCGCTGAACGTGAGCAAAATGGGATCGCCCTCGCGGACGCGCAGTTCCCGGTCGGCCGGCTTTTCCATGAACGTGCGCGGCGGGTCCGGGTCGGCTTCGGGATGGTACCGGCTCAACCCGTGCGGCGTGCCGGCCCAGATGTTCCCGTGCTGGTCTTCAAAAATCTCATGCACGGTGGCGTCGGGCAGCCCGTCTTCCCGATTGTTCTCGATCCAGGTTTTCTGGTAGTAACGATGGACGCCGGCGTCGTCGGCCACCCACACGTTGCCGTCCCGGGCGCACTGGAGGGCGTTGATGTGGTCGAAGCCGGCATGCCCCGACGACCAATCGCGTCCGTTGAATTCCCAAAGCTTGTCCTGCGTGGCGCACCAAATCCGCCCGTCGGTCAATTCCGTGAAGTAAAGGACCACGTCAGGCACGGCGCGGTTCGAAACCGGGAACACCCGCCACTTTTTCTCGTGATACCAGGCTATGCCCTTGTCGCCGCTCAGCCAGAGATCGCCGTTGCGCGCGGCGAACAGGGTGGAGCAAATACCAACCGCGTCCGGGTCGGGCGGCGGCTCGGCCAGCGGCTGGTATTGAACCCCGTCGAACCGGTCGAAATAACACGTGGTCCATTTCCCCGTGGCCGTCTCGGAATTCCAGCTCTGGACAGCGAGACTGCCGTCCCGCAGCAAACCCAGCGGCTTCACGTGCCGGATGTCATCCCGAAGGTGGAGCCCGGGGCTGAACGCGCCTGAATCCGGATTGAACCGGAGCGAGCTTTCAGCCGCGTCCAGCAGCAGGGTCCCATCCTTGAGCGGAAACAGCGCGCGGATGGATTGCGCGTCGTGCGCCGCGGGTTCCGGCAGCGCAAACTCGCGGTGCGTTTCGCCTTGGAGCGAGTGCAGCCGGTCGGCGGAGACAAACCAAAGCCGGCCGGCGTCGTCGTCCGCGAGGCAATGAACCAGGGAATTGAGCTGCTGGAGCGGGCGGGGGTTGCGCCAGAGGGGCGGGGCGTAATGAAACAAGCCGGCGGCAGTGGCCAGCCAGAATGTGCCGCCGGGTTCCATCGCCATGTCATAGTACCGGCGGGCGGAAACATCCTGATCCTCCGCCAGCTTTGTCTCTCCCGGCGCCTGCCGAAGCAGGGCATCCGAGGTCATAACCCATAATGCCTTGTTGCCGCTCCGCCACGCGCGCCGGATTTTTTCCGCGCCGGCCGGCTGCGCCGTCCAGCCGGTGCCGTCGAAACGCGCCACAACGGCTTGTCCGCCGGCGCTGGATTCGGCGACGACGGTGACGCCGCCTTCGTCGTCCTCGCGCGGCTCGCGCAGATTTTGGATCTGCAGCGATTCCGGCGGGAGGTAATCGGTCCAGACGTTGTCGAGTTTCGACGCCTTGCCCAGGCCCCGCTCGCCGGTGATCCACAGTCCGCCGTTGCGCGCCACCACCAGGTCCGTGAATTTCCCGAGGCGCGTCTGATCGCACCGGAGCAATGCCTGGGTTTGGGGGTGTTCCGGATTTTCCACATTGAAGTCCATCAACCGGTCATCGAGCAAAAATAGAACGTGACCCTGGCGGGTCGGGTAGAGCGGCGCGAGAATGTTGAATCCGGCGGCGATATCCGGCACCGCATACGCCACCCAGGTGTCCGGTTTGACCTTCTGCTGCAAGCCGTTCCGGACGATCGCCCAAAGCTGGCCGCCCGGGCTTTCGGAAACTTCTTCGGCTGGTTCCGGCAAGGCGACCGTTGTGACGGTGTAGCCATCGAGCTCGGTGGCGGACATGCCGCCCGGATGCTTGGCCAACACCTTCCCGTTTGGTGCAACCGACACGGCAACGCAGGCGGATTGATGCAACCCGTCATCCACCTTGTACACGCGCCAATAGGAAACGCTCTGGCCCCGGCCGGCTTGCGCCAGCGCCAGAAGAGCGGTTCCAGAAAGAAAAATGCGCCACGAAAGCTTCATTTTTACAGCCCGTTTTTGGGGACGCGCCCATTATCCACCGGTGCCGGCGCGTGTGCAATCAAATGCACAAGATGTGCATCGAAACACACACTTCCCCAAGGCTTGGACAAGGAGTAAAATGAGGCAGGGATTTTTATGAAGCGGCAATTTCGAGTACGGGTCTTGTGGCTGGAACGCATGAAGTTCCAGGTGCAGGTGACAATCAACCCTTCAACTTCCTTTCCAGAATTTCACCGGCCAGCGCCGGGTTCGCCTTGCCCTTGCTCAACTTCATCACCTGGCCTTTGAGGAAGTTCAGCGTGGCGGCCTTGCCGGCCTTGAAATCAGCCGCCGGGCCGGGATTCGCCGCAATCGCCTCGTTGCAGAACTTTTCAATCGCCCCGGTGTCGCTGACTTGCGCCAGTCCTTTTTCCTGAACAATCGCTGCCGGTGATTTGCCAGTGTCGAACATTTCGGCAAACACCTGCTGCGCGGCGGAACTGCTGATGGTTTTGTTTTCGACCAGGCCGGCCAGCTCGACGATGGCTTCGGGCTTGAATTTGAGGTTGGTAAGCGTCATGTGGCCGCCGACGTGAGGAGGCGGATTCTCGTTGCCAGGCATAGCGTCCGCCTCGTTACCTCGGCGGCTACTTTGATTTGCCTCTGCCACCTTCGCCCGCAGGTTATTGATCACCCAGTTGGCAACCGCTTTCGGGTTCTTTGACTTTTTTGCAATCCCCTCGAAATAATTTCCCAGCGGAACGTCCCAAACGAATGCCTGCGCGTCGGATGCGGGCAATTGATAATCGCGCATGAATCGCTGCTTGCGCGCCAGCGGCAGTTCCACCACGCGCGATTTCACCTCGGCCAGCCACGCGTCCGTCGGCGCGAGCGGCATCAGGTCGGGATCGGGGAAATACCGGTAGTCATGGGCATCTTCCTTCGTGCGCATTTCCTCGGTGATGGCCGCCGCGTCGTTCCAGCGGCGCGTGGATTGAATCAGCTTGCCGCCCTTGGACACGACTCCGATCTGGCGCGGGATTTCGTATTCCAGCGCGCGGCGCACGCCGGAAAAGCTGTTCATGTTCTTGATTTCAATCTTCGCGCCGAGTTCCTTCGTGCCCTTGGGCCGCACGCTCACATTCACGTCGCAGCGCACCATGCCCTTTTCCATGTCGCAATCGCTCACGCCGCCATGGACCAGGATGTCCTTGAGCGCGTTGAGATATTCGTAGGCCATGTCCGCGCTGGTGAGGTCCGGCTCGGAAACGATTTCCATGAGCGGCACGCCGGCGCGGTTGAAATCCACGCCGCTGTTGCGCTCGAAATGCGTGCTCTTGCCCACGTCCTCCTCCAGGTGCGCGCGGGTGATGCGGACGCGCGACAAACCGCCGTTGAACTCAAACTCGACGTGGCCGTTGGCCGTGGACGGCTTGTCGTATTGCGTGATCTGGTAGTTCTTGGGCATGTCCGGGTAGAAATAACTTTTCCGGTCGAACTTGGCGAAGCGGGGAATCTCGCAATTCAGCAGGAAGCCGGTGAGCACGGTCAGGCGCAGCGCCTCGTCGTTGGGCACGGGCAGCACGCCCGGCAGGCCAAGGCAGACGGGGCAGACGTTGGTGTTCGGCGGCGAACCAAACGCGTTCGCGCAACCGCACCACATCTTTGACTTCGTCTTGAGCTGGACGTGCGTTTCCAGCCCGATGACCGCTTCGTATTCCATAACGCGGGAAATTTTTACCACGGATGAACACGGATGAACACGGATTTTTGTGGGAGAACCAACCTCAACGATCCGGCTTGGCCGCAAGTATTCAATAGAATTTCAACGCAAAGGCGCAAAGACGCAAAGACGCAGGGGAAGAATGGTTCTCTGGCAGGTCGGCTGCGGTTATTATTGAGCAAGCAGGGTTGATCCGCTTTGCGCCTTCGCGTCTTTGCGTTAATTTTATCGCCCCCTGCTGAATAGATACGGCTTAACCGGAACCATACAATTGAAAAGTGAGCGCACGCCCAAGGGGTTCAACTGCTGAATCAGTTCACTCATTTCCGGACGCCGGCGCGCCCTCCGGAATGACCCGGACATTCTCGGCCCAGAGCCGGTACTTGGCCTTGTAATTGTCGGTTGTTTTCATGGGCGCAACTAACGCACAAAGCATACCCGTGAT
>Ga0182017_10002368_pt1 | contig 14312 bp, 20 predicted proteins | sample 712E3DmetaG_FD_120492 | JGI IMG/M metagenome (GOLD analysis project Ga0182017, IMG submission 120492) | Permafrost microbial communities from Stordalen Mire, Sweden - 712E3D metaG | ecosystem: Environmental > Terrestrial > Soil > Wetlands > Permafrost | place: Sweden: Stordalen | collected... | reverse complement strand
TTTTTTTTACATGAAACAAAATCGATATGCCTAGACCATCTTCTACGTGAGCCTAACCGAAAACATATATACTATGAGATGCCAGTTATTGCTATCTGTTCGCCAAATTGATAGCTTAGGAAGCTACATAGAAGTGAAGTCGGAAAAACAATAGTAACTGATAGAACTCAAGGACAGCGAAATGATAAGTAAAGCAGTTGAAGAACCGAAATGTTGTGTAGAGCCATTTAGTTCCATACTTGCACAAAATGCAGATATAGATGGAGAAGATACGAATAATCCTATGGCACTGGCAAACTTTAATATGACGAGTTACAAAAAAATGAGTGCAGAATAAGATAATTGCAATGCAATGAAGAGCCAGGATGATCCTCAAGCCTGCCAAGACAATAAGGATCGATCCAAGCCCTACACTAGTACTAAAAGTATCGTAGCGATATAAGTATTACACGGTAATAAGTATTACGCGGGTATAAGTATTGCTAGTGTAGTGCCTACCCGAAAGAGCTAGCTCTTCTAAGGAGTTCGATATGCTAAAACCCTTAGATGAACTGGATGAGGCGCTTAAACAGCGCGTTTTTGAAAAGCCCGGAGCCTGTATCCAGGACGTTATCCGACCATTCCTGCTAGAGCGATCTGAATCAGTTTTGCGCCAGAGGATAAGAGCTCTGGAGTTGAGACAACTAATCAGATTGCATAAGACGAAACGAGAAATCAGAATCTTTCTCGTTGACTAGGAGGTACATGCCAGAAACAAAAACAGGCCTCGTCGGGGAGCTGGGCTTAGGCAACTCAGAGAGGTTATGTGGGGATAGAGCATCTCTCTGTGAAGCCCATAAAAATAGGCTTCTTCTCCATTACGGCATAGACCCAGAGCGGCCAGAGATTAAGACCCTGGTAGAGGGCGGCCAACTCAGGAGTGTTACCTCCCAGGAGATAGAAGACCTCACAGGTTGGAAAGTGGATGGTTCAGGTCTGTATATCGGATATCCTGGGAATGAGGCATTTGTAATCAGGCCGGATAACCCTTCTGCAGGAGGTCCTAAGTATCTCCATCCAAAGGGAGAGCCCAACTCTCTCTTTATCCCTCCAGGCTTCGACCTATCCCAGGCTCAGGATCTCTGGATCACTGAAGGTGAGCTTAAAGCCCTTTGCGGCTTTCTCCGAGGCCTTCCCGTGGTAGCCCTTGGCGGGGTCTTCAACTGGAGGACCTCAGGCCCAGAGGCTGAATTACTGGCCGAAGGAGAGAAGTTGAAGGATGATGAGGCTTTACTCCCAGAGCTGGCCCAGGTGAACTGGAGCGGTAAGAAGATTGCTCTGCTCTACGATTCTGACATAACCCCAGGCCATAGGGCTTACGGTGCTTTCCCCAGGCTGGCAGAACAGCTTTACAGGCTGGGAGCTGAGGAGGTACGGATTCTATCTCTTCCCTATGTAGCCCAGGACCAGAAGACGGGCTTAGATGATTTTATCCTAGCCAGAAAGGAGCAGGCTTTTCCAGCTCTCCAGGCCATGAAAGATAGGAAGGAGCCTTACCTTCCCATTAGTGCTGGAGCTCTAACTTATGCAGAGAGACTCATAAAATCCGAGGACCTGGAGGATAAGCTAAACGCTACTGTGGCCTATCTAGGAGCAAAAGGTAAGGTCTTTTCTCTGGAATGGCTAAAGGAGCATGGCATAAGAGGAGAAACAAAATCTGCTCTCCTCCTGGAAGCAAAGGAGAAGCTTACCCAGCTTCAGATAAAGCCTAAAAGCTCCAGCTCTCAGGGTACTCTCCCAGAGCTCGGGCCGGAATATGAGACTTCCAAGAAGCTCCTTCAGGGTAGCCCTTACATCATTGACGAAACAGGACGGCTTTGTAAACCTTTTCCGAGAACAATAAGACGTTCAGATGGCAGTGAAGAATTGGCGATAATCAATATCCCTCTGTGCAATTTTGTGGCCTGGCCACTCCGAGAGATTCTTAAGGATAATGGAGACTCCTCAGAACGGTTTGTTGAATTAGAGGGTCTTCTTCAAGGAGGGTTCCCCCTTAAGCCTTTGACTGTGGCCTTGAAGGACTTTGAGGAGCTAAAATGGGTTCTTCCAGGCTGGGGAGTCCGGGCTTCGGTTGAACCTTACCAGAAGGGCCTGCAAACGAGAGATCATCTTCGCCATGCTCTCCAGCTTATGGCTCAGGGCGGTATACCTGAGACCACCATTTATACCCATCTCGGATGGAGGAAAACAGGAGACACCTGGGTTTTCCTCCATGCTGGAGGAGCTGTAGGCTCTGAAGCTGTCGAGGTAGAAATCTCCGACAGACTCAGGAAGTATTCCCTTCCTGAAGAGACGGGAGATATCATGGAGGCTTTAAAGGCTTCTCTCTCTCTTCTGGAGCTGGGGCCTAAAGAGATAATGTACCCTCTGTATTCTTTGGTATGGCTTACTCCTCTTTGTGAGCCTCTGAGACAGGCAGGGATAGAACCTAGCCATGTAACTTATCTCTGGGGTACAACAGGCTCCTTCAAAAGTACACTAATAGCTCTTCTGCTCTCCCACTATGGCAGCTTTGAGCCTAAAGGCCTCCCCGCAAACTTCAGGGATTCCCCTAAGTCTATTGAAGAGATGGCTTTCCAAACTAAGGATACCCTTCTGGTAGTTGATGATCTCTATCCAGCAACGGATCTTAGAGAACGGGCAAAGCTAGAGGGAGTACTGGAATATCTAACCAGAAACCAGGGAGACCGGCAGGGAAGAGGCCGTTTAAAATCGACTATCAACCTTATGGCAGGACATCCTCCAAGAGGCCTAGCTCTTTGCTCTGGGGAGATAATGCCCTTATCAGGCTCCTCTCTGGCCAGAAACTTTGTACTCCATCTCCTGAAGGAGGACATAAACCAGGAGAAGCTTACCCAGGCTCAGGCCCAAAAAGCTCTTCTTCCTTATGCTATGAAGGGATACCTGGAATATTTGGCTCCTCAGCTTGATTCTCTTCCCTCCCAGCTCCCAGGAGACTTTGAATATCTAAGGGAGCAGGCAAAGAAGGAGTCTAAGACAAGAACCAGGCATAGGAGGCTTGATGAAACAGTAGCTTTTCTCTATATAGGGTTTCAGGTCTTCATCAATTATGCCGTAGCCCAGGGAGTCTTTACCCAGGAGAGAGCAGATAAGCACCTCCAGGTGGCCTGGAAAACTCTTAATGATGTAGCTGATGAGCTGGCCCAGGTAGCAGAGAGAGAAGAGCCAACTAAACTTTTCTTTGAGGCTCTCCTGGAGCTACAAACCTTAGGTAGAGTCTACTTTGCCACTATGGAGGATGCAAAACCAGAGATGGCAGAGAACACCTTAGGAGTAAAGATAGGCTGGGGGCCTGATGATAAAGGAGTCTATTACCTCCTGTATGGACCAGCTTGGGAGCAGGTGATTAAGTACCTGAGAACCCAGGAAGAGGGGCTCTCCCTTTCTAAAAACTCCCTTCTGGGTTCGATAGAGCAGAAAGGCCTTCTGGATAGATCCCAGGGAGACCGGCGGGTTATTCAGAAAAGAATAGTAGGAAAACGGGAGTGGGTCCTTCCCGTTCTTGAAAAAGCCTTCAATTTAGAGGAGGGGGAAAATGAGGCTTAAACCTCCAAGAGGGGAGCAGAGAGTACAGAGTGTACACTTTGGGGAAGAGAGTACAGCTAATATCAATATCAATAGATTGATTGTACTCTTTGTACTCTCTGTACTCCCTATATTTCCTCGCGCGTGTGAGGTAGCAAAAAACATTGATACAATAATTTCTCTCTCAGAAGTAATCCCTTTATGTAAAACTGAGAGTACAGAGCGTACAGAGAGTACAGGAGGTTTAAAGATGCTGATTCTCTTGTACTCTCTCTTTGATAGTTGTACGCTTATGTACTCCCTACCCATCAACCTGGAGGTCTCCTTATGAGTGAGAACGTTTCCCAAGAGCTGGGACTCACTCAGGAGGAGCTTCTGGAAAGGCTCATCTCCCTGGGTCTGGCCAGGAAGGTAAAGAAGAGGATTGGAGGCCAGATTTGCGAAGTATTGGCCATTGATAGCGAAGTTCTGGAGGGATTCAGGAAATGACAGTCTTAACCTCCTGGGTCCCAGGGAGATCACCAGCAATCTCTCCAGCTCCTCAATTAATCAAGCCAATCAAGCCCTTAAAACCGAAGTCTTCCCAGGCCCAGCTCCCCCAGGATCTGGAAGGAGGTTTGTCCAATTCTGTCCAATTGTCAACTTTTGTTAATTCTGTCAAAAACCTGTCAAATCTGGATATCATAGAGATCTCCTCTCCCCAGGCCTGGGCTCAGGCTCTCCAGGAGATAGAGCAGGCTGAAATATATGGCTTAGACCTGGAGACAACGGGCTTAGATCCTCTCTCCTCCAGAGCCAGGCTTTGCCAGCTCTCTCTCCTTTCAGGGCGTGTTTATGTGGCCGATCTCTGGCAATTAGTGAAGCATAGCGAAACAAACTCTCCATTAGAGGACCTTGCTAGCCTTTGCGAACGTTCGGACTTAAAAAAGGTAGGCCATAACCTCAAGTTCGACCTGGCCTTTATCCAGGCCTCCCAGAATCGAAGGCTGAGGTTTACTAACATCTTTGATACCATGCTAGCCTCCCAGGTATGCTGGTCTGGCCTGTATCGGCTGGAGAAGGCACCCAGAGCCACGAAGTACCCTTGGAAGAAGGTACTTCCAGAGCATAACCTCAAGGCCCTAACAGAGAGACATTTAGGCCTTACCCTGTCCAAAGAACTACAGGCTTCAAACTGGGGAGCTGAGACTCTCTCTCCAGAGCAGAAACAATACGCGGCCAGAGACGCGGCAGTACTCCTCCCTCTCCATGACATCCTCGAGGAGCTGCTCCAAAAGAACAAACTGGAGCATATAGCAGAGCTAGAGTTTAGGGCTCTTCCCTCTGTTATCGAGCTGGAGCTTATGGGCCTCCCTCTCGATACCCAGGCCTGTAGAGCTATGATGGAGCAGAAGAAAACCCAGGCTCAGAATCTGGCCCAGAGCCTCCAAGTTGAGGCCCAGAGAGCAGGCTTTGAGCCCAGGAGGAAGAAGGGCAAAAAGTACTCTCCTCTCTTGAACCCTGACAGCTCCCAGGATGTTTTAGCTTACCTTCAGGCCCAGGGCCATAAGATCAGCTCTACCAGGGAGGAGGATCTCAAAGAGCTATCCCAGGCCGGCAGCTCCTTTGCTGGAGATCTCCTCCAATACAGGAGGCTCTCTCACCAAGTCTCTTTTATGGAGGATTGGCTCCTAAAGCTTTCTCCCATTGATGGGAGGCTCCATCCTCAATACTTCCAGCTCTCGACCAGAGCGGGCCGATTTTCTTCTAGGGCTCCTAATGCCCAGCAAATACCAAAACGGGGAGAGGACGGCCAGACAGTGAGGAGGCTCTTCAAGGCTCCTCCAGGGAAGAAGCTTATCAAGGCTGATTTTTCAGGTATCGAGCTAAGGATAATGGCTTGTCTTTCCCAGGATAAGACCATGATAGAGGCTTTCCAGGCTGGCCAGGATCTCCATAAACTGACAGCTTCCAAACTGGCGGGAGTACCTTTAGATCAAGTCACCAAGGCTCAGAGACAGAGCGCAAAGAGCGCAAACTTTGGTCTAATTTATGGAGTCTCTGCTCCCAGGTTCAGGGAGAACGCAAAGAACGAATATGGAATAGAGCTAAGCCTGGAGGAGGCTGAACAGATTAGAAACACCTTTTTTGCTACTTACCCAGGAGTAGCGGGTTTCCATCAAAAACAGAAGGGTTCAAAGAACCACCCTACAAATCATTACCTCCATTTCATTGAAACAGGTTTCAAGGCCTCTCCTCTGGTTTCTACTAGGACCATATCAGGCAGAAAAAGAGCCTGGTTCTGGAAAGATGGCAGGAGCCTGGCCAGGGATACGGAGCTGTATAATTCTCCTTCCCAGGGTACAGGAGCAGACCTCCTGAAGGCTGTAATGGCTGAGGTTTACTCTTCCATCCCAGAGGAGGTTAAGATGATAGGCTCGATTCATGATGAGCTTATCCTGGAGGCTCCAGAGGCCCAGGCTCCAGAGATGGCCATGAAGCTTAGGGAGATAATGAAACGGGTGGGCTCTGAGCTACTATCTCCTGTCCCTGTAGATGCTGAAGTTGAAGTTTTAGACACTTGGGGAGGTTGACCGATGTTTGGGAGGATTCATCTTATCCTTATTGTACAAAATATGTCTATGAGAAATTACAAATAGGATAAATTACGTCATATTTAGGATAAAATAGCCATCTGAGATAAAAGGTGAACATGATGTCTGAGACGACAAAACCCGACAGCTTTCCATCGAGCAGGAGAATGCCATCGATCATTTGCTGCAGGGCAAAAGCGATCGAGCCACAGCCGAAGCAGTGGGAGTCTCCAGGCAGACAGTGTGGGAATGGAGGAAGAAAGATGTCCTCTTCATTGCCGAGCTTAACAGACAGCGTTCCGAGATGTGGTCTGAAGCAAAAGCGAGGATGAAGTCCCTGGCGAACCGTGCTCTCGATGTGGTGGAGCTGCAGCTCGGCAGTGATGATCCTAAGGCAGCATTGGCGGCGGCCAGGTACGTCCTGCAGGGTACTCAGCTTCTGGGCGATACCGATCTGCCAATAAAGGGACAGACAACTCCCGAGGGTTTGATCCTAGAGAGACTGCGAGTAGAAGCACGCAAAGAGCTAGCTCCCAAGCTCAATAAGATAGATAAAACGTTCGATTTCGATCTATATGAGACCAATAAGGTTGAGGAAGAAATCGAGGCTTTAGCCAAGAGCAGATTAAAGAAAGCGATGGCGGAAGCAGGGCTCGCATGAGATCGGATAAGGATCCTCTGGTGGTGGTGGACAAGGCCAGGCTTTGTTATTCCAAGAAAGTGGATCTATCTACCGACTATTTTATAAAATTAATAGGTGAGCGAGTTCAAGATTGTGAAGCCTGGGAGAAGAAGCTGAGATCCCAGGGCGAGCTCAAAGATGCTGAACGGATGAGAAGAACAAAGGAGCAGATGCTCAAGAGCCTCAAGAGGTTGAATGGAATTAACCAAAGAGCAAATAAGCAAAACCTTTGAATTGATGCAGGAGCGGTCAGATGCACCTAAGCTGACTCCAGAGCAGTTAAACGCTGTAGACCTGTTAATCTTAGGCAAAACCGACAAAGAAGTATCTGAGACGATCGGGGTCAGGCGTGAGACTGTCACAAGATGGCACAAAAACGCATTTTTTATCGCTGAATTGAACGCCAGACGAGGAGTTATGGGTAGAATCGAAGCTCAGGTTAAAGGCTGTAGTCCATGACGCTGTAGACGTTCTAACTAATGGTCTCCGATCTTCCGATCAAAAGATAGCAATAACCTCGGCTGTCCACATCCTGAAGATTGTAGGCTTGTATGGTGAATTGAACCAGGGCTTTGGGCCAGATACTCCCGAGAGAGCGGTTTGGGATCAAGAAACAAAGAAAAAACACGAAATTTACAACGCCCTCAGGCCGGATTCCTTCTGTGATTGGATGGTAAATAACAGAATGGAAGAGCTGGCTCGGGAGGACACCCAGGAGCTGATGAGATTCTGGTACGAGCAAGCCGTTGATGAGCAGAGAGCAGAGATCAGGCAATACAAGAAGAAGACAAAGGCACAGGAGGCTCAGCTTCCAGAGGTAGAGCCTGTACCATTGACCATGGAGGAAGATCGCTCTCAGGGTGAAAGGCCAGAGCCTATTAAAGCTTGAGAAAGCCAGGGGTGATCTTACCTCTTAGGTTCCCAAGGTTCCCGAAAGGTTCCCAGGTAAAATTATGGATAATGGCGTAAAGCTGGCCTCTCCAGGGAGATCTCCTCTTCTTTCCCAGACATTTACGTGCAACAGCGGATTAGTTCTATGACATTTTTGATAAATACCTTCAAAGTGCCATAGAACTGCTTAACAGAATGTTTGACAAAAACCTTTTGTCATAGAAGATACGGATATACGATCAGTATGAGAATTGTTATGAAGACCTTCATATTGGCCATCGCATTGATAGCGACGACTTGTAGTCTTACAATGGCAAGTGATTTGGTATATCAGAAGTATGATTGCCCGTATTTCACAGTAGAATATCCAACATACTGGACCATTCAAGAGTCAACCGGATCAGATCAACCTAGCTATTTTGTCACTGAGAATGGAGTGCAAAATGGGCTGCCAGTAGCCTCTATTAAGATAGGATTTAAAAGTGTTAGTCTGCAAATCAGTGAAAATTATAGATACCTTAACCAAACTGGCTATTTGGACGAATCATTGCTGCATTTCTTTAACACATTTAAAATTAAGAAGAATGCACTACCCTATAACTGGAGCGGAAACGCAACCGGGACACGACCTGATCAAATGTCTTCGATCAAAAGGGATTTCCTAAACACGATTTCTAGTCCTACACCCACTAATTTTGTGCCTGGGATAAATATGGGCCCAACATCGCCAGTACATACAATATCTTAGATATAATGCATCATTACCAGTTCCTACAACCAATTGGGCGCAGGTCTCCCGACAATATCAGCCCACGCCTGAACCTGCGGCAACCGCAGGCTCAGGACCTTTGTCGACTAGATAGGAAATTGGGGTCTAAATGGACAGCAATTGCAAAAATCCCACAAGGCACACATTAGAACGGGCAAAATACCATGTTTCAAAGATGAAGGAAGCATTCCAGGATGATGGTGAGTTTTCATTCAACTTAGATGGTTTTTTGGAGGCGGCCAGAGAAGTTCCGTGGCACATGAAAAAACAATACGATAAGGAACCTGGCTTTAATCAATGGTACGATGAGAAGGTGGCAGAAATGCAGAAAATGCCTATGCTTAGGTTTACTATCAAAGCTAGGAATTACAGTACAAAGGAAGGTCCAGTGCCTGTAGGAGCGACATGCGAAATTAGTCTTAGTACGAATGCAACTATAGTAGCAAATGGCCTAAAAACAAACACAAATGTTTGCGTTGTGCCTACAGAAAATGGGGAAAATGGCTTAAAAGCATCAGGTAAATCGCGAATAGAGACTGTTAATCGTTGGTTCCGAGATGTTGGTCTATATATGGATAAAGGCGATAAGTGCCACGTTCCACAGTTTGAAAAAGGTAGCGTTTTGGAAACGTGTGAGAATATTTTAAAATACCTAGATGAATTAGTTGAAGAATGCGAGAAAGAGTTCGCATCTTGCTGATCAGGTGGGTAACGCTGGCGTGGCTTGCGATGGTCTATTGAGTCGTGGGATATGCGTACCCTATAGTCTCTGCGATCTTCTTTTGGGTATATCATTGCTTGCCTGCAATCTTCTCGATATGAATCGTCTTGAGGAGCTGTAGGGTACCTTCATCCCAGCCAGCCTCAGAGAAAATTCGGCATTCTACATGAACTGGGTCTATCGGAGGATTAAATATTGCTGCATAGGCGGGTATGCTAAGAAGGACATCATGGGTACCAGTTCCTACGTACCCCTGGTTTCCGTCTATGATCCTAGGTGCAAAATTAAAACCATCTGTGTAAGAGAATAAACCAAAACACCAAGCCGCTCTAGGACCACTTAACAAATCATATATTTCTTTTTTATAATAGGATTCGTCATATGTCGGGATAGTTGAGTTACTAAAAATAAGCGCAATGTAGATCTTATTATAAAGATACTCGTTTTCCCTAAACGACGATTTAGATATATTTATATTAAAATAATACGTGGTTTTGTAATCAGAACTTAAGTCCTCAGAGGTGCTTACTTCTGTAGGACTAACTTGATATGAAATTGAATCCTTGGCACCGTCCAAATTGAACGATATATTATATGGTCCAGCAATCGTACTATCATTCTCAGCCGATCCCAGCACCGATAGCAGTACGATCAATGCCAAGGCTAATAGAACTTTCTTCAATTAAATCACCCAACTGATTAATCAGTATTTGACATATCTAACCAAAAAGTTTTGGGTGAGACTCATGGATGACGCTCTAGGGGGGGTGATATACCAAATACTTCTATAACAGAAGTCAAGATAAAAAATATACAGGATATATTATTAACATGATAGTATATCAAATTGAAGCCTACGCTCACATAGGCGGGGTACTTATTACCGGTAGTAAGTCGTTGCATAGCTGTATTTTGGCTAAATTTTGGGCTAAAAAATGTATCTCAATACAGATGTTTCACCGTCATAGTTTGGAGATAATGATTTTGAAAAATGTTCTTTGAAAAACGCTTCTAGAACAGTTATCCGTTACATCTTATAAATGTCAATCTATCTGATATAATGTACTAAAATGGCCCAATTTATATTTGATAATCTATACCGAATTTAAATCTGATCTCTTCTCTGCCGCTACCCCGCCTCTGTCAATACGAAATGACTTTTAACCCAGGGATGCGCTTGAAGTGGGCATCATTTGATACTATTGCGGCTTCATTGGTCATAGCAATAGCGGCTATCAGTTCGTCGAAGTCGTTTATTGATTCTCCACGAAATCGAAGTTCAGCAGAAAGAGATCCGAACCATTCATAGGTTTCATTGTTTATGGGTAGGATTACGAAAGCATCCAGTAGCTTCCTGATACTCCTTATTTTTTTATCAGATTTCTTGGGGAAATACGCACCTCTATACAACTCCAGTGCATTGATCTCCGTGATACATACCGTTTCTCCAGCTTCTTCCAGCTCAATGATCTTTCTGATTGCTGTGCTTTTCTCTCGGATAGAGTCGATTAGGATTGTGGTATCAAGCACAATCATCACAAATCAACTTCTCGCATTTTAGATTGGCGCATTTCTTTTGATGCGGCCTCAATACTATCCGCCAGCTCTTCGTCTCGGCCTATCTCTGCCAGGACTTCCGAGAGCTTTCGCTTGGCGGGGAAATGCTTTACGATGACCTGTGAAAAACTTTCGTTTTCGCCCTTTCGACTCTTTAGCCGGTTATAGGCATCTTCGGTAATGGTTATTGTCTTGGTAGACATACGAACATATGTGTACGTACTTGTATTTAAAAACCCTGTCCGATGGACCACCACCGCGAGCTGGACACCAGAAAAGCTATATTTTTCCATTGATTCTATGCTGAATCAGCCTGAATCAGAACTGAATCTATGTGATTCTGGATGCCTAGAACATCGGTTACACTTACTGAATCAGCTATAAAAGAAGTTGATTCTAAGGCGAAGGAGAAGAGGTTAACTCGCTCGGACTATATAGCGGAGGCTGTTGAATCAGCTCTTCACGAAACTGAATCAGCTCTGAATCAGATAAAGGATTTAGAGAATCAGATAGCAGAGAAAGATAAAATTATAGATTCGACAAGCAAAGACCTGAATCAGATAAAGTTAGAGCTGAATCAGGCTCAATTAGAGTTGATGCAGTCAAGGCGTAGCGTATCGAAATTAGAGAATCAGATAGCTGAAAAGGATAAAGCTATAAAATCGGTAAATGTAGAGCTGAATCAGCTTGAATCTAAACTGAATCAGCGAGAATCAGAGCTGAATCAGTCACAAAAAGAGAGTGCAAAGCTAGAATCTGCCCTGAGAGCCAAAGAGGATGAGATATCTTTCTTACGTGGTCATGTTTCGGAGCTGACCCAATCAATGAGCCAATTAGCCCTTAAGCCATCCGAGGAAGAGGCCAAGGCTAAACACTGGTACCAATTCTGGAAGTGATGTCATGTTAGCAACAGAAGAAGCAAACCAAAAGGCAGAGATTCAAGATACAAGGAGTATGGCAGACAGACACGGCCCGCAGTTTATCCCAAAGCTCAGAGGCAAGAAGCTCATTATTCGCCTAAACTCAGGCGGTCAGCCTATTACCGGAACCCTGGAAGGCTACAACCCTTACGAGATCCTCATCCAGACCGCAAAAGGGCAGATCCTAGTGTTCAAGCACTCTATCGCTACAATCGAGATTGTGGACGAGCCCAAGGGAATCCGAACCCTATAGATGACTAGCCTATTCGTACAGTCCATGCATGACCGTATTCTGTGGCTGCTTGAGGATAACGACGGCAAGATGGAACGGGCTCTTCTGAGAAGAAGGATCGGATGGAAATATGTGATTTTGGACCCCATACTTAAGGAGCTGGAGAAAGAAGGCAGGATTAAAGTAACTCTTGGACAGAAGGGCAGTATGATATCACTGAAAAAATGATTAGGGCAAAATTTTGATTAGTATTGCATTAAAATAGTTCTTTTCTAAAGTGATATTTGGAGATATTCTTGTACTCGCTTAGCGATCATATCATAAATTTAAATTTTTATACTATTAAACAATTAGGAGTGTTGCACGATAGAAGTACCACATTGTTCATAATATGCCGTCAATATGTGGTACTACCAAACAGGGGACGTGGGCAGGACCACGTTCATGACCACTTAAGGCCAAGCGATTAAAAATGAAGAAGCAGGATATGACGCCATCAATATATGTACAAAACCGCACCCCATTTGAATATCGTTATCTACAAACGTGTCGATGATTCGTATGTGTTCAAGTCAGTCCGCGATAGTCATTTCTAATATCGGCATCATACCAGTAATAGATACTCCGCATATGTGGGCGTAGTGACGCTTTTGCACTATTTTTGGGCTATTTGTATATCCTGTTTATTTTTTATATTGACTGTCCTCCGCCAGGAGAATTATAGATCGGAACTGAGCGTGAAGGGTAGAACACTTGTGGATTATTCGATGACGTTTGACGCAGCGTCGTAGCCGGTAATTTGCTGAGAGTCACTTTATATTGATAATTTAGCGGGAATTTAAATCTATTCGTCCTGGCTGGCGGGCTCGCTATTGATTCCTCGATTTAGCAACTCTTGGTTGTCATCGTGATTGATGAGCCAATCAATCAAGTGTTTGTCCCCCTCCATATAATACACGCACGTTATTCCGAGGTATTCGTGTGTGACTTGGTAAAGAATCTGACAGTCGCAGTATGCGTGCATGCTTTCGAAGAATTCAATACTTTGTTCTGCGTCCATGCCCATCTCTCGCAGGGTTTGGACGGCGAATGACTCTTCGTTAATCTCTTCATTGTCGTCGTCTATCCAGAACCGCCCATTACACCTAATAGGAGGAAGCGGATTGTCGTTCGCCGTCAGCTTATGCAGGAACTCATCCCATCGTGGGTGATCTGGCGTCATGATAGTAGGTTCAAGTCGGACGGTCTGAACGCTAGCCTTGACCTCTATTTTATCTTCTGCTACGACGTTGGGATTGTGTTCTCTTATTCTCGCAAAGATAGTTTGGATGATCGATGAATCAACCGAAATACTGATTACGTCTTCTGCTGTCATGTGCTACTTCCGGTAGAGGAAACTAGTTTATAAAGTCATCCCCTGTGCTATAAGGTTGAATTCGCTGCGTTGCTTCACGTTCACACTCAAACCTCATGCCACAATGCTATACTTAAAGGTTTGCTTTACGTATTTCGGTTCTTTCAGAAAGTTGTCGTTGCCGCCCTTCGGGGATGAGATCCCCGCATGCTCTATCCAACATTATCAAGGGGCAACGTGAAACACATCGTACACCCTTTGCCCAACTCGGATTCAACCCATATCCGCCCACCATGGACTTCGATGATTCTTTTGACTATAGCTAGACCCGCTCCGGATCCTTCGCTCCGCTTATCCAATTTATAGAAAAGCTCGAAGACCTTGTCGTGCTGGCTAGGGTCTATGCCAATTCCGTTATCACGGACAAAAAAGATTCTATCCATTCCGTCGATCCTTTGCCCGATCTCTATTTCTGGATTCGGCTGCGACCCCATGTATTTCACGCTGTTTTCAATCAGGTTGACAAGAACCTCAACAATCTTCATTCTGTCCACATGAATAATTGGCATGTCTGGATAGATCGATATCTTGATTCCCCTAGACGCGATCGTCTCCTCAGCTTGGCCTAGAGCATCTCCAATTATATCCCTAAAAGGTACGTCCTCCGGTGGATTGATCACTCGACCGATACGACTCAACTCCAACGTTTCATGCAGAAGTTTGTCCATCTTGGAAATTGATTTATTTATTATCCGAAGATCGTTCTTCAACCGTTCCAGGTCGCCTGCCTGAGCATCCTGTTCAATAAGCCCCATGAAACCGCTTATACTTATCAAAGGCGACCTCAGATCGTGAGAAACGGTGTATATGAACCGCTCCATCTCAGCCGTCCGTTCTCTGATAGCTTCCTCGGCTCGCTTGCGTTCAGAGATGTCACGTACATTACACTGGATTACGTTCTTGCCGTCAACTGGATAGACATTGCTTACGAACTCCACATCTATAGACCGACCATCTTTTGTTTCAAG
>Ga0182017_10002367_pt1 | contig 14317 bp, 11 predicted proteins | sample 712E3DmetaG_FD_120492 | JGI IMG/M metagenome (GOLD analysis project Ga0182017, IMG submission 120492) | Permafrost microbial communities from Stordalen Mire, Sweden - 712E3D metaG | ecosystem: Environmental > Terrestrial > Soil > Wetlands > Permafrost | place: Sweden: Stordalen | collected... | reverse complement strand
GCGGCGGGATAGGGGACCTCTCAATCCAGGTCCGGTGGGACGCCCTCCCGCAGCGGGACGAAGCGGCAGTAAGTGGCTACTCGCGACTGCACCTCCGCGCCCGACTTGTGCAGCACCAGCAACTCCTGGTCCCAGGCGGAGCCCACCGGCATCACCAGCCTGCCCCCGTCTTTGAGCTGCTCGAGCAGCGCGGGCGGGACCCCGGGAGCCGCCGCCGCCACCGAAATCGCGTCATAGGGCGCGAATTCGGGGCGCCCTCGCGAGCCATCCGCGTTGACCACCACGATGTTGTGCGAGCGCCCGGTCCGCTCCAGGTTGTGCTGCGCCATCCGGGCCAACTCGGGAATCAGTTCGACGCTGATGACGCGCGCGGCCAGCGCCGCGATCACCGCCGCGTGATAGCCGCACCCGCCACCCACTTCGAGCACCGTCTCTGCGCCCGTCAGTTCCAGGCACTGCACCATCAGCGCCACCATGTACGGTTGTGAGATGGTCTGGCCGTGCCCGATCGACGCCGGCTCGTCCGCGTAGCTGGCGGCGCGTTGGGACTCGGGAACGAACTCTTCGCGGGGAATCTCAAGCATGGCCGCCAGCACCCGCTCGTCCCAGATTCCGCGCCCGCGGAGCTGCCGCTCCACCATCAGCCGCCGCCTGAGGGTCCAATCCACAACCTACATGCTCTCAAATGCGCACCCGGTCCGGTAGCGCCGGCGGTTCCGCCTGCGCGAAGCATCGGCGTGAAATGCACTCTTGGGTAGCGTCGCCCCCCCCGAGGCTCCGGCCCGTGCGTCTACAATGAAATCCATGGGAGAAACACTCAGTATTGCCGGGCGGGAGTTCCGCTCGCGGCTGATCGTCGGCACGGGAAAGTACCGCAGCTTCCCGGAGATGGCGCGGTGTCACGAGGCTTCCGGCGCCGGGATGGTGACGGTGGCGGTGCGGCGCGTGAACTTGACCGACCGGTCGAAGGAATCCCTGCTGGACTTCATCGACCGCGAGAAGTTCTTCATACTCCCCAACACCGCCGGCTGCTACACGGCGGACGAGGCGATTCGCACCGCGCGGCTGGCCCGCGAGGTGGGCCTCTCGAACTGGATCAAGCTGGAGGTGATCGGGGACGAGAAAACGCTGTTCCCCGATAACGCCGGGCTGCTCGAAGCGACCCGCGTACTGGTTCAAGAAGGATTCGTCGTGCTTCCGTACACCAACGACGACCTGGTGAACGCGCGCCGGCTGATCGAGGCGGGCGCGGCCGCGGTGATGCCGCTGGGCGCCCCCATCGGCTCGGGGATGGGGATTCAGAACCTCGCCAGCCTCCGCATCCTGCGCGAGATGATCACCCAAGTCCCGCTGATCGTGGATGCGGGAGTGGGAACGGCCTCCGACGCGGCCATCGCCATGGAACTGGGTTTCGACGGCGTGCTCATGAATACCGCGATCGCGGCCGCGGAGGACTCGGTGAAGATGGCCGTGGCGATGAAGCTGGCGGTGGAGGCGGGGCGGCTGGCCTTCCTCGCCGGGCGAATGCCGAAGAAGCTCTACGCCACGGCGAGCAGCCCGATGACGGGCATGGTGCGCTAGGTCTCCGACCGCTTGATGATGTGCTTTAGCTAGGGACCACTCCCTTGCGGTCGTGGCTCCGTTCCGAGCCGCGAGCGCCAGCGAGCGGTTTTGCTGTTGCACCGAATTTCGCGGTCGCAGACCTAGTCCCGGCCGGCGATCAGGACGCGAGAGGGGTAGAAGCCCTGGCGGATCGCGCAATCTTTGAGGATACGGAACTCGGTGGCCTCGATCAGCGCGGGAACGTGGTGCGCTACCTGGCGGCCCCAGAAGGCCGGGGCGATGCCGCCCGCGATTTTGTATATGCGGTTGAAGTGCTTGACGTTCTGGCCGATGCACACCAGCGCCATTTTGCCTTTGGGCCGCAGCACGCGACGGATCTCGCCGAGCGCCCGGACAATGTCCTCCGCGGCCAGCAGCTCGAGCAGGTAGCAGCAGAACACGACGTCGAAGCTCTCGTCGCGGAAGGGCATGTAGCGGGCGTCCACCGCCTGGCAAAGCGTGCTGGCGGCGGGGAACTCGCGCCAGATGCGGCGCCGGGTGCGCCGCGCCATGTTGGGCGAGAGATCGACCCCCACCGAGTGGCCGTTCGGGTTGGCGCGCACCACCCGGCGGAACAACTCGCCGGAGCCGGTGGCCACCTCGAGCACCCGCATGCCGTCGCGCACTTCGGCGGCCTCCAGGGCGCAGGTGTGCGCCCGCGCGTGGAACAGGCGCGCGGAAAGGGGATAGACCTCGGCCAGCCGGTCGTAGACGCGGCGGGTCCGGTTGGCGATGGTCCGCGGAAGCCCGTGGGAACTGAGTTCGAGGACTAACGATTCGGAGTGATTCAAGCGAGCGCCTTTCAATGTCTAGGATGCTGGCGCCAAGCTGGACTGCAGCTCGGGGATCTCGATCTCGATGCGGGTACCATGGCCGGGCTGGCTATCGATCCGCATTCTGTAGTCGGCGCCGAACAGGACCTTGAGCCTTTCGTCTACGTTGCTGACTCCGATACCCTGCTCGCGCAAAGTGGCCAGTTTCACCTCGGGGATGCCAACCCCGTCGTCTTCGACCAGCAACAGCAGCCGGCCATCTCTTAGACTACTGCGAAACCGCACCACTCCGCCATCCACCTTGCTGCTCAACCCGTGCTTGACACAGTTCTCGATCAGGGGCTGGAGCAACATGCTGGGGACCAGGCGGTCCAGCGTCGCCGGGTCGACTTCTTTCTCAAAACGCAGTTTGTCGCCGAAACGGATCATCTCGATGGAGAGATAGTCGTCGATGAAGTCCAGCTCTTCGGCGAGCGGATTGAAGTTCTCCTGCTTGCGCAACAGGCGGCGAAGGATGTTGGAAAGCTTGTAGACCACGGCGCGGGCCTGCTGGGGGTCCGTGCGGATGAGCGAGGAAACGGTGTTCAGGGTGTTGAACAGGAAGTGGGGGTGGATCTGGCGGCTCAGGGCGTCCATGCGCGCCTGCAACAGCAGGCGGCTCTGCTCCTCGATCTTGGTTTCGTTGCGGGTGTTGTTCCAGATCTTCAGCGGCAGCATCACCGCGATTACGGTGGTCGCGTAGACTGCCACAAAATAGAGCGGGTGCGGATTGGTCCAGGAGGGATAGATCGAGAACAGCCGCTCCCGCCAGACGTGGCTCAGACCGAGGCGCAGGAACTCGGCAAACAGAATCGCCAGCAGAAACAGGAGCTGGAAACCGGCCCGGTAGCGGTCGTGGCGGCGGGAGAACACGCGGTATAGGCTGAGGTCCACCACGGGGGAGAAGCGCCAGATCTCCTCGGTGTCCGGGGCGCCGTCGCGCAGCAGTCCGCCCATGGCGCCGACCCCGACGAGCAGGGGCAGGGCCAGGTACTCGTGGTGAAACACGGCGGGCAGGGCGATCAGGGCGCCGGAAACCAGGCCCGTCACATAACCGCCCAGCAGCCCGGCTACCAGGCTGCCTTCCAGCCCGAGGTCCACCGCCTTGTACTGCTGCACGACGCGGATCAACACTCCCGCGCCGAAGATGGTGGAGAGGCTGAGGGCCAGCAGGAGCCGCTGGTTGAGGGTGCGCTCCTCGCGCAGCAGCATGCGCTTAAAACGCCCGGAGCGGACCAGGATGCTGGCCAGCGAGGCCACCACGCCGAGGCGAATCATCAGCACGAACAGGTGTTCTTCCGGCATCGAGGGCCAGCGTCCATTATATTGGAGCCATGGGCAGCGGGAGTAACCCGGTACTTCACGGCACATCGATACAAGGGGAAACCGAGGGCATGCGAGTCGTTGGCCGAAAGCTGATTCAACTTCTGGTTGGTTGTGCCGTCATTCAAGGCTCGGCGTGGGGCGAGCTTGGTCCAGCATCTATCAATATGTTCGCCCTTCGCCAAAGGGCGGATGCAATCGTGGTGGCCACGCTCGAAGGCGGACGAGCGGAGAGCTCGTCGAGGGCGAGCACCCAACTGCGAATTGTACGAACCATCAAGGGGCAGCTCCATTCCGCGACTTTGACGGTTGAGTTCGTTGCTTCGCCTCTGATGTCTCGCGTGGCTTCGTCGCCCGAACAAATCGCCGCTCCTCGGGGATTCGTTGGCAAGAGCGGCTTGTGGTTCCTGAAGGAGACCGACGGCAGCTATGAGATACTGCCTTTGGCCAGCGGTAACTACGACTGGCAGCATGCGTTCCTGCCACTTCCGGCTCCCAGCATTCCAGAGCCTGCGACCTTGATTCCCGGCCTCGGGGAATCCAGTACCGATATGGTCGACCAACTGCTTCTGTCAGCGCTTGTGAGATGGTATCAGTCTCTGCCGAACCCGACCTTCATGGATGACGACCGTCTGTTGGGGACCTTGTACGCGGGAAGCTCCCGGGACGCGCTCGCCGCCGCCAGCGCTTTGATGGCGTCGTTGGCTAAGAGCCAGCACGCTGTCGGGCTGGTTGCCGCGATCGGGCTGGGTTCGGATAGCGCGATATCGGAGCTTGCCAGGGAGGTTGGAGACCTGCAATCGGATCGCAAGTTTCCCGAGATCACGGAGGCTTTGCGCGTCAAGTACCGACCGCATGGCGAGGCCTCAGTTGCGGTGCTTCGGCAGATCGTGGCCTTGCATTCAACGGCGCCAGGCCTGGATGCGGCCGTTGCGGTGGCGCTGAAGCGGATCCCCACGAAAGCCGTCTTACCGGTCATGGTCGAACTACTCGATAGTCGGCAGACCGAGGCACAGCTCCGCGCCGTAGCATTCCTTGGCGATTTCACGATGTTCTGCGACGCGAGCGGGACACTCCCTGGCGTGCCTGTCAAAGGGCCATTCGCGGCCGAGACAGCCGCCCACAACCTGTCGCGCGGCGCGGCCACCACGCCGACTCCCGAACTCGTGTCGTTCTGGAAATCGTGGTGGATTCAGAACAGAGAGAGACTCGGATTCACCCCGTAGCGACGCAGTCGAGAAGCTTGGGATTGCGGCCCGCGCCGCAGGGGCGATCAGAGCGCCGGAGACCAGGCCGGTCAGCCAGCGAGGCCACCACGCCGAGGCGAATCATCAGCACGAACAGGTGTTCTTCCGGCATCGAGGGCCAGCGTCCATTATAATGAAGGAAATAAAGCACATTCAGCCCTATGTCTCACAACGGCGGCGAATCCGGGTTTCGAAAGGTGGCGGAGGCGGATTTCCCCACTCGTTTCGGGCACTTCCGGATCTACGGCTTTGAGGGGCGCTACGGGGGGGATCTCGAGGAAGCCGTGGCGCTCGAGATGGGCGACCTGGCGGGCACGGCGCCAACGCTGGTCCGAATCCATTCCCAATGCCTCACCGGGGACGTGTTTCACAGCCTGCGCTGCGATTGCCGGGCGCAGTTGGAGCTGTCTCTGGCCGCCATCGCCGAGGAAGGCCGTGGGCTTCTGGTTTACGAACACCAGGAGGGGCGCGGGATCGGCCTCGCCAACAAGCTGCGCGCGTATGAGCTTCAGGACGGCGGCGCGGATACGGTGGAAGCCAACGAGCTGCTCGGATTCAAGGCCGACCATCGCAGCTACGAGCTGCCGGTCGAGATCTTGCGCTACTTCGGCCTGACGAGCGTGCGGCTGCTATCCAACAACCCCGACAAGATCGCGGCTCTCGAGAGGGGCGGCATCCAGGTCGCCGAGCGCGTCCCATGCCTGGTCGAACCTTCGGTCACCTCGGAAATCTACCTGCGGACCAAGAAAGAGAAGCTGGGGCACTTGCTGGAAGGCTTGTAGCCTGAACCTCTCGGCGCGCGCCAAAGAAGAAGGGCACGCCGGAGCGTGCCCTTCTTCGCCGCGTCAAAAAGATTTGACCCTGAATTGTTGACTTCTTGGTCCCCTTCGCATCGGGGCATTCATATGCTAGCACATCCGCTCCCTGGCGGGACTGTGAAGAAATCCTGGGGACACGCCTACGCGCCCCTGTAAGTGACCGATTCCCCGAGCCAAGCCCGGAGTGTCCCCGGATTTCTTCACAGTCCCGCCAGCAAGCGGTCTACAGTTTCTCGGCGATGGACTTGGCTTGCAAGAAGAGCAGCATGTAGTCGGGGCCGCCGGCCTTGGAGTCGGTGCCCGACATGTTGAATCCGCCGAAGGGATGCGCTCCCACCATCGCACCGGTGCATTTGCGGTTGAAGTAGAGATTGCCGGTGAAGAAGCGCTGCTTGGCCTTCTCGATCTTCTCGCGATTGTTCGTGAAGACGGCGCCGGTAAGTCCGTATTCGGAGCGATTGGCCAGTTCGAGCGCCTCGTCGAAGTCCTTGGCCTTGGTCACCGCCAGCACCGGGCCGAAGACCTCCTCGAGGAAGAGCCTGGCGTCGGGGGCAATGTCGGCGATCACGGTGGGGCGGATGAAGTAACCGTCGCCCTCGGCCGCGCCACCGCCCGCGATCAGGCGGCCCTCCTGCTTGCCGATCTCGATGTAGTTCAGGATGGATCGCCGGGCGCCCTCGTTGATAACCGGCCCCATGTAGTTGCCGGGGTCGTCGGACGGCCCGACCTTGATAGCCTCGACCTTCTTGGCCAGGCGCGCCAGGAACTCGTCGTAAACGGCTTCATCGACGATGGCGCGCGAGCAGGCGGAACACTTCTGCCCCTGGTACCCATAGGCGGAAACCAGGACGCCTTGCACGGCGCTGTCGAGATCGCACTCGCGGTCCACGATGATGGGGTCTTTGCCGCCCATCTCGGCCACCACGCGCTTGATCCAGATCTGGCCCGGCTGCGGTTTGGCCGCCAGCTCGTTGATGCGCAGGCCCACTTCTTTCGAACCGGTAAAGGAAATGAACCGCGTCTTCGGGTGCTGGACCAGGACGTCGCCGACCACCGCGCCGCTGCCCACCAACAGGCTGAAGCTGCGGAGCGGGAAGCCAGCCTCGCGCAAAACCTCGACGAACTTCGCCGCGATGGTTGGGGTGTCGCTGGAGGGCTTGATGACCACGGTATTGCCGGCGACCAGGGCCGCGGTGGTCATGCCAATCAGGATGGCGGCCGGGAAATTCCATGGCGGGATGACCACGCCGACGCCCAGCGGAAGGTAGACCAACTCGTCCTTCTCGCCGGGCAGTTGAACGATCGATTGCGGGCCGCCGAGCCGCAGCATCTCCCGCGCGTAGTATTCGCAGAAGTCGATGCCTTCGCAGACGTCCGCCTCGGCCTCGATCCAGGTCTTGCCGGCCTCGTAAACCAGCCAGGCGTCGAACTCCAGCTTGCGCCGGCGCAGAATCGCGGCGGCGCGAAGGAGCGCAGCCGCACGGTCCTGGGCGGGCACGCGGCTCCACTCGGGGAAGAAGGAATACGCGGCTTCCACCGCCTGGCGCGCCAGTTCCGGAGTCGCGCGCTGATGAACTCCTACAATCCCGGCGGGCCGCGAAGGATTCCGGGATTCCAGCTTCTGTTCGGTCTTGACGCGCTCGCCGTCGATCCACAACTCGTACTCGCGTCCGAATTCGGCTCGGACGCCGGCGAGCGCTTGTTTCATTGCCTCGCGGTTTTCAGGCCGCGAAAAGTCGGTGTAGGGCTCGTTACGGAAAGCCGGTAATGTCCCCATTACCTCCTAGCTTACCCCCGAGCGCGGCTGAGCAGGCCGCCGGCGCTTTCGGCCGCACCGGCAACCGCGCTAGCGCTCTTCCGGTAAACTTCTTTCCCCGCATCCGCAATACGCTCGCCCTTTTCAGCCAGGGCGTGCTTGATGTGCCCACCGGCTTCGGCCAGCGAGTCGGTTGCCGCTTCCGCCTTCCGGCGGATCTGCTTCCGGGTATCCTTCCCGGATTGCGGGGCATAGAGCAGGGCAAAGCCCGCGCCGAGCGAAGCCCCAATCAGGAACCAAACTGCCTTTTCAGTTGCACACATGGTGGATCCCCTCCTCTTTACATTCTACCCGATTGGGGCCACCTAACGAGCCGCAACCTGTTCTATGCTAGAGCCATGGCGGATGAACCCGAACTTGTAACGGTTTTTCGATCGGCTGATTCGGATGCCGAGGACCAGGCCTCCGCGGCGCGGGACCTGCTGATTCAAGGTGGCCTTTCCGCGGAGACCTTCGACGATTCGGCTCCGGAGGTTCCGGAAGGCGCGTTGGAAGTCCGCGTGCCACCCGAACAGCAGGCCGAGGCCGAACGGCTGATCGATGACCAGCCGGCGCCTCCTGCCGAACCGCCCGACCTCTCGCCCGGACTCGACATGGTGCCGGTGTTCGCCTCGGATGCCGCCGAAGCGGAGATGCTGGCGACGGGGATCCGCAGCATCCTCGAGGCCTGCGATATCCCCTCCGTCGTGACCAGCGGGTCGATGTTCCCCAGCCTGCCGTATGAAGTGCGCGTTCCCAAGAACCGCCTGGAGGAAGCGCGCCGGGCCATCGAAGAAGCGCAGGAGGCGGGGCCCGCTGCGGCTGAAGAGGCGGAGCGGGAGTCGGAAACCGAGAGCGGCGGCTCAGAAGGCGGAGTATAGGCCGTCCGGCTCGGACCAGCGCATGGTATCGAGTTCGAGGCGCCGGCCGTCTGTGCGGATCGAAATCAACCCGTCGAGATCCGTCCGCAGCACCTCGCTGTGACGTTGCTCCAGCCGCGTGAGCACTTCCGTATTCGGGATGTTGTAGGAGTTCTCGAAGCCCACGGAGATGACGCCAAATGCCGGCCGCACGGCATCCAGGAACGCCACGGTGGAAGAGGTCCGGCTGCCGTGGTGCGGCACTTTCAGCACGTCGGCGTGCTGCAACATGCCGCGAGCGACCAGTTGCCGCTCCACCGGGCGCTCGATATCGCCGGTCAATAGAAACGAGTGCCGGCCGTAGGAGAGGCGCAGCACCAGAGAGTCGTTGTTGTGCGCGGCCTCGGTGGCCTCATAGTCGGGGAACGGCGCCAGAACTTCCACCTCAACGCCGCCGTAGCGAAACGCCTGGCCAGCGCGCAGCGGAACGATCTTCACCCCGCGCCGGAGAGCGGCTTCGCGCAGCCGCAGCCATTCCGGGCTGTCCGCCATGGCGCCGGTCCACAACTCCTTGGGGCGGAAGTTTTCGATGACCGCCGCCAGCCCGCCGCTGTGGTCCTCGTGCGCGTGCGAGACTGCGATCGCATCCAGCCGGTGGATTGAGCGGTTCCACAGGTAGGGCGAAACGACGTCTTCGCCGATGTCCAGGCGCGGGCGCCGGCGCCGGCCCAGCGCGGGAATCCCGCCGCCATCGAGCAGCATCCGCCGGCCGTCCGGGAAGGCAAGAAAGAGGCTGTCGCCTTGACCAACGTCAATGGCCGTCAACTCGAGCGAACCGGACTCGACTTTCGGCGGGAACGGGTGCGCGACGATCAGCAGCAGCAATCCCGCCCAGGCGCACAGGGCGCAGACGAAAACCGCGCGGCGACGACGGAATACGGCCACGGCGAGCAGCGCCGCGGTCAGGCCGATCGCCAGCCAGAGCGGCGGGTCGGAGATGCGCCAGTCGGGCTCCCAACGCGCGTGCCATTGCGCCGCCCATTGTGAAAAGGACAGCAACCAGCCGGCGACGATGGCGGGCGCCTTCCACACGGTGAAGATGGCGGTGAAACCCACCGGCACGACCGCCGCCATGGCCGGAACGATCAGCAGATTCGCGGACAGGCCGCTTACCGAGAGCCGGTGAAAATAGAGGGCCAGGGGCAGCGCCAGCCCGATCTGCATGAAGCTGGAGATCACTACCATCTCATAGGCCCAGAACACCGCGCGCAGCGCGAAGCCGGTCGCCGCCAGCCACGCGCGCTGCGGAATGCGCGTCCACAGCCAAAGCGTCTCCGCGAGCAGCCGCAACTCGAGGCGGAAGTGGGCCACGCGCGGAGCCAGGTGCAGGTCGCGGTCGCGCTCGCCCAGGCCGGCGAGGCCCCTCGCCAGCGGCGCCGAGGTGCGCTCGATCAACGGCGCTGCGAACGCACCGATGGTCGCGACACCCAGGAACGAGAGCTGGAAGCTGGCTTCGAACATCTGCTCGGGATCGAAGACGACGAAGGCCAGCGCGATGGCCGCGAGCAGGTTGAGCAGCCGCGACCGGCGGTAGAAATAGTGGACCACGACGAACAGCGCGAACCCGGCCGCGCCGCGAATGGCGGGCGCATGCCAGCCGGAGACCAGCGCGTAGATCCAGGCCGCCAGCGCGGCCAGAGTGAGCGCGACCGGCTCCGGGACAAAGCACACGCGAAACAGGAACAGGAAGAAGGCCGCCAGCACGGTGACGTGCAGGCCGGAGATCACCAGGGTGTGATAGGTGCCGGTGCGGCGGAAATCTTCCGTCCAGACTCTTTCGAGGTTGGCCGTCTCGCCGACCAGGACGGCCTGCATCATGGTGGTCTTGTAGGTATCGCCGTGGTAGAGCAGTTCGAGCCGCTCGAGGGCGGCGACCCGCAAACCGAAAATGGCGCGCCGAAAAAGCGTGCCGCAGGCGCCGGGAAGCACCTTCACCGGGGCGCCGGGACGGGCCGAGGCAGTCCAGTAGATGTCCCTGCGCGCTAGGTAGCCGGCGTAGTCGAAGGCTCCGGGATTGCGGAAATTCCGGGTGCGGCGCGGGCGCGCCTCGATCTCGACCTTCTGGCCGTAGCGCAGGTTGGGAGGCTGCTGACCGGGCTTCAGGAACAGGCTGACCTGCGCCCGCGCCCCCTCGGCCAGTTCCAGCAGGAATTGCTCGCGATCCTCGGAGAAGACCGGCGGCTCAACCACGCAGCCGCTCAGGATCACGACTTCGCGCGGGGCGGCATCCAGTTCCGGAGGCGGTCCGGGCCGGTGCGCCACACCGATCAGCGCGCCGGCAAAGAACAGGGCCGCCAGACAGCCGGCCATGGCGGTGCGGCGCGTGCTCTTGAACAGGGCGAATAGCGCCACCACGGTGAGGATGCCGATGGCCCAAAGCAGTTCCCGCGCGCCGAACGGAACGAATCGCACGAGCACCAGGCCCCCGGCCAGGGCCGCCAGCGGCGGAATCAGCGGATCGGGCACACTCTCCCCCTGGGGTATAGTGGGATCTCGCAGGGTAAATTCGCAGCGCTCTTGACTATGGAATTCCGTGAGCTGGCTCGCAGGCACGTTCTTGTCGGCACTGCGTGCGTCCTCGTCTTGTTCGGGCTGAATGTCTATGTCTCCCTGAGGTTGTTCGGCTGCGAGTACACAGGCTACCCGCACTCGGTGGAAGGCAACTTCATCGGGATGAGCAGGCTGCGGGCGGAGCATCCCGGGCAGCTCGATTGGTGGCCGTTCTGGAGCGCCGGCATGCCCGTCCAGCACACCTACTTCCCGCTGCTGCCGGCGAGTGTTGCGGGCGTTGCGCGGCTCACGGGCTGGTCCGCGGCGCGAGCGTATCACGTGGTATGCGCGCTGCTGTACTGCCTGGGGCCGGTAGCCATGTTCCTGATGGCCTGGGGCATGTCGCGGAAGCCCGGCTACAGCTTCGGAGCGGCGCTGGCCTATTCGCTGGTGTCGCCGGCCGCGCTGCTGTTTCCGCTGACCCGCGAGGACATCCGGAGCGGCTGGAACGCCTGGCGGCTGCACTTGCTGGCGTATTGGGGCGAAGGCCCGCACATCGCCGCGCTGGCCCTGGTGCCGCTAGGGCTGCTGGCGGTACATCTGGCGCTGCGATACCGTCGGCCGGTGTGGTACGTCGCGACCGGCGCGCTGATGGCCGCGGTGGCGCTGACCAACTCCTTTGGGACCGTCACGCTGGCGCTGGGCGTGGTGGCGCTGGTCGCGACGCAGAACCAGAACTCCTTCTGGAAGGACCTGGGGCTGATGGCCGCGATCGGGGTGGTGGCCTACGTGGGGATCTCGCCGTGGCTGCCGCCGTCGGTGCTGCACGCGCTGTGGGTGAATTCCCCGACCTCGGGCGGCGACTACCGGTTCACCCTGCGGTCTTTGGCGGCGCTGGGAATCGAGGCGGCGCTGTTCGCGCTGCTGTGGCTCTGGGCGCGGCGCACGCAACAGCCGGCGCACCTGCGCTTCTTCGTGTTCTTCGCGGTCCTGATGAGCGCGATCCCAGTGCTGGGGGCGTTCGCGCATTGCAACGTCGTGCCGCAGCCGCATCGTTATCAGCCCGACATGGAAATGGCGATTTGCCTGGCCGCCGTGTTCACACTGCAGCCGCTAGCGGACCGCTTGCCGCGCAAAGCCCGTGTGGCGCTGGCGTTGCTGCTGGTAGCGCTGGCAGTGCGCCAGACCATCGTCTACCGGCGCTTCGCCCGAAAGCTGATTCAACCCGTGGACGTCACCCAGATGTTCGAGTACCAGACGGCGAAGTGGTTCGAAAGACACTTCCACGACCGGCGCGTCATGGCCACCGGGAGTTGCTCGCTCTGGCTGAACGCCTTCGTCGATACTCCGCAGCTCAGCGGAGGCCAGGACCCGTTCGCGATGAATCGCATGCAGCTCATCGCGGTGTTCATCACTTACAGCAGCGAGGGCGCCGGCAACCAGGACGGCGAGATCGCGACGCTGTGGCTCAAGGCTTTCGGGGTGCACGCCATCAACGTCTCTGGCCCGCACGGTAGGGAGCACTACAAGGCGGTTGCGAATTCCAGGAAGTTCGAGGGACTGCTGCCGGTCTTGTGGCGCGAAGGGGACGATACGATCTACGGAATCCCGCAGAGATCGGATTCGCTGGCGCACGTGATTCCGGCGAGCGCCGTGGTCACGCGCGTCCCCATTCACGGTGTGGATGTGGAGCCGCTCCGGCCCTATGTAGCCGCCCTCGATGACGCATCCCTGCCGCCAGCCGGGATGCGATGGGACAACTTCTCGTCGGGGCGCATTCAAACCGAGTTGCGGCCGGGGCAGGTGGTCTCGGTGCAAATCACGTATCATCCCGGTTGGCAGGCGCACGTGAACGGCGTGCGGCAGCCGGTGGTCCGTGACGGATTGGGAATGATGGTGGTGAAGCCGGAATGCACCGGAGCCTGCACTATCGACCTCAGCTTCGACGGGGGCGCGGAGTACAAAGCGGTGCGCGTGGCAAGCTGGATGGCGGTGCTGGGAGTGGGGCTGTGGTTGGCGAGAAGGAGATTCCGTGCGACTTAGACTTGCGGTTCTGCTTCTGGCGGCTGCGGCTGGGCTCGGAGCGGCCGGCGAGGCGGACATTCGCAAAGCGCTCGCGCGCGCGACGGGCACGGTGCGGCTGCCGGCCGGCGTGGTCGAGATCTCGGGCGAACTCGCGATCCCGGGCGGGGCGCACGATCTCGAGGTAACCGGCGACCCGGCTGGGACCGTGCTGCGCGCTACCGCCTCGTTCAAAGGCCGCGCCATTCTGAGTTGCCGCTCGGGGGCGCGTATCCGCTTCTCGCGCTTCACGGTGGATGGCAATCGCGCCGCGCTGGAGCGTCCTCTGGGGCTGCCGCCGAACACCGACTTTGTGGGCTTCTACCCGAACAACGGAATCCTGGTCGAGCATGCGGCCGGACTGACCATCACCGACGTGCGCTTCCGCAACGTCGCCAGTTTCCCGGTGCTGGTCGTGGCATCGAAAGACGTCCTGATTCAAAGAGTGACCATCGAGGACAGCGGCTCGCGAGACGCCAAGGGCAAGAACAACACCACCGGCGGAATCCTGCTGGAGGAGGGAACGACGGATTTCCGCGTCGAGGATTGCCGCATCCGCAACGTGTGGGGCAACGGCATCTGGACGCATTCGCTGCGCAAGTCGCCACGGAACCAGCGGGGGCTGATCACCCGAAACTACTTCGAAAACATCGCGCGCGATGCGATTCAGGTGGGCCACGGTATCAGGGTGACGGTCACTAGGAACACCGGAAAGCGCATCGGTTACCCGGCTGAGCTGGTAGCGGCCGACCCGGTGGCTATCGATACGGCGGGCAACGTCGAGCGGTCCGTCTATTCGGGCAACCACTTCGAGGAGATCGACGGCAAGTGCATCGACCTGGACGGCTTCCACCACGGCGAGGTGCGCGATAACGTATGCATCAACCGCGGCCGGCCCGAGGATTACCCGTCCGGCAACTTCGGCATCGTGATGAACAACACCGACCCGGACATGAAGTCCGAGTGGATCGCCATTCTGAACAACCAAATCGACGGGGCGCTGTACAGCGGGATGCTGGTCATTGGCAGCCACCACATCATACGGGGAAACCGGCTGCGCAATCTGAACCTGGCCCACTGCAACGACAACCGGGCACGCTGCAACTGGTTGCTGGCCACCGAGCCGGAGTTCCTGCGCAGCGGCATCTACCTCGCGCGCGGCGCCGAGCATCCCGATCCGGCGCGCGCGAATCGCATCGAGGGCAACGAGTTTTCCGGCTACGGCATCGAGCAGCACTGTATCGTGGCG
>Ga0182017_10002366_pt1 | contig 14319 bp, 11 predicted proteins | sample 712E3DmetaG_FD_120492 | JGI IMG/M metagenome (GOLD analysis project Ga0182017, IMG submission 120492) | Permafrost microbial communities from Stordalen Mire, Sweden - 712E3D metaG | ecosystem: Environmental > Terrestrial > Soil > Wetlands > Permafrost | place: Sweden: Stordalen | collected... | reverse complement strand
GGCTTGATGACCCATCCTGTTTGTTCCCCGTGCCACACTTCAATTCCGCATGAACTGAAGCTGGTATTAGTTATCAGCATGATGTTACCGATAGTCATATCCATGCGCCCACCCATCGCGCCGATTATTACGATCCGGTCGGCTCCCTTTTCCTTGGCATAAAGCAGCGTTAATTCCAAATCGGTTTCATTTTTTCCTGTCGGATAGGAGATAAACTCAGCGTTACTGATGCTCTGCCGCGCTGAATCTGAGAGCGAATCAAGATCGCCGATAACCGCATCAAGGGTGACATTGAGGGTTTTAGCATAGCATGCACCCCTATCGGCGCCGAGTACCAGATCAAATGTCTCGGCATGGATTCTCCTTCGCAAGACACCTAGGCTGTTTAACTCGCCATTCACTAGTATTAAAGCTTTCATTGTTTTAATCCCATAAACAAAGAGACTACCCCTTATGGAGGTAGCCTCTAAATATATCGTGTGAATACTCCCTCCGTCGGCATTACCCGAATCAGGTTCTTTGGGTCGATGTGGACGATCATGGCTCCATGATCAAGTACATCCTCTCAGCCTGGTTTCCCAAGCTCCCCATCACTATTAAATTGTTAACGTGTCTTTAGTATAACGTTTTATCCATACTTCTGGCAAGAGTGTACAATACATAACCGTTTCGGAGCAGTTCATGTAGGTTGATCGGTTCTCAAACAGTTCTCTAGCGGTCATTTTTAGACCATCGAGGCTACTTCGTTGCAACGATAACACTATTATTATAGTGTCGAAATTCACTTTACAACTTTAGTCTTTTGACAAGTCATTCCTAAAATTGTCGCAGTATGTTTTCTACGGTTTTGTTTCAATTTCCTGCTCCTCCAGATTCTCGTTATTTTAAGCAGGATTCTATCGTACCAACCTGTTTAGTTTTGGGGGTTCACTCATTAATTGACATTGCTCACTTCATGTAATACCATTTTGTTAAGTTTGTTATTCTCTGTAATTGAAAATGCAAAAAGAATAAGGGGGAACTGAGGTGGATAAAAACAAACAAACGAAGAAGGCAGTACAACCTAAACTTAAAAAGTCTAGCTGAGATAGCTGATTTTTGCCGTAACGGGACTTGTTTCTGCTCTCTCAGGGAGTTCGAAGTTGGTAATTATTCTAGTAGTGGTTTTATGCATTATAGGCTTGCTCCTATATGCCAATCGGCACCATTATTCTAGGCATAAAGGCAATAACAACAGTACCGGATGGGAGAATTGCGGTAAAGTGCCGCCTTGGGTTTCACGGGAGATAAAGAGGATACGTAAGCGTTATGGTGGCACCTCTTCGAGTCTATTAGATAAGTATTGGATCATTAAGGGACACCATTATGTTTACAAGATCTCTTTTGGTGGGCAAGGTGGTCCAATTACATACGTGTCCAGAAGAAAGAGAAAATAATCATAAACCGCATTGACACCTTGGATTTGTGTCAAGGAGAAACAATGTCAGATGTTAAGTATCGTAGGAGAGGAACTGCAATAGTTGAAACGGATCAAGGGATTCTGTCACTGCTGGCAGGGGTAAAATTTTCTTATTGCCCGGAGGTGGAGCCGCCAATCATGAATCAAGAACCCAAGCTGCAATAAGGGAACTTAGAGAAGAAACAAACCTCAAGCCTCTCTACGCAAAATTTCTTTTCAGACATCTTGGAAGAGTTTTGAAATCACATGGACATGGTTATTTTCAAGATCATCACACCGTGGTTCTTGTCGAGGCTATCGGCACACCCAGACCCTCGCATAAGATAAAATATATAGATTTTTATAAGCAGGGAAGTAATATTTGCCTTTCTGTAGTAACAAAAGAAATAATCGATAAATACTATGATTGGAAGACGACTAGTAGAGGAGAATCCGAATGGTAAATCAGAAGAAAAAAGGTGTAGAGTTGACTAAATCAGGCCCATCATCTGGTATTTCAATTACAATTGGTAATACTGTGCTTAAACCTGAAGGACATCCCGTTATCGTCAGTTTTGAAAGGCAGGAAAAACCAATAGCACACGTTTATTTGGTAATTGATACCTCTGGTAGTATGGCTGGCGGTAAACTAGAACAGGCAAAAAAAGGCATATTAGATTTTGCTGAAGATGCTTTCCGAAAGGAATTCGCAGTAGGTTTGATTAGTTTCAATACAACTGCCTCGCATATGTGTGAGCCGACCCATGAAATTGAGTTGTTAGAGCATCAGATTCAAAAAATGCATGCAACCGGCAGTACAAATATGGCTGCAGCTATTAAATTGGCACACGACCATTTAAAAAGAACACGTGATACGAAAGTAATTGTTATTGCGACCGACGGCATGCCTGATAAAGCACAGGATGCTCTCAATGAAGGAGCAAGCGCAAAGAAAGATAAAATTGATATCATTATCATCGGAACAGATGATGCAAATCAAGAGTTCCTTAAAAAGTTGGCTACGACTGCTGAACTAGGGAAAAAAGTAAACAGAGAAGCATTTTCTCAAGCTATTTCTTTAGCATCAAATCTTTTACCACCGCCAAAATATGTTACAAAAAGGTAGTTATATGAATTGGGAAGATGCTTGCCAAATTCTTGGGGTTCCAGCGACAGCAAGTGCTACTGATATAAAAGCCCAATATATTTATAAAGCACAGCTCCTTCATCCTGACAAGACAATTGGCTTACCTGAAACTGTGAGGCACAAGGCAGAAGAGGAACTTAAACAAGTAAACTCAGCCTACACTCTGCTTACAGATCTAAAAGTCAATCCACAAAATAATCCACCGCGGCTTGATGTTTCACCAACACATATCCGCTTTAAGGATATTGTACCAGGGCAGAAGAAGACAACAATTATCAAAATAGATAGTGTCGGCGGAGCATACACCAAATTCTGGATGGATGACTCCCCTGCTGCTTGGTTAAAGGTTATTGAGGTGAAATCTACAACCAATGATCCGTTACCGTTGGAGGTAACAATCGAAGCTACTGGTAGCAACAAGCAAGCTGTATGTAGTTTACCGATTCGACTAGAAAATGAAAAAACTAAAACTAAAGATGAAATCACACTTACAATTGAACTTCAGACGGGTACTCCCATTGGCGGATCGCATATTAATTCTCAGGGAAACAAATCTCAGCCCGCAAATACAGGACAAAAGTGGCAAAAGTCGGTTATAATCGGCATTTGCGGGAGAAGTTGCTCCGGGAAGGGCGTGGCAACCGAGACTTTGGCAAGCAATAATCCCAATGTATTACTGCTACAGTCGGATTACTATTTCCACGAAAAGACCCCTTGTAGTTATGGTGGTTACTCCTGTTGGGAGCATATCAATTGTATAGATTTTGATCGATTGATTCGTGACATTGATTCTTTAATGAGAGGAAAAGGCATAACCGTTCGAACTCCTTCTTGGAAGTCGCGTGAGAAAGTACAAATAACACCCAAAGATTTAAGTACGAAAAAACTAATAATCGTTGAAGGTTACCTAATATTTGCGGTGAAGCAATTGGTAGATCTGTTCGATTATAAGATATTTGTTGATGTATCAGACTATACCATGTCAATGAGAAGACTGGGACGTGATGGTGCCCAGACCGGCAATTATATCCGTGACGTGATTGTTCCGGTATCGAAAGAATACGAACATATACAGAAAGGTAATGCTGATGTAATAATCGATGGAGAAAAAGCAAAGACCGCAGTTATTGATGAGGTCTGTCAGTTTTTACAACAGAAACTATCAAACACTGGATTTACTCTTGGGAGATCTCCCTGGATAGTTCGCCCCGGGCATTTGGTTCAGGACAGCATGTGGCACCCGATTGATTTTTGGGATCTCAAAGAATGGGTAAGGATGAATCGGAAAAAATTAGATAGTGGTAGCGTGCTTACAGGCAGCACTTTCAGATACAGAAAGAATTTGCAGTCAGGTGCTTACGAAGTTCGGATGAGTACACAGTGCAAACCGAGAATTCGCCGCTACACTCGTGAACCCACGTGAATAAGGATTCAGATGATAGACAACTTTGATTTATTCGAAAGTTTAATAAGAAATGGCACACTGAAAACTCACGGTGCAGACATGTTACGGCATAGCCCTGAGGCCTTACCCAATGATTTTGATTTTAGTAAAATCGAGGGTATGCTACTTGGTGTGGCTGTCGGGGACGCACTAGGAGCCACATCCGAGGGTATGCTACCTGCAGATCGCTACAGAAAGTTTGGAGAAATAAGTAATTATGTTCCCGGTCACCGATCGAGGTGGAAGCCTATCGGTGTACCGACCGACGATACGCAGCTCACATTCTGGACACTCAAGCAGCTTATTGAGGATAATGGGTTTATTCCTGATAATCTCGCTAAAAGATTCTGTAAACATCACATTATTGGCGAGGGCACAACTACGAAAGGATCTCTTAGCAATTATAAAGATGGTCATAAGCCATGGTACAGCGCAGGGTTGGAGTCTGTCGGTAACGGCGCTTTGATGAGAATTTCGCCTATAGTCATTCCCTATCTTAAAACACCAAGTGAGTCTATGTACGCCGACGCAGCGTTGGACACGATGATAACCCACAACTCTTATGCAAATACAGCTACTTGTGTTGCATTTGTTAGCATTCTATGGTCGCTGCTATCCATGAAGAAAACGCCGAAACCGCAATGGTGGATCGATAGTTATTGCTCTATAGCCGAGAAGGTTGAAGGGAATACACAATATGTCCCTCGCGTTCCCCGTTACCAGAATTATACAGGCCCCTTATGGCAATTTACAGAAAAGGTAGTTAATGACGCTTTACGAAGACATCTTTCTGTACTCGAAGCGTGTAATGAGTGGGGTTCAGGTGCCAACTTGTTCGAAACGGTTCCGTCAGTCCTCTATATTCTAGCCCTTCATGGTCAAAACGGAGAAGAGTCTATTATACGGGCGATTAATGACACTAAAGATAATGATTCCGTCGCGGCGATAGTTGGGGCTGCAGTTGGAGCTTTGTATGGTTCAACGAGTATTCCTGACCGCTGGATAAAAGGACTATCTGGAAGAACAAGAAGTGACGACAATGGCGAAGTGTTCAAAGTAATATTATCTGCTAAACAGAAGTTCTGGAGTTAAGTGTGGCAGAATCATTTTTAGTTGAATTCCGGCTTAGGGGCTATGCTAGAAAGTATGCAGAATGGGCATCGGCGCGTATTGGCCGAAAGGCCAAGAGTCTTGGAATTAGAGAAGTGAACGGGCATAGATTCGTGTCACACGTTACTTTGTTCGGAGGTGCTAGGACAAATAATTGGAAATGGATAGCCAATGATGTCGAGAGAATTGGTCAAAAATTCACTTTGGTTCCTCTTAAAATTAGAGGGATAAGCAATTTTGATAATAGGACAAAGCAAATAATTTATCTGGATGTTGATCCTTCACCAGAATTAGAAGAACTCCGATGGGAATTGGCGCAAAGACTGACAAAAATATCATTCGAATATGCACCTTGGGATACGACACGAAGATATGAATTTCATTCAACGGTGGGGATTTTTCAGTCCACCAGTGATGGGAAATTTCGCCAATTGCGCGACTTCGCCGAGAGTCAATGCAGTTTGGAAGCTTTCAAACGACAAGAAATGTCATTCTTTGTCCGATTGTTTCGCAGCCTTATGAGACGGCGTGATCTTGATGCTGGTGTTAGTCAGCATCTGCTCAGAATAACAGTTTTGAGAAGAAGTCGTATTCACTGTGAATATGATTTGCTTTGTAAGAAACAATTATCGCGTAGAGAAGCTCTGAACAAATATAGGTGGAGAAAAACGATTGAAAAGCTTCGTGATTTACAAAATATTAAACGACAGAAACCATGAACTCAAGCGCAAAACTAAAAGAGACCAGGGCTATTTCTAACAAGAGTGTTTATTTTATCTGGGACACTGAATTAGACCACAACAATATCATGATGTTTGTTTTGTAACCACTGAATACATTTTGGACGAGTGAAATGGCTAAAAGATTTCGGGCTACTTTATTAGTGATAAAAGATGACCATATCCTGCTGGTTTTAGATAAAGGGGAACATAATTATTCAATGCCTGGTGGTGGTTTTAAAAAGGAAGATAATGGAATTACTTTGGCAGCAGGAATTCGAGAGGTTTATGAAGAAACGAGATTAAAGTCTATTTTTGCAGAGAGATTATATTACTGTGACTTTGAAGGCGAAAGAGCCAATCATAAAGTCTGTTTAGTTAAAGTTGTAGGAAATGTGCATATTGACCGTAAAGAACTAGACGGATATGTTTGGTGGGATGGCAGCTCTAGTATTCCGGTACAGGGTCATGTTAATAGAATACTATATGAATTTAAAAAAAGAAATCCTATGTTTTAAGAAGACGATCTTTAATCCTTGTAAATGGCTCACTTAATAGAGAAGCAATATGGTATCAAATCGTACGCATCGTTGGACATTGATCTCGTTGTTTATGCAAAGGAAATACACATAACTTTTCCCATTCCTTAATAGTTGGAGCCTGGACCTTTATTAGTAGCACTTGTGATTCGAGGTATTCTGGGATCCGGTTTCTTAACCACGCCAGTTTCATTACGTACCTTACAGGGTACGCTTCAGATCTTCCCGATGATTGTGCAGCGATGAGGTAGGCGTGAATGAGATCTTGAAGAAGTTGCAGGAGTTAGTTGCCTAAATGAGTATTTAAAGCCGTACTTGCATCGCCTCTACTTGCTTTCTTTCTTCATTTACTCTATTCAACAGCATTTGCAATTGAGCCTGTTGCGCAGTGGTTATTAGGCCATGCTTTCCATTCATTATAGACTCTAGCTCATTTTTAATCGCTATTAAGGGAGACTGGAGTTCAGCTAACTCTTTGGACAAGGAAGCAGTTCTTTGTTTATCAAGCTCGGTCAGTTTTTCGTTGGAAGCCTTCAGCTCATTAGCGTTGCGAATGATATCGGTGTATAGCAGAGCATTCTCCAAGATGACACCAGCCTGATCGGTTGTATCCTTTACCAGTTGCAAGTCCTCTTGCGAATACGGGTTATTTGATTCCTTTTTACCCAGGCCCAGTATTCCAACGAGCTTGCCGTGGCTCTTGAGGGGATATAGAAATTCCAGATTACCCAGTACGCCTCTTTCGACCAGACTTAATCCCTTAAACTCGATGATACTTTCTATGTCACGCACTCTGAGCGGGTGAGATTCTTTCCGTAGCTGGGTTATAATCGGACTATCAAAAGAAAGGCGCAACTCATTCTCTGGTTTGTTTTGAGGATTCGGGTAAATGAACTGGGTAGTAAAAGAGTTGCTGCCTCTATCTTCAAGAAGTAGTATCGCTGGGGAAATACGAATCGCTTTTGATATCGCCGTTAACATTTCCCATGCTAGCTGATCGAGATTTAAAATGTTACCCATCTTGCTGGTGAACTTAAGTAGTGTTTGGCGATGGTCATAGGTTTCACGGTAGAAAATTCGGTCCACGAATACTTGAATAGGCTTTCTGAGAGGAAAACATAAGAGAGCAAGAAGAACAGCTAAAATCGTAGCAACAACGATTACAGCGTATAAAGGCAGGTGGAAATCGAGTCGAAAAGTAAGCAGTGCCACACCTGCGTACAACGCCGCAATAATAACTAGAGTAAGAACATATGCCGTTAACTTCCGCATTGAATTCTCCTCGTCGTCAGTCTGTGTTTTCCTGACATATTACTCTATTCTTGGGTCATCGCTTATACAGTACCAGATGTGCTTACCCCGTGGTTAGTATCACCCGGAAGAGTTCTACCGTTGCACTAGCATACTCCATCGGGGGCATATTTTTCAAAGAGTTGAGAAGATTCATCTGATATTTTCAATACTAAAGCACTACGCAAAATAAGCTAAAGAATTATGGAATTCATTGTCCGTGTGGAGTATGATAGATTCATATAATGTCACCATTTATGTTTATTCACCGGTAAAATAAAAAAGTGATGGACAAATGTTAATCTGGGTTCTTATTGCTACGGTGATTATGGTCTTTATTGGAACTTTGGCACTTTTTGGTAATGTATTCAAGTCTTGGAAAGACGGGATTCGGAGGCAAAAGGAAGAACGTAAACGTATAGCTGCGTGGGAACGGTAAAAAATACGGTATGATCAACTGGCCGTATCGATGGCAAGACTAATTTCAGAGCACAAAGGTATTACATTTGAGAATGCTTGTATTCTCATTGATCAATGCACTCAATGTAACGACGAATTCGAATATGAATGGTGCAAAAGTTGTATTCGGGCATCGTTTGAACAAGAAGTATATAATAAACTTCGTGACATCGCACACAAGGAACGATGGTGGAGAAAATAAATTTTAAGGCACTCACTTGTATCCTGTAAATAAACATCTCATCACGTGACTTGGAGGTAATTCAAGCTAAACAATGGAATACTGTAAAGGATGTCCGGGTTATGGTGTAGACGCTCGCGGTATTTGCAAGTTCTGCGGTAAACCCGTACGGACTCCTGCTTCAAGCTCTTCTCCTTTGGGTGAGGTCAATCTCTTTGAATTAGCCAAGTTGTTATCTGAGAAACGTGAGCGGGAACGTAGAAATCAAATACCGCCGTATTCTGATTGCCCACGCGGTCACAACAATGCTTTGCTCTATGACGGGGTAAGTGACAACTTTACTTGCAAGGTCTGTGGATATGTTATCGTGTCAGGAACACTGGAGTATAAAACTATAGTCAGCCGGGAACAATATCTACTGGATATCCATCAGGAAGAACCAAAAATTAAGCAACCTGACAAGAGTAACCTATTTGATAATATTATTTGGCCGGGTGATTCTCCGAAATCATTGTAAGGTATGTTACTAAGATGGGCTTGAATGATCGAGATTACATGGCGAACAATTATCGCAGAAATTCTCATGCTGCAAAGTGTCCGAAGACAGGTCACTGGGTAGGTGTTGAAAATTGTTCTAATTGTAATTATATGGGATGTTCTGTTCGACCTCCCGTAAATCAAGCAAAAGATTCTGTTGAATACCAGGCCGGGAAAGAGTCAAAAGTAGAGCCAAAGGAACCTATCGCTGCCAGTCAAAAAACTTACAAGAGTAGGGGGACAAATCTGAACAATCCCCTCCCAAAATGGCTGCTAGCATTACTATTAATATTTACGCTTTCTTTTATCGGTTTAGTAATAAATACCTTAGTCGGAAGCATTATTCCCTTCTGGATACTATTTGGATTTTCTGTCATCTTCTCCATTGAAAAATGGTTTAGCTATGACACCAGAAAGCATAAATGGCTTGGCAAACTGTACAGGCTAATCATCAATCTGGGTATATTGTCACTACTTGGCCTTCTTATATGGTCCGCGATTAAACTATTCTCACATCAATTTCTTCAAAGTGCCTTGTTGGGAAGTATTTTATTTGTAGTTGAATTTGCCTTTTTTATCTGGGTATGGCGAGTTATCGCTAAGAACAGCTGGCGCTGGCCCAGTATGAAATTGACTGTATTCACGTTGATTTGTCTGTTTCTAGTTTTTGCTTTTGCGGGTGTGCAACCGATGTCACTATACAAGGACACCGCCTTAAATAAAATACAGGCCGCTTTTTCTACTGAAAATAATAATCAACCGGTAAGGACATATTCTAACAACCCGACGACTACTTCTTTGAACACCACAGCGTCCGTAGCTACAACAACTCACACCAATGTTCTAATAACCACCCCGAGTCAAACAATCGCAACCGTTCAAAGTATAATCACGGGAATCAACTCGAAGACCGGAGTATATAAAAACTACTATCTGGGTTTAGTAAATTCTTCTGAGGGAGTCATAGGAGGCGATGGGTGTTACGATGACAGTGGCAACTTTATTGTGCTGATCAACAATAAGAAAGCTACTGATCCTACCTATGTACAGTTAGTGAGTTTCTTGCAGAATGATAAAACAGATCAATACCCTTATATCTACACCAACCCTGTCTTTGCATCCTACTATCCTCCTGCTGAAAGTCACGTTAACTTGACCAGAATCCAAGGGATTATCGACGGGACTATCCAACCACAAAACCCAGATATCTGTGCCGATTTTGCCGAGAGATTACACAATGAAGCCGAAAAAACTGGTATAAGGTGCGCATATGTAAGCATCGACTTAAGTGGTTATCCAGATCCCTCGCATCTTGGAATACCTTCTAACTCGGGACATGCCTTAGATGCCTTCCAAACCACGGATAGGGGTTTAGTTTATGTTGATGCTACTGGGTGGATTGCCACCGTACCACATCCTAGCAGATCAGTAGCAACGGTAAACTTGGTTGTCGGGCAACAGTATATTCCAGTGAGTTTATTTCCAGAATCCGGTTGGCAGTCCTCTAGCATCAGCATGGGGATAGTTACAAACATGGAAATATTTTGGGATGGAAGGTGGAATAACTGAGAAGATGAGGAATTGCGGGTACATCTACCACAAAAGCCGAGATATTCTGATGGTACTGACATGTGCGGCTATATGGATGAAGGTGGATGGGGATAGCTAGACAGTCAGGAGGATTAAAAATGAGCGAGGAAGTAGCGTTGGTGGTGGTTGGGTTGCATCTTATTTTTACCCCTAGCTATTATAGCTTGGTTGTTTAGAGGTTTATTTGATCATAACCCAAAACATAAAAAGAGGCACAAAAACGTAAGGGAATATATTTCCTCGCGCCGAAGAGGGACCGCAATAGTTGATACTGAACGAGGTATACTTGTCACTGCCGGCAGGGGTAAAGTATTCTTATTACCTGGGGGCGGAGCAAACCAGCATGAGTCAAGAACCCAGGCTGCTATGCGGGAACTTAGAGAAGAAACGGGGCTTAGTCCTATTCACGCCAAGTTTCTGTTTAGATATGTAGGCGGGGTCTCAAAATCACATGGTCATGGCTACTTTAGAGACCACCACACCGTATGTCTGATTGAGGCTATCGGTACTCCAAGATCTGGTCATGAGATAAAATACGTAGATTACTACAAGCCTGGAAGAAAGATTCACCTTTCCAGAACAACGAAGAAGATAATCTATAAATATTATGCCTGGAAGCGAAGACATTAAAATGTCTATTGGCGACGATTGATTTTTACTTTAAGAAGGCCATTGAAAGGTTATTGAAAACAACTTATTTGGCAAATTTCGTGTGTCATCGCGGGTAGTTCTCGGTATTGTCCCCATTGGTGGGCCTAAGGGCTATTTTGCTAAACCCAATGTTGAGACATTTTTTGACCTAACCATCTGCAACAAAATCACCTAACATTCTTTCTCCCTCGCTTTGTTTTAAACCGCAAATCTCTTGTTGATGTCATGATTTTCGTCAATGGCGCCAAAGAAGGTATCAAATTTAATGTGCGGTCTCCAGATACGCATTTAAAAAATTCGAGCTAGAAAATAATCGATGGCTATTGCGATTGGATGCCAAACGATATCATAAAAAGAGTTAAATACCGGTGAGGTTGATGTACTAAAAAATATAGCAACTACATCAACCTAGCCTCAAATATCATTTTTAAGCAAACGTTGAGTTGGGGTAGTCTTTGATAGAGGTGACGATGTATGAATATAAAACTTGATGTAGTGGATGAGCAAATATTGTTAGCGTTGAGGGAAGGTCCGCGGGGGCTCCAAAGCCTCGCTACTCTGTCTAGTATCAACTACAATACCTTGCGGCAACGCATAGACAAACTTATTCGTTATTCCTATATTGCAAAACCTAGATATGGGGAGTATGGCCTTACGGATAAGGGAAGAAATTTTGTCGACGAATTATCGTCACCTGTAGCACCTGATTTCGATGATCCCAATTTAAAGAAATTGATCACTATGCTTCCTTCAGAACTTCACCGTTCTTTTTTCCGTTTGGTAATTTCCGGTATCATAGCCAAGTATCTTCTTTTTGAAGTTTATGATGACGGTTATCCCGGTTTCATCTTGGGAGGGAGAACAAAGGGTTTTAAGACAGCTTCCGGCAAGGTCATATGCCGAATTTTCGGGCTGATTCCTGAAAGAAATATATACCCTTTATACATCGCCACACCCGGCGAGGTTGGAGTTCGCAGATTTAGATCCAAAGAAACAATCGGTTTTGATACCAGCGCATCATCATTCTTCGAGGAGCCCTTTATGGTTTTTGATGAATATGACAAAGTCAGCGATAAAAATATCAAACGAAATGTTCTTTTCTTCCTCGATGGCCGTTCAAAATTTAATGTTGAAGAAACAACTATCCAGAATCACGCTTGTTGCATGGTCACTTTGAATACAAATCTTCATAAGGAAAACCTCGACAGATTCGAGATCCCTGAGCCTTACATCCGTAGGTGTGTTGTCGCTGATACACAATATGTACAAACCGAACTGCGTAATGTTGATCTGGTCGCTAAAGAGATTTTCGAATTGAAGGATTTTCCCCGAATTAATTTGAAGCGACTCCAAATAAAGAGGACGACTTTAACGGATGGAGAATTTAATTCTCTGCGAAACTTGTTCTTAGCTTGTGTTAATGATGAATTTCAACCCCTGGTCGATACCATGCCTCTTGTAATTCTTACCTTGGGGCGCTCACCGCTTCTTGCTGATGATTTGCAGGAATCGGTCTATCAGACTATATGGGATCGCTTAATATGTTTAGAAAGCCTGGGTGGGTGTGTTCCTGGTTGGAGGGAATTGGTTAGCAAAGAATGGAATGGTTATAAACAAGCCAAACAGTCTGGAATCAAGAAACAATTGGCCGAAGCGGTGGCCAAAGAGCAAAGCCGGAAAACACTTATTGAAGAAAGAAAAGATAAGATATACCAAAAGACCGCAGAACAAATGAATACCAAGTATGAGTTGATCTATCAACGTCAATTATTAGTAAAGGAAATAAAAGATCATATTCCGCGGCTTCAGCATAAGCACCCTGAGTTTGCTAAAACTCTGGAAGTTTTGTGGAGAGAGGTGAATTCCAAAGCCGTTACTGAAGAAACGCTAAATATCTACCGTTTGACGTTCAACAACATAATTAACCAAAAGGTGCTTCCGGCATTTGAAGAAGAGAAGAAACAGCGGAAGTTGGAAGATGAAAAGCGTGAGCAACTAGCCGAGATTGACGCTCTAATAAGTAAGGTCAATACATTAAACCAGAAATACAAGGAATTTAGCATGAATGAGGTTAAACTTGAAAATTGGCTGGCTGAACTTTCGGAAGACCGGAAAAAGGTCGAAGGGGGAAATTACCCGGTGCAATTGTTGTCAGTTAGAATCGCGATTATTTTCGAAATGCCGACGTTGGAAGAAAAACTAGCCGAGCTAAAAAAGAAAAAAGAGGAAAGGAAAAAACAACGTGATATCGAACTGGGTAAGTTGAAATCCAGAATTAGGGAAATCAATTACTACCTTGGGCGAAAAAGGTTCGATGCGGCATCCAAAGAAGACCCAATCCTCATTCTCCAAAAATTGGGTATATTAACCTCTTTGGGATTTGATCCAGGACCGACCGAAGGACACTGGGAGTTGAATCAGTTGTCCGGGAAGTCAGAATATCAACCACCCACAGGAGTCTTCCTGGACATGGACATTAAAGCACATAACTATTCAGAAATTAAGATGTGGTTAAGCTGGCAAAACATATATCCTCTACTACGGATTGCCCACGAAAAGCTGCAAGGAGAGTTCAAGAGATTGGAGGATACCCCCTTGTTTCTAAATTAGTTATAGGCCAGAAGCGCTAACGATTTATTTTGATTCGAACTAAAGACACCATATAATGCACATTTATATGGCTGATGCGGGAGAAGACGAGGTCATATATCTAAAGATAGATTTTTTAAAACCCCGAAATAGCGGGACGATTAGCCCACAAGTTATTACCTAAATTATGGTGGAGACAATTGAGAGTTGAACTGTTATAATCTTGGGGAAGAACGCTATTGGGTATTAGTGCATGGAGACAGTTATGGACTTGAATGGTGTCATTAAACTTGTTGTCAGTATCCTAGCTTGCTTTGCCGCCGCTGGTATCGGAAGCCTTTTTACCTTTAAAACAATACCAAACTGGTACGCTGGACTAAAGAAGCCACCCTACACGCCACCCAACTGGGCATTTGGGCCAGTTTGGACCACCTTATATATCCTGATGGCAATTTCGGTCTTTCTTGTCTGGCAAAACGGATTGGCTATTAATGGTGCATTGCTGGCTTTTACGCTATTCTGGGTCCAACTTGTGCTTAACGCTCTATGGTCAATTATCTTCTTCGGGATGAAGTCGAAGGGGGGAGGAGTCATAACAATTATTATCCTGTGGCTCCTTATTCTG
>Ga0182017_10002365_pt1 | contig 14324 bp, 8 predicted proteins | sample 712E3DmetaG_FD_120492 | JGI IMG/M metagenome (GOLD analysis project Ga0182017, IMG submission 120492) | Permafrost microbial communities from Stordalen Mire, Sweden - 712E3D metaG | ecosystem: Environmental > Terrestrial > Soil > Wetlands > Permafrost | place: Sweden: Stordalen | collected... | reverse complement strand
GGCCGGCGTGGACCTGTTCTTCGGCCTCTCCGGCTTTCTCATTACATCGCTGCTTCTGCGCGAGGAGGATCGTGAGTTGCGTGCCGGGCGACCGCAACACTTCAGCCTGGGTCGATTCTACCTGCGCCGCGTGTTCCGCATCTTGCCTGCCTTCTACGCCGTATTTGCCCTGGACGCCTGCCTGCTCTCCCACTATCCCTTCGTGCCTTCAGCGGGTCTGCGCGAGATCCAGCACTCGGCCCTGGGCCTCTGGCCCTACGGCACTTTCTGGGCGAACTACGTCATTTCGTACGGGCCACGTTGGGCTGGGCACACGGTCCTGCTTCCGCGCGAGGCCTACTCTGTCTTCTGGTCTCTTTGCGTGGAGGAGCATTTCTATCTTCTCTGGCCGGTCTTTCTGTGTCTAGTCAAGCGAACTAGCGCGCGGGTGGCGGTTTCGCTCGCAGTTTGCCTCGCGCTGCCGCTGCTGCGCCACCTCGCCATGGCCACCGGATGGGATCAACCGTTGGCCGTCCACTTCGCCTCGCACTACCGGCTCGACAGCATTCTCTGGGGCGGCCTGGCCGCACTGGTTGCCGGGCGGATTACCTGGCGCGATTCAACCCGCCGGCTGCTGCTGGGTGCTGGGGCCGTGCTCATCGGCTTGCTGGTCGTGACCAACACCATGTCGGTGCGCCCGATCGGCAAACCCCTGGGATTTTCGGCAGGTTTTTCTTTGCTGGCGCTGACCACCGCCATTCTGCTTCTGGAACTGACCCGACGGCCGAATACCTGGTTTTGCCGGCTGCTCGAATTCCGGCCGCTGGTTGCCGTGGGCCGCGTCTCCTACGGAATGTACCTGCTGCACCTGCCGGTGATGGACCTGGCCATGGTCCTCCTCTTCGCGGTGCCGCGGCGACCGACGATCCTCAATCTCGGGATGGCTATCGTCTACTTCTGGTTCGTCACTTTTGCCGCCGCCCAAGTGCTGTATCACCTGGTCGAAAAGCGCTTCCTCGCGCTCAAGGACCGGTACCTTCACTGACCATCCTCGTGCGCTTTCCGACGCCTGCGGCGAGCGCCCAGCACCAACAACACGCCCAAAGCGAAAGCCGCCATGTCCGACGTGCCGTTGCTACGGCTTCCCACTTGGCAGGAAGAACCCTTGCTCGTCACCCCAGTCGTCCGTGGAGCCTGCGATCCTGCGTTCCCCGCCGAGCCCATGTTCCCCGCCAGACCGATATTTCCAGCCGAGCCCGCGTTCCCTGCCGAGCCCATGCTTCCCGCCAAACCCATGTTCCCCGCCGAGCCTATGTTCCCTGCCACGCCGATGTTCCCCGCCGAGCCCATGTTCCCTGCCACGCCGATGTTGCCCGCCGAGCCCATGTTCCCTGCCACGCCCGTGTTCCCTGCCACGCCGGCATTTCCCGCCGATCCCGTGGTCCCGGCCGAGCCGGTGTTTCCACCCGAGCTGGTCTTCCCGGCTGAACCCGTGTTTCCGCCAGAGCCAATGTTTCCCGCCGAGCCGGTGTTTCCGGCCGAGCCCGTGGCGCCCCCCGAGCCAGTGTTTCCACCCGAACCTCCGGTGGTGACCACGCCCGAGTCCTTGAGGACGATCACAGCTGCGTCCCCTCTGCCGCCATCCTTTCCGCCCACCACGCCAGCGTCAGGAATGACGGTGCCCGCCGGCAAGGCAGGGGCATCGGTGCGGAAGGGCGACGCAGGAAGCGCAGGCGTGCCTTGGTTGTACAGGCTGGCCGTGGGATTGCCAGCCCAGCAATAGCGCGCGTTCTTCGGCGCCGTGACCGAGGCGGCGGAGACAAGAATGGTCGAATCGGGCTGAATGACGGCGGTTGCAGTCACATAGTTGCCGTCGGCGCCAGCGATCTCAAACCCGGTTGCGGTGCCTCCCTTGAACGCCAGACCGGTTTCCACATGGGTGAAGGTGAGGCGTATCGAGCTGCCTTCGATGGCCATATGATCGTAAATCGGACTGTAATAGGCAAAGTCTGTTTGCCCGTAGGTGATCCCGCGCGCGGCCATGCCCAAACGTTGGCCTTGATCCTCCTTGTCCGAGGGATGCACATAGTTGGGGTCGCCGATGTCGATGTTGACCGATATGCCGGTGTCGGGAAGAATCTGGCTCGCCTGTAGCTGCGCTTCACGCAGCACCGGCCAACCTGAACTGGAGATGTTGTAGTTGGGCAGTTGGGTAATGAGGAAGGTGAAATCCTGTCCCCAAGCCTGGCGCCAGGAGTTGATGAGTCCGACCTGAAGATCCCGGTAGGTGTCTCCGCCCCAGGTCACCGACTCACCTTGATACCAAACCACCCCGCGGATGGCGTAGGGGATCAAAGGCGCAATCTGGCCGTTGTAGCAAATGTATGGATTGTGGACGTTGGTGTAATTGGGATTCGCCTCGAACTGAGCCAGCAGGGTGGTCACCGAAGGTATGGCCTGAATGGACTCTTTTGACATCCAGCACTGCAGGCAGCTGCCACCACACGAACTGTGAATCAGGCCAATGGCCACACCGTTCAGATTATTGAACAGCTCTCGCGAGAAGAAATAGCCGATGGCGGAGATGCCAGGAGCCGTTTGCGGTGAGACCACCAGCCAAGTGGACTTCGCGCTGCTCGTGTTGGACACCGGAGTCGCGGACGGTCGCCCTGAAAAATTGGTGGTGCGGATGAGTGGGTAGTTGGCGGCAGCGATTTCTGTCGCTGCGTCTTTCATAGCGCAGCCCGCGTACCCACACTGCATCGTGTAGCCCATGTTGGACTGTCCCGAGCCGATCCAGACTTCCCCCACATAGACGTCTGCCACGGTTACGGTTGACGATCCGGTCACGGTCATGGAAAAGGGTCCGCCTGCGTCTTGCGCCGGAAGGCGTACCGTCCATTTCCCGTCGGCCCCCGCCGTGCCGGTGGCTTGCTGCGTGCCGAGCTTCACCGTGATGCTTTGGTTGGCCGTGTCTGTACCCCAGACTGGCACCTCCATGTTGCGTTGCGCGACCATGTGATCGCTGAACAGGCCCGGCAGGGTGACCGCCGCCGCGACCGGCGCGCTGCTGCCAAGCCAGACCATACCCGTCGAGAGAAGAAGCAAAACGCCCCCCCGCTCGCTTCCCCCTTCGGGGACTTCGGGACCTGCACCTTCCCCACCACCCCCGCTCGCTACGCTCGCGCCCTCGCGCTCGGCCTCGCGCGATGGGCTCCGGCAGGCAAAGCCCGCCGCCGCCCGCGCGGCAATCCCGGATTTGCGTCGCGTCCCTTCGTTGCTCCTCGGTCGCATACGTCGAGTATTTTCCCTCGTCGCGCCTCGGGCCGCTCGCAACTGGGCAATTTCGCTCGGTCCGGCAAACCGTGCTCTAGGGGGGCGCCGCCGGCCAGGCGGTCAGGAGCAGCACGTTTTTCCCAACCTGCAGCCTGGGGAAACAGCGAGCTGACCAGACCAAGACGCGATCTTCGCCAAGCGCGCGCTCGGCCTCGACCATGCGTGGGCACAGGGCCTGCCGGCTGATCTGGTCGACGAACCCGGCCGTCGCGTCGGGTGCAAGCAATACCCGTTCGACCGGCACGGGCACGCGGTAGTTGACGGGCGGACCGGCCTCGAGGGGAACCCCTGTGGGCAGCGCGACCATGCCGCGCGCGCCGGCGATGATCAAATTGTCAAGCTGCGGGCCGAAGTCAACCGGGCCAAGCCAACTGGCGAACAGCAGGTTGGGGCATTGCAGCGGCACGCTACGGTGAGCACCCATGCGCGGGTCGTTCGACAAGGCCAGACTCGATTTTCCGTCCGCCGCTTCGCACATGAGCCGGCGAAATGCCTTCTGAAATGATTCCCTGACGACAGCCTGAGAAAACGTGGGGAGATCGATCCGAGAGAAGATGACCAGCGGTAGGGACGCCGGAGCCAGGAACAAGAACAAGGGGCACAGTGTGATGGCCAGCGCTAGCCGGCTCCGCGTAAGGCGACCGAGGGTGGGCGGCCATGAGGCAGGGGCCAGGCAGGACAAGGCCGCCACCGCGATCAGGTAGCCGGTTTCGGCGCAGTAGAAGACTGCGTAGAACGCGACATTGAGAGCCACCGTCGCCCACATGGTCCGGCGCCATGTCCCCCCTCCCCTCGACCAGGCGACCAGCGGGATGGCCGCAATGGCGCTGCTGACCAAGGCGATATTCGCGTTGGTGATGACCATCTTCCAGGTCGCGCGTGCGCCGAACACGCTGTCGGTCGCACCGTAGAAGTCCGTCAGCAGTGCGGCCGTGGCACGACGGTAGAGAGTCCAGCCGCCAGAGAACGCGACCAAGGGCACCGCCCAGAGTGACACCGCCAGCACGCCCACGAAAAGTGCCAGCAGCCAGTCTTTCCACGGTCGCCGCCAGAACACCCAGAGCAACATGGGCGACAAGAGCAGCGGTATGTTGGGGCGCACGGCGCCTGCCAGGGCGAAGGCCGCGACCAGCAGCAACCGGCGAGCCAGCGTCGAGCGGTGGACCACGGCCGCGGTGGCACCGAAGAGGAGGAAGGTGGAGAGGGCCTCGGCGGCGTGAGACTGGCCGTCCGAGCCGTACTTGACCAGCATGGGGTGTAGGGCCGCCAAGGTCGCGGCCAGCAGCGGGCGCGAGATGCCCTTGGGTTCATCGAGAAACTGGCGACAGGCCCAGTAGCTGGCCGGAATGCACAACAGGCCGCACAGGCGACTTCCCCACTCGGCGATTTCCACGGGGCCAAGACTTGGGACCAGCCAATGGATCAGCTTGAGTCCCAGCACGTAGCCGGGGTAACCCGGGGGATGCGGCTGCTGCTGCAACAGATCGAATCGGATGGCCGACAGCCCGAAGTTGATCGAGTCGATGTCGGCTCCGCCGTCCACATGCAGCGCCCGCATGAGCAACAGGTCGACCCACACGAGCAGTCCCAGCACGACCGCCACCACCGCCGTGCGCTGCCTGCTTTCCGACCATGAGAATCTAGGATTCATCGGACGGGGTTCCGGACGACAAAATACCACGCGGCCGGGAACGTCGTGATCGAGACTCGAGGTCAGGAAGGGCGATCCCGCGGGGCGACCTGAATGCCTCATGCCTCGTGGCACCGCCGTCCGCGACTAGCCATTTGGCATTTCGTTGCTACAACTTATCTCCTATGATATGTATATGCCATGAAATGGCAAGCGCTCCTGGCCCTGGTGGCCGACGAGGCGCTTTTCTCTTCGGCGCTGTTGTTGGCCGGGGACGTGTCAGCCGCGCAGGTGCGCCTGCAGTTGTCCCGCTGGGTGAAGGCCGGACGGCTGCTCCAGCTCCGACGCGGGCTCTATATTTTGGCACCCACCTGGCGCAAGGCCGAGCCGCACCCATTCCTGATGGCCAACCGACTGCGGCGTGGATCGTATGTTAGCCTGCAGTCCGCCCTGGCCTATCACGGGGTCATCCCCGAGCATGTGCCGATGGTGACCAGCGTAGGGCCGGGTCGCCCAGAGGCGGTGCGCACGCCCTTCGGTGCATTCCAGTTCAACCACCTCGCCGGGGCGCTCCTTTTCGGCTACTCCCGCGTTGAGGTTGCCGCCCGGCAGTTCGCCTTCGTGGCTTCGCCGGAAAAAGCCCTGCTTGATCTGGTTCACCTCACGCCGGGGGCCGACTCTGCCGAGTACCTGCGGGAACTTCGCTTGCAGAATCCCGCGGCCATCAGCCTGTCGACGCTCGACGCGCTGGCGCGGCGAAGCGGAAAGCCCAAACTGGTCCGGGCAGCCCGACTTGTCCGGCCTCTGCTCGCGGCGGAGCAAGGAGATTCGCTGTGAAGGAATATCTGCGGCAACTGGCCGCGCAGGCAGACAATGATCTCGCTCGCGGGTGTCTGGTGCGGGAGTACCTTCAAGCGCGTGTTCTCGAATCGCTACAGGACAGCGGGGTATTTCTGCGCTGGGCCTTCGTGGGCGGCACCGCACTGCGCTTCCTGTTCTCCATTCCCCGGTTCTCGGAGGATCTCGATTTCTCACTCGCGACGCCGGAAGCTGAGGCTGGTTTCAAGTCGGCACTGACCGAGGTGAAGCGAGCGCTTCTGCGCGAGGGCTACCGGGTTGACATCAAGAGTAGCGAACACAAGACAGTGGCCTCGGCGTGGGTACGATTTTCCGGGCTCCCGCACGAACTGGGTCTGTCGCCTCACGCGTCCCAGGCCCTGTCCATCAAGGTGGAACTGGACAAAAATCCGCCGCCAGGGGCCCGCATCGAGACATCCGTGGTCCGCCGGCACGTGACTCTCAACCTCTGCCACCACGACAGGGCCTCTCTCTTTGCGGGAAAGCTGCACGCCGTTCTCAATCGTCCCTGGACCAAGGGCCGCGATCTCTACGACCTGGTCTGGTATCTGGCGGATCGCACCTGGCCAGCGCCCAATCTGTCATTGCTCAACGCCGCGCTGGCGCAGACCGGCTGGAAGGGCGCCGTCATGACAACGGCAAACTGGCGCGGTGAACTCCGTCGTCGAATGAAGAAGCTCGACTGGGATCGCGCGCGCGCCGACGTGCGACCATTCTTGGAACGGGAGCGCGACATCGACCTTCTGACCAAAGAAACGCTCGCTGGTCTGTTGGGCGGACCCGACAGGTCGCGGGGTCCGAAACGATAGCCGCTCGTCAGTGCGCGCCCTTTTCCAGCAACCTACGCCTGAGCGTGCCGTCGTTGCCCGCCGCCTGTAGCGGTGTCAGGCCCATGCGATCAGGGAGGTTGGGGTTGGCACCAAAATCTAGCAGCGCGCCCACTATCTCGTGGTCCCGACGGCGCAGGGCCTCGTGCAAGGGTGTTTCTCCGGCGGAATCGCGCGCGTTGGGACTCGCGCCTTTTTCCAGGAGCATGCGCACGAAGCTGGCCTCGCCCATGCGGACGGCTTCGTGAAGCGGCGAGAGTTGACCGTCCGCTACGTTCGGTTGCGCTCCGCGGTCGAGCAAAGCACGCAGGCGTTCGGTGTCTCTCGCTTCCAGTGCGTCCGACAGGCTGCCGCGCGCGCGGGACGACTCGCGGGGCGCCCATGGGGCTGAGGGCTCCAGCGGAGTCCTGCGCGGCCGGTGTTGCGGCTTGACGGCAACGGGTTCTGGCCGCGCGGCCTTGGTCGCAACTGGATTCTCCTGCACCACCGCGCTTGCAGTCGCTGCGGGAGTCGTCACCGGCGTCGGTTTGTGGCGACTGCACCAGTAAAGTGACGTGCCCAGACCGACCAGCAGCAGGCCTGGCCCAATGAACTTCAACAGACGCACCACGCGCTGGTTGCGGCCGGGTGGTTGGCTTTGGCGAACGGCCCCGGGTTGCAACAGTGGCTGCAGGGCCTGCCGAATCTCAGACGGGGTTTGAAAGCGGTCTTTGGGCTCCTTGGCCATCATCTTGGCGACAATGGGGTCGAGCAACGCCGGCGCGCCGGGCTCCGTCTGCGACAGATGGGGAATGGGGTCGCGAACGTGTTTGAGGATGACCTCAAGGTGGGTGGTTCCACCGAAGGGCGGCGCGCCCGCCACCATGTGGAACAGTACGCATCCCAAGGAATAGATGTCGACCAGAGGGCCGGCGTTCTTGGTGTCGCTGGCCTGCTCGGGCGCGATGTAAAAGGGACTGCCCATCACCATCCCGGTCTGGGTCAGATTCAGTTCGCTGCCGAGCTGCTTGGCCAAGCCCAGGTCCGCCAGTTTGGCAACGCCCTGCCTGTCGATCAGGATGTTGTCTGGCTTGATATCCCGATGCACGATTCGGTGAGCGAAGGTCAACTCCAGCGCGTCGAGGAGCTGCACGGCGATGGTGAGCGCCTGGGCGACCGGCAGGGCGCCCTGTTCGTCCAACAGTTTTTGCAAGCTCTGGCCTTCGACCAATTCCATCACCAGGAAATGCACGCCCGCGTCCTCGCCCACATTGAACACGCCCACGATGTTGGGATGGCGCAGCTTGGCCGCGGCCCGGGCCTCGCGCAGCAAGCGCTCGCCCGCATTCGGCCCCAGCGCCTCTAGGGGCAACATCAGCTTGAGCGCGACGGGAATGTCGAGCGCCAGGTGATGAGCTTTCCAAACCGCGCCCATACCCCCGACGCCCAGCAAATGCAGCAGCCTGCATCCACCGATCACGCGACCGGCGAGACTGGGATCTGCGGCATGGAAATCACTGGTGGCCAAGGCGAGGGATGCATACTACCTCGCACGGCGTGAAGACGCGCACTGGTGATGGCGCCTCCGCCCTTGGGCCTCCAGCGTCCAGCCTGCCCCTTTCAGTTGAGCGTGACGTCCATCGCGGCGCCGGTGTAGGTCACGGTCTTGTCAGGCGTGGCGGTGGAGGGATAGCCGACCGCCTTTCCCGCAGCGACGCGAACGACCTGGAATGTTCGCGAGGCGAGCATCCCGGTGAATGAGCCCTGGCGGGCACCGATGCTGAGTGTCTTTGTGGCGTCGGTCCACTTGAGCGCGATCTGCGAAAATGCCGCGCTCTCGTAGTCGTAGGTCGTCCCCTGGTCCTCGTAGAGCGTGAAGGTTCCGTCAGCGCCGCCATAGACATACAAGGTAATGGGATCCGCGGGCTTCTCGCTGGTGTACTGCAGGTCTGGGCCGAGAGGCACGATTGATCCCGCGCGCACGTAGACCGGCATGGCGTCGAATGGGGCCGGAGCAGCAGGAACCGTGGCTCCGCCCGCAGCGGCCGCGCCCGTCCAGAACAGGTACCAGTCGCCCGGCGTGCTGGGCAGATACACGGATCGCGTGGTGGCCTGGTAGGTGGTGACCGGCGCAACCAGGAACGCGGGACCGAACATGTACTGGTCGCCGATCTCGCGCGCGGTCGTGTCGCTGCGGAAATCCATGACCAGGGGACGCATGATGGTTCCCGCCCGTTGGGTGACGGCCCCGGCCAACGAATATATGTAGGGGAGCATGCGATAGCGTAGCTTGTCGAACTTGAGCATCGCCGCATAGGCTGCGCTGGTGTTGCCGCCGAATTGCCAGATCTCACGGTAGGGCGCCTGACCGTGCACGCGCATGAGGGGCAAGAAGGTCGCGTACTCGAACCAGCGGGCGTTCAGTTCCTGCCATTCGGCCGTATCGGCCGCGGTCGGGTTGGCTGCTGCGAAACGAGTTGGCACCGCGAATCCGCCGCTGTCGAGCGTCCAATACGGCATGCCCGACACCGAGAAGCCCAGGCCGGCGGGAATCTGTTTCTTCATCGCCGTCCAGGTCGATGAGATGTCGCCCGACCAGGTGGAGGCCGCGTAGCGCTGCATCCCGGCGAAACCGTTGCGGGTCAGCATGAACACCCGCTGGTTGGGCGCGGTCGCGCGCTGGCCCTCGTACACGGCCTGGCTGTTCACCAAGGCGTAGGCGTTCAACATGCGCGAGCCAGAACCCAGCGCGGTCGGGTTCATGTGCGTCTGGTTGGTCGTCACCTGCGAGCTGATGCTGGTGAACGGGCCTTCGACGATCTCGGGCTCGGTGGCGTCCATCCACCAGGCGTCGATACCCAGCGAGAAAAGCGCCGTGTTCATTTGCGACCAGTACATGGTCCGCGCGCCGGAATTGAAAGCATCGTAGAAAGTGAAGTTGTTGCCAAGGAAGTCCTTCTTGCCCTCGGTGATGTTCGGTGTGTAGACGTATCCCTTGGCGTTCAGCGCGGTGTAGTTCGCGGTGGTGGGGTAGAACTTGGGCCACACCGAAATCATCAGCTGGGCGTTGTACGTGGTGTGGATGGTCTTGATCATCCCCGCCGGATCCGGATAACGGGTCAAATCGAACTGGTGCGAGCCCCATTGATTGGCCACCCAGTACTGCCAGTCCTGCACGATGTTGTCGATGGGTGCGCTGCGACTGCGATAGCCCTGAAGAACGTCGGTGATTTCCTGCGCGCTCTGGTAGTGCTCGCGGCATTGCCAGAACCCGTAGGCCCACCGAGGCATCATGGTTGCCTTTCCCGTCAGTAGCCGATAGCCCGCGACCACGTCGTCCAGTTCCGGCCCGTAGACGAAGTAGTAGTCGGTGCCGTCGGCCACCTGCGACCAGAACGAGGTGGTGCGGTTGGCGACCGGCGGCTTCCACAACAGACGAATGATGTTCATGCCGTCGCCGTTCCATTGCAGGCGCACCGGTACTGCCTGACCGGCGGTCAAAGTGACATGGGCGATGTCTTCGTTGGGCAGCCAGTTTTGCCGCCAATGATTGATCACCATTTGGCTGTTCACGGTCAGCTGGGTCGTCCCCGAAGAATAGGTCCGGAAGGTGTAGTCACCCGTGACTGTGGGCGTGACTGTCCCCGACCAGTCCTTGGTGTTGCCGGTGGCCGGGCTGACGTCGCCGGCCACGCCCGTCGTCGCGTACAATCCAGTGGTGCCAGGCAACGGCACGGAGTCGGTCAGGTCACCGAAGCGAGTGAACGAGGTGTTGTCCCAGAGAACGCCGTAGCCGCGACTCGATACCAGATAGGGAATGAAGACCTCGGTGTTGTACTGGTGCAGATCCAGATCGGTGCCCTTGATGTCAATGAGCCCGTGCTGGTGCTGGCCCAGGCCGTAGAGCGACTCGTCGGCATTGGGTGCCCATTCCTGACGGACGCTGGTGGTGGCCTCGCCCTGCACCGTGGCCGCAGTCAGAGTGCGGCCGCCGGCCGTATTCTCGGCCAGGATGGTTTGCCCGGTGGGATCGAGGAAGGTCACCTGGCCCGCGGTGGTATCGACCTGAACCGTCAGTTTCGCGGTGGCGAGCTTGGTTAGATTGCCCGCCGTGGTGGTGGTGAACGAGGTCGGGACACATTGTTTGGCTGCCGTGGTCAGGCTGGCGCGGGTGAAGAAGGTCGCGCTCTTGGCGCAGGCGACGCGGATCACGTTGTCCGCACACGCCTCGATCTTCAAGGTTCCGCAGCCCGCGCTCAGAGAAAGCCCACCTCCGGTGGAGGAAGCACCTCCAGTTCCGACGCCGCCACTGCCACTGATACCGCCCGCGCTGCCCGCCGCGCCTGTTGTTCCGGACCCGGCGGCGCCTCCGCCCGCCGCGCCCCCACTTCCGCCCACGGCGCCTGCCCCGCCGGTCCTACTCCCACCTGCGCTGGTTGTCCCGCCGGGGGAAGACGAACTCGCTCCGCTGCCCGCGATGCTGCTGGAACCGCCCCCGCTGCCCGCGCTCGTAGTCCCGCCGCTTGGGCCTGCACCGCCTCCGCTGCCCGCGCTGCTGAAAGCGCCACCACTGCCCGCGCTCGCGCTGGTTGCTCCGCCGCTGGGAGACGTGCTGCCCCCGCTGCCCACGGCGGAGCTGGAGCCACCACCGCCACCCGCGCTGATGCTGCCCGCGTTGGCCCCCGCACTGCTTTGGCCGCCCGAGCTGGAGGAACCTGCGCTGGCGCCCGCGCCGCCCTTGCCGCCGGTGCCAGGGCTTCCGTCAGTCTTGGAATTCCCCCCGCTGCAGGAAACCAGCCAAGCAGCGGTGCCCATTGTCAGAATTGCCCAGCCTGGAAACCTATTCATACCGGCTCCTTGCGAGAATGATGAAGCGTGCTCCCATCCCAGAAGCACAAGACTACAAGTTGTCAGTTGCGCCAGGAGGACAAAATGGTCCACGTCGGCGCATAGTCCGGCGATAGCCGCGGGAGGTCTTGGCCGTGTAGCGAACTCTTCGAAGGTACCCATGATCGCGTAGGCGAAGGCGGGCTTCGCCCGCCGGAGCCAGAGCGCGGGAGGGGTTGGCGAGGCCGAGCGCGAGGGCGCGAGCGCAGCGAGCGGGTGTGGTGGGGAAGGTGCAGGTCCCGAAGTCCCCGAAGGGGGAAGCGAGCGGGGAGGAGGTGGTGGGTGGGGGCCGAAGGGCGGAGCGAACCCTTTGAGGGTTCCCATTAGAGTCGCATGGTAGGCTCGTGCCCATGAGCGAATCAGCACGCCCGCCCGCATCGGATGCAAACCACCCCAAGGCTGGTGGCCGTGGAGCGCGGTTTTCCGCGACCATGGACCAGGCAGCCGCAGCACTGAACTCCAGCGTGGCGTTCGATCGCCGGCTGTTGCGCGACGACGTGCGCGGCAGCCAGGCCCATGCCCGCATGTTGGCAGCGGTCGGCCTCATCTCGAATGAGGACGCCGAGGCGATCAGGACCGGCCTCGACCGCGTGGCGCAGGAATTCAGCGAGGGCGGCCGCGCCATGGATCCGGCCCTGGAAGACGTTCACATGAATGTCGAAAGCCGGCTGATTGAACTGATCGGCGACCCAGGGCGCCGCCTGCACACCGCGCGCAGTCGCAACGATCAGGTGGCCACGGACATGCGGCTCTTTGCGCTCGCGGCGGCCAGCGAGATGGTGGCGGGCATCGACCGCGCCCGCGTGGTGCTGTGCCGGCGCGCACGCGAGCACGCGTCCACTCTCTTGCCTGGCTACACCCATTTGCAGCGGGCGCAAGTCATCACCCTGGGCCATCACCTGCTGGCCTACGCCGAGATGCTGGGCCGCGATCGGGGCCGCTTCCTCGACGCCGCTTCACGCGCAGCCGAGTGTCCGCTGGGCTCGGGCGCGCTGGCCGCCACGTCGCTGCCCATCAAGCGCGAAATGACCGCGACCGCGCTGGGGTTCCGCGCGCCCACGCACAACAGCCTGGATGCGGTTTCCGACCGCGACTTCTGCGCCGAGCTGGCCTTTGCCTGCGCGCTCTTGGGTGTGCATCTCTCGCGTCTGGGCGAGGAACTGGTGCTGTGGTCGTCGACCGAGTTCGGCTTCGTGCGCCTGGGCGAGGGCTACTGCTCGGGCAGCTCGCTCATGCCACAAAAACGCAACCCGGACATCGCCGAGTTGTTGCGAGCCAAGTCGGCGCGCCTGCTGGGCGACGTGGTTGCGCTTCTGACCGTGTCCAAAGGGCTGCCGCTGGCCTACAACAAGGATCTGCAAGAGAGCCAGGAGCCTTTCTACGACGCCATCGAAACCACGCGCCTGTCCTTGGCGGTCCTGCCTGGTCTGCTCACCGGACTGGAGTTCAACGCCGAGCGCATGAAGGAGACAGCCCGCGATGCCGCCCTGGGCGCCACCGACCTGGCCGAGCACCTGGTGCGCGAAGGCGTCCCCTTCCGCCGCGCGCACGAGATCGTGGGCCATCTGGTCCGCCACGCCGAGCGTCTGGGTGTTGCACTCAACGCCGTGCCCGAAACGGAACTGACTGGCATCGCGCCCGAATTGCATCCCGCCTGCCTGCAGACCTTGAATCCCAATCAGGCCGTCGCAGCCCGCACCGTGATCGGCGGTCCCGCGCCCAGCCAGGTCATGCACGAAGTGGAACGCCTGGCGACGGAACTGCGCGCACTGGGCTTCGAGGTGTAGGGCCGCAGGGCGCACCGGAAGTGGTGGGATCCAACACGTCCTCAACCGCGGCGCCGGCGGCGTCCGAAGTCCACTCGACTGCTGAGGAAACGGGAAGAGAGTACCTCTCTTGTTCTCCTAGCCGGCAGCCGGGTTTTATCCGACAGTGATATTGGCCGCATCGTCGGAAGGGTCCACGGGGAAGTCCGCGAAATCACGTGCGTCGTCCAATTGATCTTGGTCGGCAAGGCATGCGACTATCGTTGGGATATTGAATATTTTTCGGAGGATAATGGTAGTTGGACAGACCGGTTACTCGTCAAACTTGAAGATTAGGGGGAAGACGACATCGATCGGTTGGTCAGTCTGAGGGGGAAACCGCATTATGGCGATCTCCGACGAAAGGCAGCCCAGGAAGCCGAACGGAACACCATTGGTATCATTGACCGAGCAAACATTTGCCACGGAACCGTCGCGGCTGATCGTCCACTGGACCTTCACTGTTACTTCGAGGTTACGGTCGTCCGAAAGGGCGTTCTCGTAGCATCTCTTTAGCCGCGGGACCTGTCCATGGAATACGCTTGCAATTGATTCTGCATTCTCACGTTCAGCGTCCGTGATTGCGGCTTTTGCTGGATCGGGAATGTGCTGGACTGAGGAGGAAATGCAACGGGGCATACCTACCTTCTCGAAACGTTGTGGCGCAGGCTGAACCACTGACTGGAAACGTTGTGGAGCAGGCTGAACCACCGATCGGGAGGTGGAACAGGCAACGCTCGCGCAGACAGATAGAACTGCCAAGAGTACTCGGCCCATGCCTCATTGTGTCGTGCGACGAGGCCGTCCATAGAGCCGTTGCAACAGACGGTGGCGCCGCACGGACATCGTGTAGAATCGAAGCGTCGGCTCAGCGGCGCCCCCGCTGCTTATCGGCAAGGCGTTAGCCCGGCCAACGCAGAAGAATCCAGCGATACGGTATCTCCTGTGATACCATCAAGTGGTGCGTGTGGTTCTTGATACTTCTGTGCTCGTTGCGGCCTGGCGGTCAAGCCTTGGCGCATC
>Ga0182017_10002363_pt1 | contig 14334 bp, 9 predicted proteins | sample 712E3DmetaG_FD_120492 | JGI IMG/M metagenome (GOLD analysis project Ga0182017, IMG submission 120492) | Permafrost microbial communities from Stordalen Mire, Sweden - 712E3D metaG | ecosystem: Environmental > Terrestrial > Soil > Wetlands > Permafrost | place: Sweden: Stordalen | collected... | reverse complement strand
GAGGCTAAACGAACGTAGTGATTATTTGTATTTAGTTCATTTCCCAATACTTCAACCGCATTTAACGACCCTAGACTGCCTAAAGCATTTATAGTTGCTGTCTGCACAAAGGAATTGCCGTCTTGAAGCAAGGGAGATAATTCATTAACTATCGAATTATCTCCTATCTTCCCGATAGCTCGAACGGCAGCTTCTCTAATTCGGCTGTTGTTGTTTTTTAAATAGGTTGTTAATAATTTAGCTTCATCCGAACCACCAATTTCCCCTAGCGCAAAAATAGCAGCTTCAACATCTGTTTCTAATAATTTGGAAATTGGCTGAATCAAATCAATATCCATAGATTGTAATGCTTTTATTGCACGCGATAATGTTATTTTATCGTTCCCTTTGAAAGCGTGAGTATAAAAACTGATTAGGCTGTCAGCATCATTTTGCTCAATTATTACCCACAACTCATCGCCAAAACGGCGCCTACCGATTTCTTGTTTTTTAATCGATAGACGGTTCTCATCTGCCATAATACCCTCATTTTGTCGTCTTCGTTATTTGTCGATTTAATTCATTGTGTCATTCTGTGCATTACAGCTAAGTCGTTAATATGACCTTTCTCATCAGAAAGGATGTTATAGAAATCATCCCAATCGTTCCAAGTCCCGGTACGGCAAAAACCTACGATTGGAGAGATACAGAAAGTATCGCGTGTTAAATTCCTCGCTCGTTTCCATTTTTGATAATAAGGTGGTGTTTTATAATCCACATAGAAAAATACATTAAGCCAAGAATTGTAGACAGAACTAGATTCCAGTAGGGTTACAACAACGTATTCCGCCAACGATTCACTGACGTCTATTGGCAGTCTGTCAAACCAACCTGGTTTTACCGGTTTCCATTTGTCGTGCATGTTAATTACGGAAGTGTGAATATATGCATGAGCATGTTCGTGGAGTCTGACTAGTTCTCTAATGACAGGGTAAACACGTTCGGGCTTTTGGGGCGAAATATTACGGGCACTTTTCATGATTTCATCTTCATAAAGTACAATTATGCCGATGCTAGGGTAATAAGTGCCTAAGATATCCCAAGCGCCTCGCCGTTCATCACCCGGGTTGTTGCCTGGCGCAAAGAATTCGGGCCTTGGTAAATAACTTGAACCAGGGAGCATTGTTAAATCTAATGAAAGCGACATCAGTCCTCCCTATCTCCGATAAATGATAAACTTGAAATTATCTCCTAAAATTAGTTTTTCTGCGTTTCGTTTTTAAAGAAAATAGATATAAACAATTGCAGTAGAACTTGATCCTTGTGAGCTAATGTCCCCCTAAAACCGGAATTTGGACTTTTTTTAAAGCCTCTGCAATAGAAAATTCCAGTTGTTGTGCTTCTTCATACCCCATTGGATTCAGATGTTCGTAAAGACTGGGCAAAAGACATTTCTTGGCATATTCCCTCGCTGATGGTGCATCTTTATGTCCTTCTTTATGATTTTGGAAACGTTCCTCGGGGGACAACCCCGTCATTCCCACATAAAGAGCATAGTTTCCGGACTCTCCAAACTTTTCAAGTAGGATAACATAAACGTTGTGTTTTCCTTCTGTAATTGAATGGAACTCTCTTGTAATTCCAGCGGCAGTCTCCAGCCAGTGGACCGGTTTTAAATTTAAATTAATTAAATGTTGCTCTATTTTTTCTATTTTATTATGTTTTTTCGTAGATAATTCGGCAAAGCAATAACTGATGATTTCAACATTTTTTGAATCAACTACTTGATCCAATTCGGCACTAAGTTTAGCACATATTTCATTTTTGCTAACATTGACATAAGGTCGATACTTTTTAGTTTTTGAAGATTTAGTCATATCTCCTCATCGAACACATTATATTTAAATTGATTCAGCAAACAGTTCAAGAACCTTAGCCGATGGGTAGGTTGATAAGGACGCAATGCCATTGGCGAGTTCAATAGGCAATAGGGCTCCTTCAAAGCGATTGCTTAATATTTTAGGTAAGGTGGCAACGATATTGTTGATTCCTATTAAATGAGATACAGAAGGAGTTTTAACAAACTCTCCCTTTTCACCAGTAGGTATATTTATCACCATTTTGTGATAATCATTTATTTTGATAAAGGTCTTAGCCCCATAATTAGTGTCCGAGCCGTACACTCCTCTCAAATTAGAATGTTGTATTTCATTTCTGATGTAGTCGTTATCCGGAATAAAAATCGTCCCATCAGGAGCATCTTTTCCGATTAGTTGTAAATGGTCAAAGAAAGCGCCGCTTTTTTCTTGCCCAATCATAGCGACCTCAATTCCATTGTCTTTAGCAAATTTAAAAAATCTTCTGATCGGTGCCGCTAATTTAGCCAGCGTGGCACGTAGAGATAAAGGTCCATCTTTAACTAAAAGACAATTTTTTAAAACTTCTCTATCATTTTCCCAAAAATATCTAATGGGAGTGAGTATCATTAATGTCTCACTTACTGCCATATAATCAGAAGCGACCTGATTAGGCGCGTAATCCTCTTGCATATTTAGGTGCAAGCCAAACATATCAGTAATAAAAATCTCCCCGCCGCAACTGGGGCATTTTCCTTTTTCCTCATTAAAAGGTAATGTTGCAACATTTTGATCGCAATGGGGACAACCGAAGTCTTCAAGTTTCGTTTTTGGATTTGTATTCCACTTTTCATATGCAATCCACTTTAAAGTTTCCATCATTGCCCCATCTAGAGCGTTATTAAGACCTTTATCCTTCACCGACTCATATAGAATTTCCCTAACCGTGTGATAAATGGTTTGTCCTTTAATTTGGACGTGTCTGAGCGGGAAAGCAGTAGAATGGAAAAGCGCAGCTCTTTCCATAGCATCCTTTAAAGCAAATGGATTAGGAGTTTCTCTATCCAATTTAGAGATCGCATATTGATCTAGTTTCATCAGCGCGGTTTTAACAAAAGCTATTGCCTTGTGAGGTGGTTGGGGTGACTCTATTGTTTGGATAGACCCGTCTGACGAAAAAATAATATTAAGTTCTTTGCCAGCTTTAGGCAATGGTTGCCACGTTGCTTTCGAAATATCTGGGGTATAATCAGGGTCCTCAAAGTTTTGACAAAGTTTTTGAACGAGAGGACATTTTATTACTTCCAAATGTCCCAATTTACTCGCTCTTTCGCCCGGTAATCTGTTCCCTTTTTGATACGGCATCTTTATTTCACCTTCTGAGGAGGAGTAAACCTTAATGCTTGCATTGAAACAACAAATCTATGAGACCGGGTAAGCATACGAATGTAACCAACAGTCTTCGCCTGTAAAATATCGTCTTTCAAACTGTCATAGGCAATATTAACTTTAGCTAGCCTAGTCACATCATCCTGAGAAGCCAAATGAGCGACGAAAAAGTTTTCCGTTTGCGCCAATAGATCTGGATTAATAGAAGTGGGGGATTGGGTTGAATATACCATTCCGATGTGGTATTTCGCTCCTTCTTTAGCTATGCGTCGGTAGATATCGACATTGTCCTCATCTTTGACCGGGAACAGGTTGTGCGCCTCTTCGAAATAAAGCTGCAGATAGTGACCTCCTAGTTGATTATTGGAGAATTTTTCAACTTGATTATGAAAAATAGAAGTAGATAGATATTCTGAAAAATAATTCATTACTTCTGGGGCTGCATTCCCAAGATCTATAATTACGGTTTTTCCATCATCCAGGGACTTAATTATTTCTTTAACAAAATCGCCAGCATCCGGGTCATGATATTTGCGGAATCCCTGAATAATTTTAGGCCCAGCACTTATGGTTGAACTCGGTTTTAAAAAACCTAAGAGGGCACGATCATCGGCATCGAAGAGATCTTTCCCTGCTGTTGAAGATTCTAATTTGGAAAAACGATCTGTTTCAATAGCTTTTTCGAATTCAACAGCCAATGAATCTAAGTTGTCAATCACAGGGCATTGGGATATATCACCGACCTGGTAGATCCTGCAACGAGTTTTTTGATTAATTTCCGGGCTAAATTTCAAAATGGATTTTAATTTTTGAGTATTTGAAGGGAAACCTGCTCTATGCAAGATGGCCCAATACATCAGTATCTTTCTTCTGGCTCGTTTTGCATCACCCTCTGACATTTCTTTTATTGATTCGATCGATGGAATATCGACTGATAAAAAGCTAGTGATGTAAATTCCCGTATCCCTACCTGCTTCTTTTAACAAGGCAGCGATTATTTTATGTGAACTTTCAGGATGTTCATAGAAATTCAACCTTAGGGGCTTGGATTCTGTATGTTCTTTTTTTGACAATGCATACACTTCGCAACGCTCAGGATAAACACTTTTTAGAGAGCTACTATCATCTTGCGGATTATCGTTCGCATATTCTCCATTAATATCAAATATTAATTGCCCAACATTTTTGCTTTCTTTTGTCGTATCCAGCAAGCTTTGGGCGATCAACTTCACAACATTGCTTTTACCCAACCTAGTTTTACCAAACATAGCGGTGCGACAACCCATGAAATCGTTAGTTGACAGGTAAATATTTACATCGGGCAGTTTTTTATTAGGTAACGGCAGTCTACATTCGGTTAGTCTAAGCTTTCCGATCTGAAATCTATTTTGTAGTGGAACCAGTGAATTATTTACCAAATCTAATAAAGCGTCATCCGGAGCATAGATCCTGTATTTATGGGCGCTTACATAATTGTTCATATCTCCGGAAAACTCAATAGTATTTTTAAACTCCGGGTGGGGATAAAACATACCTAATACGCTAGTTTTCAGAGCCCCCCATTGCAACTCACTTTGCGTAAATATATCTAACTCCGGCATCGATTTCTTTTGCAATTCAAAATATGTTTGCTGGACCTCCATAGACAATGGTGTTGGTGCGGTATCCAGTACTCTTAATAAAGTAAAGTGCGGTGGCACGGAATCCCCATTATTCTCGAAGCTAGATGGGACCATTATCAATAATGAGTTCCTCGGAATCCCGCCGACGGCTATCTTAAAAGGATCACAGGTAATAATGGATACATCCCCATAACCTATATCCAGGACATAACCCACGAATCTCCTCTGATCATGTAACTTTGCCTTTTCAAGAGATTCCTCTTTGTCCAAGAAATCCTTTAAAGCTCTTAAAGGGTGGTTTTGATTAGCTGCATCATCCAGAAACTTTTTCATCTTATCCTCACCTTTAATAGTTCATAACAATTACTTCATTGGAATTAGTAGTCTGTACCCCTAGTGTATTACTGGTGCCCTTTGGGATTTTGACTACATTAAAACCTTCATAAAGTTGGCATATATCTGGGTGCGATGAATTAGTCATCAACCATTTTACCCGGGACTTTTTGGAGATAAACTTTAATTTATCCGCCAAACGCTTTTGATCTTGAAAAGTGAAATTACCGTTAATATAATGAGCTTCTTTCATTTGCTTTTCACCAGGTTTGTATGGAGGATCCAAAAAAATAAAATCATCTTTCTGGACCTGATCTAGAATCAACCCAAAATCAGAATTTAGAATGGTGGCCTTTTTAAATCTTCTTGAAAGATCAATGATGTTTTCATGAGTTATGGCCCATCTTCGAGCTTCCCCTCCATATCCAACATTGAAGCTTCCCTTTGGATTATGTCTCCACATTCCTTTAAAACAGGTGCGATTTAGATACATGGTTCGTGCTGCACGATAATAAAGAGGTTGGTCTTTATATGCCCTATCTCGTATTTGATAATATGCCTCTTTACCGCAAGGCAAACCTTCAAAAATTTCCCAAACTTTATGTGGATAGTTACGGATACCCCGATATAATTCGACCAATTCAATATTTAAATCAGAGATGATAGCTTGTTGCGGTTCCATAAATAGGAAAACGGAACCACCGCCAACGAAGGGTTCGATATACCTACCCTTCAGATCACGATTTTGGGGTAAGTACTCTGCCAAAAATATCAATTGCTTAGTTTTTCCACCAGGGTACCTTAAAAATCTCACTATATCTCCATCTGTTTACCTGAGTGTTTCAATTGTAGCTGACTTTTCATCTTCTCGAAACCATAACTTGGCATAAACGCTAAATTATTAGTTAAAGCCATATAATCGGGATACTTAATTTTGAAATATTTCCAGGGTACCCCGGTTAATTTTGAAGCGTCAGTACACCATTCCTCCGCCCTGGCATCCTTTAACGGAACATTTTCTTGTTCCCAGCCCTTGGTTTCCAGTAGCCACATACAAGTAGATTTATCCTGACATTTCTGTTCGGCCACAAAATCAGGATAATAATAGGAAATGGCCCCTTTTAAGTTCAGGTACTCAATTTTAAATTTAGTATATTCCTCTGCCAATTTGGCAAACTTTGTAATATCATCAGACGAATCTAGAAATTTTGCGAAGTGTTTTTCAAAATCATTATAACAGGGGGTAATATTAAAGACTGTGCGGTTGAGTTCAGTCCATTCTCGGCGCCAATAGAAGCTATCCAGTTCCATAAGAATCAGCGGCTGAGAGTCTAGTTTAGAGATCGTTTTAGTGATCGTCTGGGTACCGATAGTCTTGGCAAGCGTAGTGATAATATCGGCTGTGTTCGCCGCATCACAGAGTAGCCAACGGATGTTTTCGTTTTCCAAATCAACTTCCTGCCCAAAAAATACTGTGCCAACGTATTTCTTTAATATTGGGTACACTAACGAAAATTGGCCGTCAATGTGAACTTCTTTGCAGATACGATTGGTTAGGTGTGATAGTATCTCATTAATTTCCGGGATTCCAATGCTAATCGTAACCTGTTTCTGACTGACTGTCGTTTGAGTAACTGTATCAATCAAGCTTACCTCCTTAATTCCAGTTTTTAAGGTGAGCCCTCTAGGATTTACCGGTAAGCCTTTTAGAATATCATCGCTTAATCCCTTAAATTGTCTGGAGTGAGAGGGTGACAGAATGGGTATTTCAATATTATACTTATCTTTGATTTTCACCGGATAAACATGAACGCCTAAAGATGGAGGTTCTCGAGTTATTCCGACTCCGACGCCTTCTACCTCTAGACCTTTCACGAATTCCTCAAATTTATCAGTGCCAATGATCTCCAGAATTTGAATATAGTCCGGACCAATATTCTTCATTAAACGTAACCCTCTCCCTACCGCTTGTTCAGGAAGAATATTGGCTTTTGCACTAAAAGGACGCAGCCCGAGAATCACTGAAACATTCTTAACATCCCACCCTTCCCGCAGCATTAAAACACTTATGATCGCTCTGGTCTTATTGGTAGGTAAATCAATTGATCGGGCTACTTCACGTGCTTCATTTAGGTCCTTCTTACTGACCTCACCTGCTTTATCCGTATGAATAAGAAGAACCTGATCTTCTCCTTTAAACTCAGCTTTGGATTTGAAAAATTCATAAATATCATCGGCATCCTTTGTGTTTTCTGCCATGATAAAAAGGACCGGTTTGCACCCTACCTTGCCATAGGCCTTGTAATGTTCTTGCCATCGTGAGATAGCAATATTTATCCACTCAGCATAAGCTACGCTAGCTCTGGAGTATCTATCAGGGTCACTTTTTTCGACCTGATGAACAATAAGAGGAGATTTAACGATTCTATCTTCAATAGCTTGAGCTAGTGGATAGTCACAAATAATCCAGGGGAAGAACGTCCCATTCTGGTCTTTAGGCGTGGCGGAGAAATCTAGCTGGAGTGATAATTTGGCGCCATATTTATTTTTCAGGTTTTCATGCAGCTTAAGTATGGTTTTATACCATTCTAGCTCGGTTTCATGAACATGATGCGCTTCGTCATTTATAATCAGTAAATCATTATGCTTTTGGATGCGCTCTAAAATATCCTCTTCCCAGGAACCGATTGCGTCTTTAGGTTTAGGACCCAATAAACGACTGACCGGGTCGCTTTTTTCTTCCCGATTTCTACTCTCATATAGTTGATGAATATTGGTTAAATATAAAGTCCCTTCAGTCGAGCTTTTACGTGTTTCTCCACGCATAATATAGGTCATTCCATTCCAGTCATGCTTCCATTCTGAAGGGATTAAGTCCCAATCTGAGAAGATTTTTCCGTTCTCAAAGTCCTCGCGGAGTCTTTCAAAGACAATAACGTTAGGAGCGATGAGAAGGAAGGATTTACTTAATTCTGAATTAACCTCAAATTTCTTGTGTAAAAATGACCAGACGGCTACCATCGCCATAACCAACGTCTTACCGGAACCGGTGGCCATTTTCACGGCATAGCGGATGTGGTCGGGAGCCGGCAATTCCTGTTGGGCGATTAAACCCGTTTCCGGGACCACCCTAGTTAAGACTCGTTCATTGCGAGCAGTTTCCTCAATTTTTTTCCTGGTTTCGAACAGATTACTACGGTAAGCTAACGGGTCCATATATTGAAATACCAGATCGGCGACATCCCTTAGTTTCTTAACCTCATATAGATAAATAATGGTTTCAATGGCTTCCCTTTGGGCGAAATAATACTTGAACCTAGTGCCATCACTGAAAAAATGAGTCTCATCAAACCACCATTCCAGTAAACGTAAAGAGGTTTGGCTAATGCCTGAAGGTTTCAGGTATCCGCTTTCACGCCATTTATCTACTTCTGCCCGCAGCTGATTTACCATCAGAGTTTTGCTGGGACGACGGAATTTCTCAATTAAAAAACCACCATTCCCATCCTTGACCAAGTGCCGGGTTGGCGCGGAATAAGGGTCACGATCGGGAATTTGCGGCAGTTCCTGCTCTAGAAAGATAACCGGTTTTGCTTTTTTAGGATTTGTTGTCGGTGATTTTGGCATCAGCTCTTCACCTCAATCATATGGGTGGTATCATTCCCGAAAATATCTATAACCTTAACCATTATTGTGTGCAGTCCTTGGTTTGAATAAGTATGGATATCCGTCTCTAAATTTAGGGTTCTTTCTTTCCGGGTCCGGTATGATTGCCACATGTTATGAAAAGTATCATCTTTCCAATCCCAATCCACCGCCCAATAGTCAATATAATCCGACCATTTCTTTACCTTGCTTCGGACTTCTTCTGGGATCAGATCAAGATTAGGGATAGCAAAATCTTTAAGTTCTACAATAAATTGGCTATATTTATCTTGGCTAACATGTACATCTAAATAAGCTTGCTCGTAGAAAGTAATTTCTCCCTTTTCCACAGCCCTCGGGTCCATTACATCCCGAGGGATGTTGAATAAGCGCAGGTTAATGCCCTGTGTTTTTGCTTCTTTCTCAACCACATCATGCAGACCCATTTCCCATTCCCACCCTAGTACGTCAAGGGACGTTTGTCCCGCTCGTTTCACTTCATTGATAACTTCTTTTATTTCAGATAGCGTGACAGGCGAGTCCACTGCACCTACATGGACTAGGTACTTTCCTTTTTTACCGTGAATATTCAGCATACCCGAGATTGGTTCGGCACTATAGAGTTTCAATATAAATTCCATATATTGGTAAATCGGGATCTGTTCGCTAGGATGCTTTTTAAATGTGATTCCCTGCCAATATTGGCGTTCATATTTCCCTAGATTTTGTACCATAAAAGGGCTGCAACCTTCTATTCCTAACATTCTCTTACGGGCTGTATGAATAGCATACCGGCTTAAATCTGCCATAATCCAACGCCTGCCCATTTTCTCAGCTACCGCACCTGTCGTACCTGAACCGCAGAAGAAATCTGCCACCAGATCACCTTTATTTGAAGATGATTCAATGATTCTTTCAAGTAACCCTTCTGACTTTTGAGTTGGATACCCAAGGTTTTCCTTGGCAAAACTTATTACGGCTAAAGAATTGACACCTTCGCCTTGGAATACTCCCCAGACATCTTCTATTGCCAATCCTTGACCCTTAGGTCGTCCTCCCCATCTTTCATATCCTTCAGGGTAAGGTATCCACTTTTTATTGAAAGTGAAATTGTGTGGGTCTTTTACATAAAACAAAATATTATCATGATTTCTGATCCAATTGTTTGCCATAGTTTTGTATCCAGAAATCCATCCCATTCGCCAAACGATTTCTCTCATATAAGAATCTTGCCCAAATATTTCATCGGCAATTATTCTAACATAGGATGACATCCGCCAATCTAGGTGCACATAAATACTACCTTTAGGAGAAAGTAACTCTCTCATCAGAACTAGGCGCTCAAACACCATTTGTAAATACGAATCTAGCCCTTTACCCCAAGTATCACGGTATGCCTTATCTTCTATGGCAGAAGGTTCTTTCGTCCATTCAGTGTCACCTATCCCGATATCTATGCTGAAATCAGCACCCGTGGCAAAAGGTGGATCGATATAAATCAGATCTATTTTCCCTGCATACTCCTTCAATAAAGAGGCCATGATATATTTGTTATCACCCCATATAAGGCGGTTGTGCCATGAGGTATCAGGGTTGGTTTTTAAGAAGCTACCCTTTTCTTTTTCTCGGGTCGCCCTACTCTCATTTACAGTCTCAATGGTTTGAAAAGGTAAAACTACTTTATCTACTTCGGTTTTCTTATCTTTCCAATAGAGGCCGGTGGTGGTTTCATTTTTGGTTGGTTCTATCATTTCTCTCCCTTGCTAAAGCAACTCGTTTTGTCTATAGCTGTAATAACTTTCCGGGGCAATTATAATATGTTCCTGCAAATCAATGCCCACTGTCTTCGCCGCGTCATTTATTTTTTGTGTAACCATATTATCATTATCTGACGGTGCCGGCAGCCCTCCCGGATGATTATGCGCAATAATAGAGGTTGTGGCTCTATATTTTAAAGCGGATTCAACAATTTTGCGAGGGAAGGCCACAGTTTCAGAGACCGTGCCTTCGCCAAGATTTTCCGATTGGATAAGTTTATTCTGGCTATTTAAATACAATACCTGCATTGTTTCATTAGTTTTACTTCCCAAGATGGCTCGGAAATAATCTACAAGTTCACTAAGATTGGTAAATTGTATTTCCTGATTTCGAGTTTGTTGCTCAAAATAGTAGCTGAAAGTGGAGTTAACAACTCTCAGAAAAATAGCTGCATTCGGGCCAATGCCCTCTACTCCCGCCAATTCCTTCTCATCGGTAGCAAAGACACCCGGAAAATTTTTAAATTTAGCTATGAGACGTTTAGCCGTTTCTTTAGTATCTTTCCTGGGAATGGCATAGGTTGAAAGTAGCTCCAAGACTTCATAATCATGAAACCCTTGGAATTCAGACTGCTCATATCGTTGCCGCAGTCTTTTCCTGTGGTCTTTATTATAATCAAGTGTTATTTGTTTTTCTTCGGACATACTTTTCCCCAATCACAATCGGCACAGGTCTTACTGTTACGAGGGTTTCTGTTAAAGCGCCTGGAAGTAATACCACCTATAGCATCCTTAACGGTTGCCATGGCCAAGTCAAGCTGCTTGGGAGTGGTGAGAATTTCTACCCGCTGCTGCTTTTTATCATCAAGGAAATGAACAAAGGCTTTTTTCACATTTAGAGCCAAAGCCTCTCTGGCGGCCACGGTATAAAGCTGTACCTGTAGATGTAACTCCTCGGTTAATTTCCTTTCGTTACCGGTTTTAAAATCAATTATTTCCAATATGTCGTCTTGACTATTTCCGCGCTTTAACAAGTCAATCGAACCGGAGAGTAGAGCGTTATCCACATCCATTTCAAATGTCCGCTCGGTCTTTACTGAAAGTGTAAAGTCTTTTTGCCACATATCGACGTAGCGCAGAACACTTGTAAGCGCACTTTTACGAAGAGTGTCTTGTTGTTCATCAGCTGCATATCTAAGATAGAAGTTATCTACAACTGTTTGAGCAATCTCTCTATCATTGGGAATCTTTCCAGTTTCTTGGACCTTCTTGTGCAAAATGTTCAGCACATTATGGATTTGTTTGCCGTACCCCAACGCTTGTACAATGATCGGATTGAACCCATAAATATAACGCATTTTATAGTCATATTCACAGCGCAAATAGTCACTGAGCTCGGAATAATTTGTTGGGAAGCGGAAGTTTTCGGAGGAAACTTCAGGTTTTACCTTCTTTCTTTTTGTGGGGTCTGCAATATCTTTAGTTATGCAATATTTGTCATCGAGCTCATTAAAAAACTGAGATGGAGCCTTTTTCCGTTTATGAGGACCGGGATCATAACAGGTTGTGATATTTAGATATTTTTTTGCCCGTGTCATACCCACATAAAATAATCGCCGCTCGTCTTCTTGACTTCCTTGGTACCTGGTAAAATTAAATTTGCTTGCGTTAAGGAATCCAGGGGAAGTTCGGCGGGGCTCACGATCTACAGAAAAAGGCATAAAGACGACGGGAAAACCTAATCCTTTTGTCCCGTGTAGGGTCATTACTTGGACAGCGTTAACAGCCAAAGTAGCATCGTCACCAGCCCCTGAATCATATGTACTTTCAGCGTAATGACGGACAAACCAGCAAAAACCGTTAATATCTTTTTTAGTGCAATAGGCACGGGTCCCTTCATAATCTGAAATAACTTGGCTCAATCTTCCTAGGTTATATAGTTGAACCTCATTGTCCTCAGCATGTATTTCTTCATCGGCTAAACCCAATAAAACAAGAATGTCTGCGTATAGCGCCTGAAGAGAAATCCGCCGTTTGTCTTCTAAGCCTTCTTTAAGTTGTTTAAGCGAATTTTTAAAGGTCTTTTCACCGGGTAAGTTGAATACGGCCTTAGCGGTCTCGTATATAAAGTCGTCAGTCGGACTTACAAATGAGCCATCATCTGGATCCTGTAAATTTTTAAAATCTCCGAGATATGAAAAAATACAAAAAACGGTATCAATCTCAGGTGCATCAAACAAGCCGCCTATGCCAGAAACTGCATATGGAATTTTGGCGGCATCTAAAGCGTCAAGATAAGGTCTTCCGTCAAATTTTACGGAACGGAAAAAGATGGCGATGTCAGAATATGATAATCCACGTTCATGCCCATCCTTATCAACCCATTTTGTTCCAATCAGCGATTTGATTCTATTAACTAAAAATTTACATTCATCTACCTGAAGATCAAAATTGATTTTATAGATGTCACCTTTTTCATGAATTACATTGCAGGTCTGGAAGTCCTTTATTAGACGATTTTTATTCTTAATGATAAGTGCTTTACTTAGGTTGATGATGCCATCGGTGGACCTGAAGTTTTTAGGTAGATAATGTGGCAAGACATTTTCATAGCGATTTTTAAAATGCAAAATATTGTCCACCACAGAACCGCGCCACTGGTATATCGATTGGTCGTCATCGCCCACTACACAAAGGTTTCCTTTTTTACCAGCAAGCAACTCAATTAGCCTTTCTTGAATTGGATTAATATCCTGGTATTCATCTACAGTGATATGTGTAAACCTTTTCCTAACTGCATCTAATATTGTTTTATCTGTCTCAAAAATATGAACGGTATTCGCCATCATACTGCTAAAATCGAGAAACCGTTTTTCTGTGAGCTTTTGGTCATATTTTTCAAAGGCATCACAAAATTCTTGCGAAGCAGCAATATCCCCGGTGGTTTTCATTTCTTCGCGTACGATATCTATCCCGCGGATAAAAGTGTTTAAAGTCCATGATTGCCCGGTTACTCCATAAGGTTTTTTAATTCCAGAGGTTTTGAGCCATTCTTCAAGGTTACGTCCACCTAAATCAAAAAATAGTGAATTGATAAATGAATATCTTTTCCCTTCGTCTAAAACATCGTATCCTCGATACCCGGGAGCGAATTCTTTAAGTAGCTCAAAGCAAAAACTATGTATTGTTCCAACATAGAGATCGCCAATATCGGGTTGATGTCCAATGAGTTCGTGGATAATACTGCGAATTCGCAATTTTAGCTCTTCAGCGGCTCGTTCAGTAAAAGTAAACGCGACGATATTTTCCGGTTTAGCTATACCTTTCCATATCATGTATGCGATGCGGGTAGAGATGAATTCAGTTTTGCCGGAACCAGCGCAGGCTATAATTTGGACATTCCCTCTGGTAAGCCGGGGTTTGGACTCAAGAATATCGATTATTTCTTTTTGCATATTTATCTCAAATAGTTATAATAACCAGGGACGTTCCTCGACCTCTCCATGGCAAACTCGGCAAAGTGTAATTAAATTACTAGGCCAGTTGGACCCTCCACCTTTACGAGGGAAAATATGATGTACAACCAAAGTAACTCCATCGTCCTCAGATAATCCGCAACACAAAATATAGGTAAAAAGGGAATCCTTTTGATTAGGTTGATTATACACCTTGTCGTCGTTCAGGGAAAATGTCAGGGTTTATTGTTCAGCAATTATGTCAGTATATCACCTCAGCGAATGAATTTCTATCATT